>ERZ791689.216-NODE-216-length-34386-cov-8.72153_pt1 | contig 34386 bp, 41 predicted proteins | sample MGYA00509957_ERZ791689 | MGnify/ENA primary metagenome ERZ791689 (study PRJEB30046, sample SAMN00715167) | human gut metagenome | study: EMG produced TPA metagenomics assembly of the A metagenome-wide association study of gut microbiota in type 2... | reverse complement strand
CAAAAGATTTTCAAGAATATTCCTTTCAACATGGTTATTTCTGTTTTTAGAAAAGCAAATTGTGACCTTGCAGTCATTAATAACAGATTCTATTTTGTGTTCAGAATCAATGTTATTTTCATTTATATAGTTTTCGTTCAAATTATCACCTGTTCCCTATTTTCATCATTCATATGTTCTTCCATATACTTATCTGCCTTTGCCGCTGAATTGCAAAGACACATAACGCATACGCCTATAAAAGCACCGACAAAAAGACCAATAATAAAGCCTAACACTTTAACACCTTCTTTCAGTAATTTTCTTCTAAATACCCCGACAGCAGAAAACAAAAATCTTCTGCTGTCGGGATAATATCAATCGTTTGTGGATAGCTCTAATTTTCACGCTATCCTGTTGTCGCTATTTATCCTCGATACCCTGCGACAAGGAACACATCAAACGGCTATTGCATTATAGCCTCATTGGAATTTCACCACCGTGGGGATCTCCCACAGCCGCCCTCTTTGGTTACGACGGTTCTATCACGCTCGACTTTTGACTGGACGGAAGTATCATTATCCCCTCTGCCTGTCATCGCCTTCATTGAATTTGCCTTTCAATGTCTGAGTCCTGAAGAACTGTAAAGGTGTTCGCTCATGTAGCTTGTCCGTTCCGAACAGCAGAAGGAATGTATCTGATGTGCTGATATTAAGTTTTCAAAGATCAACGCCCGTTCTCAAAAAGAGAAACAGGCAAAAGAGAATTAACCCTTTCACCTGTTTCCTCACTTAAAAGCTAAAACACACCCCTAATTTATAAATTTTTTAAAATATTTTTGATTTTTTCTACTGCACGATACACCGATCTTTGCACACATTGATAAGTACAGCCTTCTTCAAGTGCTATTTTATCAAAAGTTTTTTCTTCAAAATAATACTTGTTCAGCCTGCGTTTCTGCACCTCGGGTAATTTGCTTATTGCCATATGCAAATTTTCTGTAATCTGAACATTTTCAAAGTATTCTTCTAACGACCATTCCCTTGAATCTTTCTTTTTATGCAAAGTATGTTCATATACTTCGGAGTGTTCCAAATGTCTGTCGTACTCATTCATTTGGGAAACATCTTCAAGTTCAAATTTGTTAAAGCTTTCAAACACTTCCTGTGATATCTCTATCTTTTGAAATTTATTGTTTGAGTCAATAAAAGAAACATAGTATCTTTCATTTTCCTTATGTAATGTATATGGATTGTACTTATCTTTTCTTCTTTTCGGACGTCTGTCCATTAATTTTTCCTCCAATCAATCTGAATCTTTTATAATTCGGATTGATTGGAGGACTTCTGCTTCGAAAAATCATAATTGCCCTTTCTGCTTTCAACGCAAAAAGGGCAAAAAATAATGTCGACAGGTAATAGCATTAAAAGCTATAACTTGTCGACCGTTTTAATTTAAACTTATTCACTTTTTAATACTTCTAAAATTCCTTTATCCATTGAGTAGACAACATCACAAAGCACCTCAATATCCTCTTTATTATGACTGGCAAGTAAAATAGTTTTACCTTGTTCCTTTAATTTCAAAAACAACTTGCGCATATCCTGAACACCATCATTATCAAGACCGTTCATAGGTTCATCTAATATAAGTACATCTGGATCTTCCATAATTGCTTGTGCAATACCTAACCTTTGTCGCATTCCAAGAGAGTATTTTCCAACATGCTTTTTAGATTTAGGATTTAGACCAACTAAAGCTATCGCATCCATAATTTGTTCATCTTCAATTTTATTCTTTATCATTGCTAAAAATTTTAAATTTTTGAAAGCGTTATAATTGGGGATAAATCCCGGATTTTCTATTATTACTCCAATTCTATCAGGAACATCTATATCTTTTCCTATTTCTCTATTGTTTATCTTTACGGTTCCTTTTGTCGGTCTGTTTAATCCGCAAATACATTTAAATAACACTGTCTTACCTGAACCGTTTCTTCCGATAATACCAACAATTTTGCCCTTTTCAACACTAAAATTAATGTTTCTTAAAATATTGGCATCTTTAAATGATTTGCTCAAATTATTTATTTCGATAATATTACCCATTGCTTATTCCTCCTCAATTATCATTATATCCGAATGTTTGTTAGTGAAAAAAATAATTGTTATAAGTGCAACGATGATTGTAGTATATGAGATTATAGCGAATTCAAAGGTTGGTAAATTATCTATGCTAGAAATACTCAAATAATCAATATTCGACCATGACACAGGCGAAAACCACATTAATTTAATAAAATTTCTTGACAGCGGTTCACATAAAATCAGAAATACTGCTGTCACTGTTCCCATAAACCTAGTTTTAGTTATACTGTTAATTGCATAAATTAATAATCCTAAAAATACAGAACAAATAAAAGATAAAAGAAATGTAAAAAACATTGCCTGTAACGGAGAAAAAAACGTTGTTATTTTACCGCTTATTATTGCTATAACATTTTCACTGGGATACATACTCAGAGTTCCAAGGGCTGTTCCCCATTCAAAAGACCAATCAATATTAAACACGAAAGGCAAAATACTGAATATTATAATAAAAATATAATATAAAATTGAAAATAATATTATGTAAATAATATTACCGATTGTCAAAGTATTTCTTCCTGCTCTTATAACCGTATAAATATTTGATGAATTTACGAAGGGTGCATTGCAAAAAAACAGCACCGGGCCAAGGAGCAAAATTATTCTTATAAATTTTTGACCATTTAGAAAGGGAAAAAGCCAAGGGGTAACTTCAGCATTAATACCCTGTGCATAATCAAATATATCTTTTTCGTATGTAAAAATAAAAATTGCTACTATAACTAATGCCATCCAAACCCTGATATCAGTTAGTGACAACCTGAATTTTTGCATACAAACTCGTATGCTGCTTTTAATTAAATTCATTGTTAACTCTCCTTTGTACTGCCTTGTAAAAAAGCAAAATAAAAATCACAATTATCGAAATATAAAACAGCAATGAATAAATAAAAGTTAAAAGTGTATTGTTTCCTAATATATTTGAGCAATTCGTAATACGGTTAATATTCAAAAAGTCAGGTAAATAGTCACATAAATTTCCAATAGTGTAATATCCGATAAGAGGCATTGCAAATGAAACAAATTTGTTAGAAATCATAGCCGAAGAAAACAATCCAAACACACACCAAACGCTTGAAAATAAAGAAAATATAAATATTCTTATCAGCAAATAAAGTACAGGATATTTTTGAACTAAAAATCCATATGGAACATCGCTTACGAAATTAACCGCCGTTTCCTCTCCGGACAAAGGTATAAAAAATGAAAATAAGCCAGACAATAATACTAACCCAATAAAACTAACCGCCATACATCCTATTGCGCAAGATGTGATTTTTGATACAGCATATTCTTTTATATTGCATCTTACAAGTACAGAATATATATTTTTACTGTTCCATTCATCACAAAAAACACCAACAAAAGGCAGTGATATAATTATTAAAATAATATTTCTAAATACTCCAATACCAATAAAATAATCTATTAAATCTATAATAGAAAAGCTCGCCTCATCATTGTTAAAGAATACATACAACAAATCCTGATTGTAGCATAAAAGCGAAACAACTACCACAGCAAATATACATATCAAAGTTTTTAAAGTGAAAATATTTTTCTTAATTTCAGCTATAAACAGCTTCATAATATCACCTTACCAGTAATTGCATCAATAATATAATACTCATTATCATTTATTAACATATTCCCCTTTTCTCCCTGTTCTTCAATTTGTTCATTAGTTTTTACTACCCAAGTTGGTGTCAATTCTGCTTTTTCTGCAGTCGAATTTTCTTTTACAGGGAAATAATATGGTGTTACACTTTTAACAACGACATCTGATTTTATATTTTTGTATTTATTATTTACAATATCAAGAACTGTATCAACACTTATAATTTTTTTATTCTCGGTAACTGTTTCCTGAATATCATACATACCATATGCACTAAACATTATCAATCCATTGGAATTAACCACAGCATACACTTCTCCGCCATATGTAGGTATGCCGTCCTGAAATACACTTACATATCTGTCATAGTGTTCGAGAGAATTAGTTTTAGAATGAAATACAAACAAATATGCCTCATCTTTTTCGGTGAATTTATATTTCATATTCATTTCATTGTATTCTTCATCCGTATAAAGCGACTTACTACGATTATTAAGCGATTCATAATCGAGTGCATATATTTCAGGAATTTTATCCACAGGAAGATTTAATTCATCTATTTTATCAATAACAATATCTAATGAAATATCTTTATCTATTGAGTCCAGTTTTTCTTTTTGGAAGCAATTTGACATTCCATAAAATCCTACTGGGAAATCCTGTGAAGACAGAAAAAATGACAAGTCGTCATATTCAGTAGTAGTATATTCAAAAAAGTCCCTATACACACCAAGATTTTCATAATCAGAATGGGCAATGTGTGCCACATATCCTGGATATTCAGTCTCATTTTCCTCGGTTACAGTGATATTCTGAGTTTTACTTATAAAAATTGACTTTAATTTATCGAAATCAAAATCAGTCATTTTTACATTGTAGATATCGAAACTACTGTTTTGAGGATAAGTTATATCAGCATCAACACTAATATAATCGAGTTCTTTTATTATATGGCTTTCATTGTTATCATTTGTATTATATAGATTTTTATCATCTATTCTGTTATTATAATCAGCCGACGGGAAACAACCGGATAACACTGTAATCACACAAGCGAATAACACAATTAGGAACATAAATCTGTTTGTTTTCATATAAATTTTCCTTTCACAGTATTTAAAGCAAATGGCAAAGCATAGCTAAACCATTTGCTTTAAAAATCAGATAATTATCAAGGACACCATACACCACTAGCAGTTACATAATATTTGTCAGTATCTCCCTGAAGCTTATAATATGAACCGGCTGTCCCTTTTCCTGAATAATAACTAATAGTTTTTCTACAATTAGTCGTAGTTTTTGAATACGGTGTTACCTTTGTATTACCTTTCCAAACTGAATAGTAAAACAAATCACTACTTATTAAATTGCTATGCTTTGTTGTCACATATGCCCTTTGCTCATTATCATCTTTTTTTGATGTAGAAGAAAACTGCTTACCGCCGTTTACCGTTGTTTTAACTTCAAAATCAAACTCCTTGTTTGCAGCTGAAGCTGAAATACCACAACAAGATACCGCAATCATTGCACACATTGCTAATGCTGTTATCTTTTTAAATGCCTTATTCTTTTTAATTGATTTCATTTTTTACTCCTCCATTATAATATTTACTAAAAGTTTCTGGTTTGCACTTTTCCTGATATCAGTGCAATACTTACTAATGTTTGTGCAAGCACTATTGAGCTATGTATTTCTGTAGTATTGAATACAATAAACAAAAGTGCTACACATGTTTCTATACACCACACAATGATTGTTTTCTTCCTATAAATAATTTTTTCAATTTCATCAAGCGGCTTATTTGCTGTGCCTATAGGTGAAAGCGTTATAATAATTAAGCTTGATAAAACCAACAATCCCAAACAAATGAATCTATCAATGGTGATAAATTTCATTATCGAAAGAGCTGCCGAAATTGACATTACAGTAAGAAGATAACAATGTAACGGAGTGTTTGCGTGATAACCGCCGGAATATGACCTTAGTGCCATAAATGAAAGAATCAATACTAAACTTTGATAGATTTTTCCCAGTATTATTCCTAACAACAACATAGTCGCTATGTTTAATAATGAAGAAAAAACTTGCTCAAATCCATATTGATATATTTCACGGTCATCATCTTTTATTACTTTTTTACAAATCAAATAGTTTGTAATATTGTTTGCAACTGAACTAATCATTAAAACTTTCTCAGCTTCTTGACAGCTTCAGGCAATTTTGATTGACCAAACCAATATCTGCAAGCGGTATTAGCTGACTGCTTAGCACAATTATATGCAAGTTTTGCCACTGCATTTTCAATTACCGTATTTACTTTCCTGATAAAAATTACCTCCATATCTTTATATTTCTTTCGACTTGCATATATTAGCACAAAGTGCTGAATTAAAACCTAACTTGTAAAAATCTACCTATGTTTTTGTAAAAATTTAAAGTTTTGTGATGTTTTTTGTTTCATTTTAGTTTTAAGTATGATAAAATAACTCTAAAGTAGGTGAGTCAATGAATTTTAAAATTGCTGTTTGTGATGATGAGCAAATCATATGCTCAACTATGTATAATAAATTGCAAAATTTATCAAAATCAAAGTCGGTTATATTTGAGATCGACTGCTTCACTTCCGGCGAAGAGCTTTGTGATGAAATAAAACACACCAATTACGATTTGCTTTTTCTTGACATTGAACTGCCGAAAATGAATGGCGTTGCCGTAGGTCAACACATCAGAGAAACACTTAAAAATGAAACCATACAAATTGCATATATATCTTCAAAGCAAGAATACGCTATGGAACTGTTTGAAATGCGACCAATAAACTTTCTTGTTAAACCTTTGTCCGAGAAAAAAATAGAGAATGTAATCGACAAATTCCTTCAACTTAACAAAATTGATACAGAAACATTTAATTTTAAAGCCGGACACAACTATTATAAAATACCGTTCTCGGATATTTTGTATTTTTGCAGCAACGGAAGAAAAATTAATATTGTTACATTGAAGAAAGAGTATGAATTTTACGGTTCGTTGGATAATATTTATAGTGAAGTGAAAAATAAAAAGTTTTTATTTGCACATAAATCATTTCTTGTTAACTTTAAATATATCCGCAAGTATCAATATGAACAGCTTACTATGTCAGACAATAAGATTATTCCTGTCAGTCAATCGCGCAGAAAAGCCGTACGTTCAATGTTTTTTGAATTTGAAGGGAGCGATTTGATTTGACGTCAATTTTAGATGCTATTGTATATTTATTCATAAACGCCTTTGACACTTATTTAATGTATTTGTTTATGAGATTATTTTTTAAAAATGATTTTATAAGCAAAAAAGCCGCGGTTTTTGTTTATTCCCTGTACTATGTGGTATCTACACTTGTCTACGCTTTATTTTCATTTGTTTTCCTAAATATGATAAGTTCAATAATAGTAACCTTTATTGTAACCTTGTGCTACAGATCAAAAATTTCTAAAAAAATAATTGTAACATTATTGAACTATGCTACCATGAATATCTGCGAGGCTGTGGTTGCCGCCGCTATAGGATTAGGCGGCGTAGATGTTTTTGAAATTTCCCACTACGGCGACAGTTTTTGCCTTATTGCAGTTGCACTTTTGGACTTTGCAGTTATTAAAATCATTGGTAAATTTCAAAATTTAAACAGCAATGCCCCTATACCGCATACCTTTTCTATAATTGCAATTCTTGTTCCGTGTGTTTCTGTGCTTTTTGAAATTCTATTATTTATGCAGAAAAATGTAAGCGATTTAGTTTATGCTCTTTCGTTAATTTGCGTTGTTTCCCTTAACTTTTTGTTAATATATCTCTACGACTCCATTTCGAAGCTCTTTGATAAAAAAATAGAAACTGAAATGGCAAAGCAGGAAACAAAATATTATCACAAACAAGCTGAGCTTATTCAAAATAATTTTCAGGAAATAAAACAGCTTCGCCACGATATGAAGAATTACACAATAGCTTTGAGCGAGCTTATTAAAAACAATGAAAATGAAAAAGCGCTTAAATACATATCATCGGTTTCCGGCATTTTAGAACCGGCTAAAATCTACTGTAATACAGGCATCTTGTCCATTGACAGCATTGTAAATTATAAATTTACAAGAGCAGAAGAAATAGGTATTTCCGTTGATTCCAAGATAACGATTCCCAATAATTTGAATTTGAACTCTAATGATTTAGTCGCTATACTTGGAAATCTGCTTGATAACGCTATAGAAGCGTCCTCAAAAGCCGAGAATAAATATATTAAATTCCGTACGTCATATGACAGAGGAACGGTTTTAATAGTCCTTACAAACAGCTATAACGGTGAGCTTAACTTTGAGGGCAAATCCTACAAAACCACGAAAGAAGATAATAAGGCAATTCACGGCATAGGATTAAAAAGTATAAAATCCGCAGTAGAAAAATACAACGGAGCAATGAAAGTAACTCATACCGATACTGAATTTTCTGTAAGAATATTACTGTTTAACTAATCTAAACAGCAAACTGCTCTTACCACCTTTTTCACGGTAGCGTTGGGCAGTGGTGAGCAAACCGGCTTTACGCAAATCTTTAACAGCTCTACGGACTGTGGCAGGCGACAGCTTTATGTCGCCTGCTATTTTGTTTACTGAGGGCCAGCATTCGCCGTTTTTATTAGCTCGGTCGTGGAGGTAGGTATATACGGCAACGGCTCGGTGTGGCAAGTCCATTTGATAGAGAAAAGTTAGTCTACTCATTGATGTTATCCTCCTGTGGCGGTCGCTCGGTTCTGACGACTACTTTTCCCTGCTTATTTTTGTTCTGTTCAACGCTTGAATTTTCGGGTTCTTCTGTTGGCTCATATTTCTGTTCAAAATCGATAGTATTTCCACTGTCGGCTTGTTCCGCATTTGGTGAGGTCTTTAGGTTTTCATTTTTCTTCTTTTTCTCACTGCTTGCCTCATCAAAATCCGAATCAGTTGCAGGCTGTTCAAGATAGTGAGGATAGTATTTCTGAATTATGTTATTGAACAACTCCGAATGGTTGGCATAGTGAACCTCACGGTTGCCGTTTTCCATGACCTCATACTTTTCTTCAAATTTAATACCCCATTTAAAAAACAGCTTTAGTTTTACTTTCATAGGATAAAAACCTGTTTTCATAACAACAAATGTGCCTTTCGGAAGTGATTTTAACTCATCGGGGGTCATCAAAGGTCTTTCTATCATCTGCAAGGATTGCGACGGATCGTTTTTGCTTCTGCTTACAGAGCCTGACATAACAGTTCTTGAACCGAGTGCTTTTGATAGGACTTCCGCACTTGTGCTGTTTGGAGCAAAGCCGCCGAAAATGGTCAGCTGTGTGTTATCTATGATAACATCAGCACCCTCTTTGCCGTAATTCTTCTCCAACTGTGCGAAGGATTGGATTATCGGTACTATCTGCAAACGCCTTGAACGGGAGGCAGAGAACATCATCTCTGCCGAATCAATCTTCGGCAAAGTGCCAAATTCATCGCAGAAGAACACACAGCGGTTTTTCAGTACACCTCCATTTTCATCTGCAACTGAAAGTATTTCACGGTAGAGCTGTTGGATAATAAGTGACACCATAAAGAATGTGTTGGGGTTTTCTTCCGGCATTACAATGAATATCGCACACTTTTCATTACAGAATTTTTCAGCGTCTATTTCTGTATCAAAACACAAAAGCTGTTCAAGCTCGGAGTCGAGAAAAGCATTCAGCCTTGAAAGTGCCGTACTCATAACGCTTGACATACTCTGCTCGGCTGTGTTCAGCGCCGCCCCTGCAAACCATTTTGCCTTGTGATCGTCGGGAAGATAGTCCATTAATAGCTGAAACTGATTTTTGCCTTTCTTGTTGGTCGGGGCGAGTAATTCCTGAATGATTTTGAATACCGAAACAATATGCCTTTCTTCAGGTTCGCAGAATTCCGAAACAAGCAGAATGGTTGCTGTTAAAAGTCCCTCTGCCGCATCATAAAAGTAAGCGTTCTGTCCGAATGAAGCCGAGTCCATACCTGAAAAAATAATCGTTTTTGAAATGATTTTTGCGTATTTTTCGGCTCTTGCCTTGTAAACAAGCTGTTCGGGCTCGGCTTTGTATAAGTCCATATACTTATTCACAAGATGCAGAAGATTGTTGCCGTGAGAGCGTGTTGGGTTACGCAAATCTATTACTGAAATTTTGTAGCCGTAATACTTTTCTGCAATCGTTCCATAATTTCGAACTACATCACCCTTTGTGTCGGTTGATAAAAATGACATACCCGTTGCACAGGCATATTCAATGCAGGGATATAACCAATAGGCAGTCTTGCCGACACCGGCCGCACCAATCATCAGAGCGTGAACATCACCTGTATCAACCAATACGGTTGTTCCTTTCCTTCCGTTTTTACATCCAACAACTATTCCTTGTTCAGTTGGTCTGCTGTCAGGATTTTCCCTCCACTCATTTGGCTGAAAATCAACTTGCTTATAGGTTCTTTTTATTTCCTTTTTGGTCGCCCAACGAGCCGTGCCGTATTGCCCTTGTCCAACTGTTTTATTTTTTATTCGATTTAGTGAATAGTAATTTCCCACTGTAGAAATGATTATGAACAAGGCAAACATTGAGCCTGTCACAATAATCAGAGTTATAATACCTGATGTCATATTTCTTCATCTCCTTTCGGTTCAAAAATTAAATCCTCGTTCCAATCCTTGTAGTTTGGAATGAGAATTTCGTTTTGGATATTCATTGAATTTAATTTATTAGCTATGCGTTTGTTTGCTGTCTGTCCTGCCTCGTCATTGTCAAAGCAGAGAAACACATTTTTAATGTTAGGATTATCTTTCAGACATTGAAAAAGCACCCTGTCCGAGACGGAGCAGGATGCCGCATAGCTATGATTTTTCCAATTTTCCTTATGCATACTTATGAACGATAACATATCAATAGGAGCTTCAAATAAGAATATCTTGTCGCTTGTGCCGTGCCAGTGGAAGCTGAACTCAGGTTGACTGCCAGCAACATTTCCCTTGTACGAATTACTTGTCACCGTTCCTCTCTTGTGTGCGTGGCGAGGTTTACCGCTTGAATCATAGCCGACAAAGACAGCGTTGTGATAATAGGCTGACTCATAAATCATTTTCTTCCGCACAAACTCAAAAAGCACATCTTTATCAATTCCACGGGTCAACAGCAGATAAGAAAAAACTCTGCTCATTCTGTCATTCCTCGGTGGCAGTTCAAAAAGTTTATGCTCTTTTTCTATGGGTGGTGATGTTATGATTTGACCGCCGATACCGTTCAAAAGCATTTCCACCGCTTCGGCATAGTCCTTGTTATAAAATCTGCGGACAAAATCAACCGCATCACCGCCTTTCTGTTCGTACTGATGATACCAGAGATGCCCTCTGATTGTAACCTTTTGCGAGCCGTCAAGCCATTCGTATTCTGAACCTGATTTCCTGACTTTCTCGCCTTGATTGATTAAAAAATTAGCAAGGTCTGTTCGCCTTGCCTGTTCTCGCTGTTCTTTTGTAAAATGAATGTAGGTTGATATTTTAATCACTTCCTTGTATATATTTTTCTTTTCTGCTGTAATATCTTATAGTGGGTAGTTCTTCTCTTATCACTGTGACAGGAGGCACCTATCAACCTTTGGGTGCAGTTTCCCCTTGGCGGTGTGATGATTTTTTGATAGACAATTTCCTATATATATGGTAAGATAATTATAAATAATCGATCAAAAATTATAAATTTCAGGAGGTTAATCCTATGACAAAGGAAGAATTATTTGAGCCAATAACGAAGAAATATGATGAACTAAAACTTGCATTACAAGGAACAGATATAGATAAAATAAGAGAACTTACTTTAGAAGTTCATGCTATGGTGCATCCTGCTGAAATTTCTGGAAGAACTGAAAAAACTATTGCAGATTATGTTTTGGATTATATGTTAAGAGGCAATCAAAATGAATTAGTGCCCAGAGAGGATTATGATGTGGATTTACATTACGCAGGCACTAGAACCGTTCCTTTGTGTTGGCAATTTTGGCATACATATCGAATTGAAGATTTAGTAAGCAATATTTTAATGGCAAATCAAAATCAAATATTCAATGAAGAATGGCAAAGAAAAATTGGTTCACCTATTACAGATACAGGCAATGCTTTGGAACTTGATGAAGCAATAGCGTTTGGAAAAGAGATAAACGTTGAAGCTCTTCATGAATATATGCTCGCAGTTGGTAAAAACACACGTAATATATTAGGAAATCTAACATTAGTACAGATAAATTCACTGGTACCGGAAGAATGGGTAATGAGAATATTAGAAGAAGGTGGAGTAACAACAGATTTTCGCTCGGTATGGTTATTAGTATTTTGGGGAAGGTTAACAATGGGAGGTATGATTTTAACTCCAATGACTGACCATCATATGATGCATTTACCTCCATGTTTAAACAATTTACCGATATTAGATTGATTTAAAGAAAATCCCTTTTGCCAACTTTATTCATTAAATCTGTGATTACATTTTTAAACCCTGAGCTTGTTTCTTATCATTTATCTTCTGCTGAAGCTTTTTATCCGTTCTTTGCACTTTCTGCTTTTCTTCAAAACGGAGCTGATTTTGAATTATGTTGCAGAGGTAGCGCAGGAGATAAAGGGAAGAAACTGCAACGCTGTTGCGGTTAGTTTTAATTGAATAATGAGGATACAGAACACCTCTGCCTGAATCAAAGACTGATTCGACAGAGGTGTTTTCTTCATATTCAAAGGGATTTGAAACAGATTCTTCGTCTGTATTCTCGCTTTCTTCTGCTTCATCTTCGGTGACATTTAATTTCAACGCTTCCTTGATTATTGCATTCTTGATTGACTTAAATTCCTTGTTTTGGGCAAGAGGAATCCTGTCAGGCACTTCATCCGTGTAGGTACGGATTGTATTTTCCTTTTGCTCATACCACAGGTCATACAGTTTTTTGATCCTGCCATCATTTGCAAGCTCATCAACAATAGAATCCACAAGTGCTTTTACATCGGGTTTGAGATAACCATAAACCTTTTTGCCGGTTGTATTTGAAAGCCTGTCGGCAAGTTCCAACAGCTTGTGCTGAATTGATGCACTGACATAGATTTCTGAGTTGATTTTTGAAACCAAATTCTCTACAATATCACGAGCCTCAGCACGGAGCTTATCCCTGTGTTCGGTTTGCTTCTGATAAATACTTATCAAGTCCTGACGGAAGATTACCTTTGCAAGATTTGACTTTATGTTTTCAATGCCCTTTTCCGTCAGATACGCTTCGTTCGGCTTTGTTGAATAAGCAATCATATGAATGTGCGGATGGTGTCCCTCGTTATGAAAAGCCGCATACCATCGGAAATTCTCGGGAGCGATTTTCATATTCTCCGCTATCATATTTCGTTGCGAGCGAATTAGATTCATCCAAGCTTTTGCATTGTTGTAGCCCAACCGTTCCGCATCTTCTCGCTTGAGAGAAATGATATGGGTCCATACATTACTCTTGCTTTCTGCAACCTCTTTCTGCACAACAGATAAAACTATCGGCACACCGTCATCAGTAAATAAGCCGTGTGAAGATATTTTCTCAACCCTCGGTCGCTGTGCAATGTAGCTTACATACTTTTCTCTGTCGCCGAATAACTCTGCATGGGTTTCGGCAATCCGCAAAATCAATTCATCTGCATTACCTCTGTTCGGCTTATCAAGATAATCCTGATACTCATACAAGTCCTTTGAGTCAGGATAATCTATCAATAATTTATTGATAATCTTTTTCTGAACCGAAGTCGCTTCCATAAACTTTTGTGTGCTGTCAGCCATTTCAACTCCGTCACGAGTTGAAATGTATGAAACATAATTTCCGATATGAGTTTTGGAATTCGGTTTGATGTAGGGCGATTTCATAATAATTCTCGGCATAGCTTACCCTTTCTGAAACCTTACAGCATCATCAAACTTATATTTACCGCTGTTGCGCTTGACCTCATCAACACATATTTTTCTTAAATCTCTCAGCTGACCTTCGGTAATATCGTTAGTTGCCGCAACAACATGCATAAGCATAGCAAGCTCTACACCCTGCTTGAACAGAACCCTTGCAATCCTGTCCTCTGTATCAAGAATTTTTGAACTGATGACAGATTCAAGTGCAGGAGTAAGTACACGGCTTACATTCTTTGAGTTTAGCCACGCAATGTAAAATTCTATTGCGTCGGAAATAAACTCACTTCGTGATGTTACATTGGTTCTTGAAATCGCATTGTCACAAGCTTGGAGTAAATCCTTACCTATATACAGTCCTATTCTCTTTGATTCGTTGTCCATTTTTCACCCTTCCTTTCGGTAACACTTCGAGTATTCATCGAAAACCTCATCAAAACGGCATAATCGGGCAGTATGGAATACAATCGGTAACACAATCAGAATATAGTAACACCTTTGAAAATCCCCGAACGGCGTTGCCGGTCGGTGTGTTTCGGCAACCGTTGCTCTGCAACGGAATACGCCTTTATCCTGCTTGATTTTCTACCCTGTATATCTCACCCGATTTGCCGTTTTTACTTATTCTATAACTTCGCCACAAATCGCCTTAATTTGGCTTTTATGCGATTTCGGATACTTTCCCGACTTCTTGTTTAAAAGCCGACGCGGGGCGAATGTGGCGAAAGTTTCGCCGATTATTCCTTATTCATAACCTTGCCGTTTACAACTTCAAAATTGCAGTCGATATATGAGAGTTTGTACTCTTTAACTTCACGACTTAGTATATTGAACATTTCCTGTTCCAGATTCAGAGAATTGTATTTCACATCATCATTTAATGTGTCATAGCATATCCACTCTTTGCTGTCGGGAGTGTCCTTTACAAGAATGTCATACCCCATCATCATACAATCAGGTGTGGGAAATATTATTGCATTGATTTTTACACAACCTACTTTGAGAGATGCAAATAACTTTTCATGCTTGTCCTTTGGATTTTCAGAAAGTATTTTTCTGACCTCGGCTGACGAAAGATACTTCTTAAAAATATATTTATCTCCAAGTTGCTTTTTCAGTTTCTTTCTCTCATTCACAATTTCATACCTCCCATATCAAAACCTTCATCGTCAAATAAATTTGGCTCACTGTTTTGTTCTTCCACGAATCTATCTGCGCTGTTCTTCACTGCATCTTTAAACACACTGTCATCAAGATTGCAATCATGGTAGCCCTGAAGAACTGTGTAATAGTAGTTACTGCTCGGCAAGCCGAACTTTTGCTTTAAGTCCATAATGTAAACCATAGCAGACAATTCTTCTCCGTTATTCATCTTGACAGGAACATCTTGTTTAAAATAATGTGAGGGATACCCCTCGTATCGGTCAAGTCGCATTTCATCAATAGGTTTTATATCCCATACAGCAACGGGAACGGACTTTCCTTTGCAAGGCGCGATGGTTGCATATGCTCCGGTCGGCATACCTTTGAACTGCAATTCATAATTTTCTATCGCTCCTGTTCCTACAAGAGTTGCGGTTGGACAACGATATGCCATTTGTTTTAAATTCAAGTTGCTTCCGTAAGCAACATATAACTTACTCATAATTTTTTCTCCTTACATTCTCATAACTAAACCCGAAGTTTCTTCCTGCTGTTCAGCAGTTTCAACTTCGGGTTCTGAATTTATATTTTCATTTATACTGTTCTGCAAGACTTCAAGTCTTTTCTGTGCAAGCCTTTCCTTTTGCTTTTCAGCCTGTGCAGGATCTTTCCACGCAATATTGCCGTCAAGATTTTTCAGCAGATGATGACGGGCGGTTTTGAATTCATCACCGATAAGACCTAACCTCAACAGCCAAGTACGGAAAGTATATTTTTCGTTATCCGATACTGTTTTTGTATGTCGTGCAGACTTCTGAATTAAAGCCTGATGACTTATTGCAAGACAAAGCTGAATTGCACTTTTCACTTCTCCTGCATGTAGTGTTGAATTTAACAGGCGAAATTCAATAGTACCCTTACTGAACACGCTGTGCAAATTCAAACCGTGATAACGGCTGTCATCATAGTGTCTGTAGCTGTAGTCACCGCCGTCATACCACATTGATTTTAGTTGTTCCATTGAAAGTGGAGGTTGGTTATTGATTTCATCAAGAAATCTTGTATCCATCTTCTGACAGTAATGCTCACGGCTAACATTCACTTTAAGCGACTTGTAGAGCAAGTCCTCTTTTGATGCCATAATATTAACTATATTGCGAAGTGTTTTCGGTGTGTGTCTTGACGCATCAATATGGCAGTGCATACCACAACTGGAATTCACTTTTGCTCCTGCACCACGAAGTTTTCTGACTAACTCCTGTATAGTTTCAATATCATTGTAATTACAAATGGGTGTGACAAATTCAACAGAGTACAAAGCACTTGCCTGTTCGCCTGAACGGTTGGTACACCTAAGACTTGCATCACGCATAATCTTCCATTGTCTGTTATCATTATCACGGACAGAATATGAATCATAGCAACCTCCGATATGAGTTGCTGTGGTATTAAAATAACCGGCTATCACTTTAGCCGCAGTACTGCGAGTGATGCCGGTCATTTCAATTTCTACACCAAAGTTTTGAGTTCTCAAGTTACCACCTCGGTATTTTCTTCCTGTGGCTTTGGCTTTTTAGGTTTGGGTGGTTTTGCCTGCGATGACTTCATATCAATAAATTCCCTGACATTTGCAGGAACATATTTTGAGTACAAAGTATCAACCGATTTTTCAAGTTCTTCTTTGAAATTCAAATCACGCTGTGACATATACAGCTTGACAGCAGACAGTTTTTCATCATCATACATTATGCTTACGCTTGTTTTCTTCATTACTTTTTACTCTCCTTATCCTTAATATATTTGATATTTGGTATTTTCATCCACTTAGTCCATCCACGATTTTTAAGCTGAGTTTTCACAACTCCGTAGGCTGTGCCTTGTGCTTCAATAACTTCGCCGTTGCCGACATACACACCTATGTGACCGTCCATCCATACAGCAAGACCTGGTATATCGGGCATAGTTGAGATTGTACCGCCTTCTTTCACATTGTTCCAGATTGTATTCGCACCACAATCAGTAAAGCCGTTTGAACCGACTGTTATCTGACCGCTATCGGCATTGTACCAAGCGTATGACTTAATCAGTCCTATGCAATCAACAACTCGTTTGCCCAGCCACTTTTTACCGACAGTTCTCATCTCTCCGCCAGCCTCGTTGTTGCCGGGAAACAGGCTCGCCTGCTGATTGAGATACTGCTCTGTGCAAATCTGACCGTAACCTCCATAGACATAGCCCCAACCGTTTTTGTATGCGTTCTCGCACCACTTAACAAGGTCAAGATTATTCTTTGTTGATTTATCGGTGAAGCCTGCCGTACTGATTTCAGCACCTTTGATTGACTGCATCATCTTCTGAAACTCTGCGTACTCAATCTCCGTTCCAAACTTTGCATTGACAGTCTTAATCAAGTCTCCATCAGACTGATTCTTTTTAAAGCAGAAAACAAAGTTTTTTACAAAATCTTTGTCCTTTGATTTATCAGACAGAAAAAACAGATATATTACCTCTGCCTGCGTGTTGCAATCAGACAGTTTCTTTTTATCAAGCTGAGTTTCGACCTCGGACATTGTGTCATTTATAAGCTGAAATTTTTCCATTTGCTCATCAGAAATGTTTTGTTGTATAGACTGATTGAGCTTATCGGTATCAATGTTCATACTGCCGTTAAAAATAGAAATAACAGCAATAATCGGCATAACCACAATTATGATTATGCCGATTACTATTCCGCCTATTGTTTTTAAAACTTTTTTGTCTGTCAGCAGAGAAACTGCTATTTTCTTTAGTGCCGTACCTATGGTTGCACTCATTAAAATTCACCTCCGTAATAAAAAAAGCCAACTGATTAGTAACTCAGTTAGCTTTTAAAGTTATTTATATTTATAAGCGTTATAAAAGGAAAATAATGTTGCTATCATCTATTGTATTTACATTTTGTTCCTAATAGAATCAAGTTGCCTTACAATATTTACTAATGCATTTTCACTTTCTGTTAAATTGGAATTTTTATTATCCGTATAACCCATCATATGTGCATATTGAGTTACAAGCATATACTTCTCTTCAAATTTGCGTTTTTCCTTTTCAAATGATGAATATGAAATAATAACTTCATAATTTTGTTTACATGTATGTTTCCATTCTTCTAATACTATAAATTGAATAGATTGATTAGGTGCAAGCATACAACCATCAAGTTTAATTTCTTTATCACCATCTCTTACTAATTTTAAAGTTGGCAACACAGAAAAACTATTAATTATTGCTCAAGTTTTACCATAGTTTTTTATTTTTAAATAAAAACATCTATCACGTGGATCTTTCACCAAATTTGCAATGATATATGGTCTACTCTCTTCTAATCTTGCAGTTTTCATTTCATTTATAGATTTTCTATTCATTATTACAATAATAACTGTAGCAACGACATATACAAATGTCAGAACACACATTATAAATCCTTGATTTTGATTCATCCAAGTAATCATTTTTTACCTCCAAGACGTCTTTTGTTTTCATATAGAAGGAAATTATCAATATCTCGTGGAGAACATTTTTCCCCATATTTTTCAAAAATATATTTCCTTAGTTGCATTGCCCTCATACAAAAATCTACATATACTTCATCACCCTCTAATAATATTTCTTTTCTCTCTTTATGGACAAATCTAGTTATACTTCCGGCAGCACGACTATCATATATAAAAAAGTGATTTGGCAGATGAAAATGTAAATATTTTGATGCTAAAGAATGCTTTTCTAATTTTGTGATTTCAGTAATTTGATTAACTAAGAATTTGTGTACATATAAAATCTCTTGTAAATTATCAAGAGAAACTTCTGTGGTAGATTTTAAATATTTTAATTTATCATCTAATTCAACACCAAATTGCAAAAAATGAGGTGCAACAACATCCGAATAAAAATCATCGGATGGCACCGATTTTTCTTTTATTCTTTCAATTGCTGCTGCATAACTTCTTCCAATTAACCATATTTTACCTATAATTACATTCTCGTTTGTATGACTAGGATTTTTTAAACACATATCATATAGAATTTGGTTACCAAAACTCCAATAATCATAGTCTTGTGTTCTAAAATTTTCATAAACACTATTTGTATATGCTTCTAAAACTTTCATATAAGTCACCATAATAATTATAGCATTAATAAAAACTTTTGTAAATCACCTACCGCCTGCACTGCCGAAAATCTCTGCTTTGTATTCCGGTGCTTGAACAAGTAACAAGTATCTTTCATTACCGCATCTGTACAGGCAAGTGCCTCTTTCTGCGAATTTTATTAAGTCGTATTCGTTTGGCTCAACCATTAAAGCATCTTCAAAGTCCTTTGGATTGATATTGCCGGGATAGAACAGGAAGTGATGAGTTGGAATTGAGAAAAGCGGTTTTGTAAATTCCTTTATACTCGGAATCAGAAAATCATCAATGTTCTGACTTGCAAGAATTACAGACGAATCCTTTTTACGCACACGCTTCATTGCGTTTCGTATATACTCAATGGCTGTTGGGTTTGAAAGAAAAAGATACATTTCATCTATTGATGCAACTGTGTTTCCCTCTCCAAGGAGCTTGTTGCTCATATATGAGAGAATATTAAAAAGCATAGCGTCTTTTAGTCTTTTGTTTGTATCGAGTAACCCCTTAACACCAAAACACAATAAGCTGTCATCTGTGATGTTTGTATGACCGTTAAAGTACTTGCTTTCGGAACCTACACACATACTGTGAATACCCAAACAAACCTCCTGCAAAACTTCTTCTGTGTAGAGGTATTTCCTCTTGCGGTCGTAGGTCATATATTCTTCTTCACATAAATCATAAAAGTCACTCATTACAGGAAAGTCTGACGGTTTCTTTGTGCTGTAGTCTGTTGTATCTGTAATACCAAACCTTGCGTACAACTTCATCAGCAGAATTTCAATGGTATCAAGCTGAACATCTGTAAAGTCTTTGTAGGCTCTGAAAAAGTCCTTTAAAAACGCAATGTGTTGTGACAATCGGGTAGCTTTGTTAAACGCATCAGGCGCATCTTTGTCAATATCACCTTGACCAGTATTCCAAGCCTTAGGCTCTAAAGGATTGATTTTGTATCTGCCGGACATAAAGTCAATGTAACAACCGCCAAGTGAGTCGGTCAGGTTCTTATACTCTGATTCAGGGTCAAGACAAACGATTTTCTTTCCACTTTCACGAATGTTTGTGAGAATGAGTTTCAACAAATAACTTTTTCCTTGCCCTGAGTTGCCGAGAATAAGGATATTTGAATTTGTCTTGTCCTCTGTTCGTCTGTCAAAGTCAACAAGAATGTTCGTGCCGTATTTATCTCGTCCGATATATAAGCCGTTAGGGTCTGTTTTACCTGAGAAGTTAAACGGAAACAGATTTGCAACAGAACTTGCCGGCAACACTCTTTCATAAAGACTGCCAAATTGATTTGAACCTATGGGTAGAGCAGACAAGAAACCTTCCTTTTGACGAAGTGTAAGTCTGTCAACCACAATATTTGACCGGGTAAGCTCCATTGCAATATCGGTTTGAAGTTCCTTTAGTTTCTGTTTGCTCTTGGCTTTCAGTTCAATAAATACCGAACAATGCAAAAGAGGTTCTTTGTTCTTGTGCATATTTGCAATGAGGGTAACAACATCCTGCAGGTTGCCCTGTGCCTCAATGGTTTCGTTCACATCATTACCGCTTGATTTCAGTTTGTTTTTGCGTGTGGCGTCCTGTATGATTTTTCTCTGCTCCATACTTTCCACAAGTCTGTGATAAATGCGAAGGGTTACACAATTTCTGTCGGCAAGTTGAGAAAGTATTGCCTGTTCTTCCGTTGAGGTGGGATATTCACGCACCGCCCACACACTGCGATATGAGTCCCCAACAATGTAGTGGTCGGTAAAAAACTTTATTGTTGACGGCAGAATCATATCGAAGAAATCTTTAGTGTAAATCTCCTCTGCCTGCTGTGGTGTAAGCACCTTTGTTTTTCTTTTAAACAGTCCCATTTTTACCTCCTTAGTTTCGTACTGCCAACACAAGTATGCGGTCATCCTGATTATTACCGTAACAGGTTGACAGCGTTAACATCTGCTGACCGTATTTTGGTGTGATACCTGTTTCATAAATAGATTTTTCTTTTGCGTATTCAACCAAAGAGTTGTACCTCTTTTCTGTAAGCGCTGATGTAAACCTGTACCATTCATCATCAGACTTAACTTTCAGAACAGCAAAGACGGTATATGCAGATACACCGTCTTTTGTTTCAAGTACAACTGCTTTGTGTTCATCTCTGTATGAAGTGTTTGTATAGTTGCAAAGGTCTGCAAACATTGTGCCGTTGTTCATATGGTGTCCGTAAATTATGAGGTTTGTGCTGTCGGCTGAACATCTGCTATCCAAAAAAGGCACACCGCTAAGGCTGTATTCACCGTAAAAGTTTTTATTCAGATACTTTTGCGGATTATCGGGTGTGTGCATAACAGGATAGTTTATGTTTGTGCCTGTTATGCTTATCCAACCGAAGCAATCAGAGTTCATTGAAGTGAGTTCTGATATTGAATGTGGCTGATAGTCAGTTGTGTAATACATAGGTTGTTCAGACCTGTTTTCAACATCAAAATTACCGACTTTTAGGATATTAGGCTTTCTAATATTTTCTGTTTCCGTCGTTTCTTCAGTAACAATTTCTGCAAGCTGTCTAAATTCTTCTTTTTCTTTGTTTTCGGTATAAAGCTGTGAGAACACAGAAATCAGGCAAGTAATTAAAATTGCAGAAAATATACCTATAACAATTCCCATTTGGATTTTCCCTTTATGCTTCTTCATTTTGCACCTCCGAAATATATTGTTCGCCGTCATAGTCAGGCATAAGGTCGCCGTTCATACTTGCATCAAAATAGATTGCGAGAAATCGCTTGACGTCACCTTTGCTCATTCGTGTAACCTCAAAGCCTTGGTCGGCAATGATTTTTTCAACTCTGTTTGCTTTCTGCAACACATTTTCCGACTTTGCGGATTTGCACCTTGCAATAAACAAAAACTGTCTTGCAGTTGAAGTTTCCGTCTGAATACTGTCGAGAAATTTCAAATCCTTGTTCAGAATCTTTCTGACTTTTACATTGTGTTCTTCTTCAATTCTGTCTTTGATATAGCTTTTGTTTGTGTCAAAACATTCGCAGGAATCGGTACAGGTTATCTCAATATCAGGCACAGCAGAAAGAACCATCATAAGGTGACGAATCTTGATTTCAATGTTGATGTGCGACAACACAGAAATATTTGTAGGCTGTACCATAAAGAAAACAAGCTCGTCTTTACCAACCTTTAAGCCGTTTTTGGTAAAGGTCTTTATACCGATTAAATCCTGCGTTGATTTGCCCTTCCTTTTTTTCTTAATTCTTGATTTACGCATTTTGTGTTTTTCCTCCATATCATAGTAATTTCGCAAGCACACAAAACTTGTTAACAACAAGCCAAGTGTGCGAATTGGGTGCAGCGTCACGCTGCCCATATAAACTCTTGTTGTGTTGAAATAAAATACTTCACTGCATAGCGAATAAAATCAAGCACGGTTGTATCTTCAAGTCGGATTGAGAAAAATCCGAAGCAGAGTGTTACTGCAAGCGGTACTATTATCCTCGTCTGTGCAAGTATAAGGATTGATAATAAAAGCGCTATGCTCATTATTGCAAAATCTCTCAAACTCCACAGCCATAAGTTGGCTGTGGCTTTTAAGTTTTTCGGATATAAATATGTGTTCATTTAATTCTCCTCATTTCGTAGCTCTCGCTACACTTCTTGTTAGATTTACTGCTGTTGTAGTTGCGTGAACAATGCTTGTCATATTCACCTTTACAGATGAATCAAGACCAAACTGCTGTGCTATTCTCGGTACTTCGTTTGCCGACAGCATAATGCCTAACCCCAACAACATATTACCGGGAAATGTGAGAAGTCCGAGGAACAACAGAGTTGTCTGCAAAAATGCCGTTAAGCAAAGTGCCGCAATTTGTTTCATCCACTGATTAAAACCGTCCTGATAACCTCTCGGAACGCTGAACATATATAGAGAGCCTACTGCCATTTGAATTAAAAGTATTCCGCCTCTCTTTATATTTGCGAAAAAGATCTTAATAACGCAATAAGCAAAGGCTATCATGCATAACAGATTCAGTAACCCGAATGTTGTCTGTGTTGATACTGCAAAACAGCCTTCTAAAACGCTTGTACTTTGTCCCGACAAATCAAGGCTTTGCTGTCCTGCCATTATAGATGACAAATCTTTTGAAAAAGTGTTTTGCAGACTGATGCAGAACTTATACAGCTCCACAGGTACAACACCGAAAAGAGAACAGGCGAAGAAACCTTTAAGTACATTTATTGCTGTTGTCTTAATGTTGGCTCTGCCGTTTTGGTATTCTATTGCTACATCAAATACGGCAACTACCGTGCCTGCAACAAACAAACCCCAGCCGAACAAGGTGAATAGATTGATTGTTGCCTGAACCCATTCAAGGTCGAAAATATCTGCACCCATATTGCCCATCATTGTGAAGAAGTCAGCCACGGCATTGTAAATGGTTTCATAGAACCACTGAAGCATTGTGTTCCATATTGCGTTTGAGATTTGTTCACCGAGAAAGTCAAATGTACTGCCGATAGCATCGCCTATTCCTCCGATAAAATCTCCTAACCAGCTAAACATTTAACTCCCCCTTTACGAAAGGACAGTCCAGATATATAGCGGTGCAGTTAGTGAGAACACAAGACAACCAAAAAGGATAGCCGGTGCGGTAAATTCAAACTGACCGTGTTTGCGATAGTCCATATACGCTGTTGCAAGTTTGACAAAGAACAGAATTGCAAGAATCATATCAACAGCAGGAAAAACTACATTATTAACTACGTTTTTGATTTGTGTTTGAGCCGCCGTCCAAGTGCTTTCTATCGCACTTGAAACATTACCTGCGGCGAATGCTGTTACTGCCGATATTGCAAACAAAACAGCAACAACGGCAACAGTCAGAAAAATCTTTAAAAGTTTCATTCTATTACTTTTTACTTTCATTTAGATAACCTCCGTTTTCTTCAAATCCTTTTCCGATATATATTTCACCTTGATATTGAGCTTTTCAGCAAAGATGATTTCCTTTTTCATACCCTCGGTTATTTCATCACCGAACACCCATACTTCATCACATACCCACAACAGAGAGAGACCTGCCTGCATACCGAGTTTTCTTTCGTCAGGGATTTCATCATCTAAAACAAGGGCGAAAAAATGCGGTATGACAGGAGCCATACCGCACTTAAATGTATATCGGGCATATCGTTTTGCGTTTTCAATGTTTCCATAAATGTTGCCACTCAGTGGTGAACATATATATGCCCTTCGCATTATTCATCATCCTCGTCTTTCTTTTTGATTTTGATAATTACAACAGATACAAGTCCACCCAAGGCTACTGCGCCAAGTCCAATCCAAAAGCCGATATTTGAGTTATCGCCCGTCTGTGGCTTTTCGGGTTCAGGCTGTGGGTGAATTGTAACGGTCTGATTCTCGTCCTTAATATCTGCGTGTGTGGCAATTTCTACATCTTCACTGTACAGAGATTCAAAGACGACAATATCGGTTTCTTTTGTAACAGCAGAGCCGTCAAAGGTAAAAGACACAGTTACTTCACCGTTTGATGTTTCCGGAGTGAATGTTACTTCAGCAGTAATTTCTTCATCATCAACTACAAACGGCTTTCCTGTTTTCTTATCCATTAAAACTCCTTTTAATGTGTATTCCTTGTTAGGCACAAGATGTTTGAAACTTACAACATCATCAATGGTAACCGTTTCTCCTGCCGTGACTTCCTTTTCACCGTCAACAGTTGCTGTGGTTTTCAGTTCGGGGATTTTATCATTTCCCACTATGATTTCAATTACTTCCTCATTCTTTGATACAGTAACAGGATAGATTTCAGCGTTTGGCAGATAACCCTCGGCAGGTCTTAATTCACACACAATGTACTGACCGTAAGGAATATTGAAAAATTCAAACACACCGTTCTCATCTGATTTTGCCGTGAGGATTGCATTTTCTTCAGTACACTTCTTTTCATCTGTACTGAATAAGCCGAACACAGCACCGCAAATTCTGTCTTTAGTTTCACGGTCAATCTTCAAGCCTTTGATTGTACCGTAGATAAGATCATTTCTAATTGGTTCTCCGTTGTTTACTGTAATATTTACAGTTGCAATATCCTGCCCTGCGTATTCAAAAACAATAGGATATTTCTCATCAGAGAGAACATAGTGGATGTCAGTTTTGATTTCCTTAACATAGTAACTTCCAAATGGAAGGTCTGTTGTGAAAGTTGTCTTACCGTTTTCATTACAAGTGATGATTTCAACAAGTCCGTTCTTTGGAATAACCGTTCCATTTGATGCTTTAATATCCTCATCGGCATAAAGTCCGAAAGAAACACTTTTGATTTCATCATTGTCACCGATATTGAATTTTTCGTCCTGTTCAAGAATTTTTAAAAGGTCGATTTCCACCTTCTGTCTTTCGTTTACAAATGAAGTTGATGTATTTGTCACCTTTTCGTTCTGTCCTGCATAGGTGAGTTCAATATGATTTACTGTCTTGTTCAGAACAGTTCCGTTAGGAGCAACGGTTTCTACAACACGATATTTACCAAGGTAAAGCTCGTTACTTTTTGCTGTACCTTTTTCGTTTGTTTTAAGGGTTGCAACAAGTGTATCCTTTTTCACTCTTACTGTACCGTCCGGAGTTGTAATGTCCTCATCAGCGTAGATTTCAAATACAGCATTTTCTAAACCGCTGACAGAGTATTCCGGCTGATAGATTACTACTTCTTCACCTGATGAAGTTACATTTGAGAAAATCTCGCCTGTCTTTTCAACTGTGATCGTACCTTTCTGCGGTTTGTTTTTCTTCTCTGTTTTTACGAATGTAACGCCGTTTTCTTCGCTTGTATTTTCTGCTGTAATGTCAAAATACACAGGAGTGCTGTCAAGAATATATCCGTATGGAGCCTGAACCTCTACTATGGAATATCCTTTTCCATACGGTAGAGTTTTAGGTGTGATAAGACAGCCTTCTTCATTTGTATAGAAAGTATCAATCTTTGTAACAGTTGGATAAGTATATTTCATAGTTACAAGCTCGCCCTTTGTATTGTAAATCTGAAAGCCTGCGCCTGCATATGGAATCTGCTTACCTGTTTCAGAATCCACCTTTACTATCTTTACATAACTTTCAAGACCTGCGTTGTTAATTAGATACTTATAGGTCTTGTCGTTTTCGTTTATGAACACATCAAAGTCCTTTAAGAACTCTGTACCGTCCCAACCTTTGGTCTGATGAACAGTGTATGTGCCGTATGGTAAATCTTTAGTTTCTGCAAAGCCGTATTCATCACATAGAAGTGTATCTCTTTCCGTTTCTTTTGCTTTACTGTAACTGCCCGACGACTTGAGATACACCTGAAACTCTGCACCCTTTTCGGGAGTTTCTATTTTTGTACTTCCGTCATCGGTATGCTTGATTATAGAGATTTTTCCCTTTGTAATATCTTCGGTAACACCTATTGAAATTGAGTTGTTTTCAACTGTGTAATTCTTTGATTCTGCGCCGATATGGTATTCGGTTTCATCAAGCAGATAACCCTCGCTTGGCTCAATTTCTTTCAAAGTCCAGTTATCACCGCATACATAGTATGAGGTTGTGAAACTTCCGTTTTGGTCTGTGGTATATTTATCTACAAGTTTTCCGTTATTGTAGATGCCGTAAACTGCACCTGCAAGTGTAGCGTTTCCCTGTGCTATTTTTGTTTCGGCATCGGTTTTGGTGACAGTCAAATTCCACTTTTTAAGGACATTTGCAAATGAAACTGTGACAGTTTTGCCTGACTCCACCTTAACAGTTTTACTGTTCTGTTTTGCATATTTTTCCTCTGTGTTTTCGGTTACTGTGTAAGTACCGGGTGCAAGGTCTGTTAATTCAAATTCACCCTTTGAATTTGTTTTTACGGTCTTGCTGTAGTTTTCGCCCTTAACTGTAAACTTAATATTTGCAACATTTCCGTCCTCGGAGGTTTTAACAAGTTTCAGATTACCTGAGCTTGTCTTTACTTTGAAATATGCTCTTATCGGGTCTGCATCATTTTCAACACCTGTGATTACATCCTGCAAACTTGCATCACCATACGGAACAAGCACAGTTTTGCCAACATCCGGCATTGACTTTGCAGAATTAAAGGTTATTGCATCATTTACTGCTGAAGTTGAGGTTAATGTCAATTTATTTCCTGATTTTGTGGCTGTAATTCCGTTTATTGTTTTGAAAGTAAACTCATCAAGTATTTTGTTGCTGTCAGCAAGTGTAACAGAATATTTTCCGTCACTATACTTCATTTCATAGGTTTCTGCCTTTGATGCGATTGCAGATGCAAAGCTCGGAATAGTTGAATAGTTTGCAAGGCTTTTTGAAATCGCATTGTAAACCGACTTAACACCTGGGTTTGCACCGCCTGCACAAATGCCGTCTATATATTTTATGTTGGTGCATTTGTAACCATCATTTGTACTTCTGCAACCTGACACAAACTCCCAAACAATAAGCTGTGTTGCAATCCATTTCTGATCTTCTGTACCGCTTAAATTCTTTCCCGAACCGGGTTTACCGTACAGCAGAGCAAGGTTAATCGCCTTTTGCTTTGCAGAGCCTAAATTTTTCCACACAACCGAACCGTTCTCCGTCAAGGAATTGCCTGCAAACAAACTGTGACCAGGCTCAATGCAGTAGGCTTCCTTTCCGTCTGCAAAGATTTTGCACAATTCCTCACCGGCTGAACCTACTGTGTAACCGTTGTCAGTTGTGGTCTGCTGATATCTGATTATGTTCCCTGCTGTGTCGTAACAGTAAGCAAATGTAATTGTTGCTTTGTCACCACTTGCCGCACTTACAGGGAGAGTAAACACACTGCAAAACAATGTTATGATGACAAGCAGTATTGCCGTTATTCTTCTAAATTTCTTGTTTTTGATTAAGTTCGTCATATTAAAAATCCTTTCATAAAAAATATGGGGCAAGATTTTACCCTTGCCCCGATTGATGTTTATTCTGTTTTTAATCAATCATAACTTCATCGCCTGCCCTTCATTGAAATCTTCATCTATATCATCAGACTGCTTACTGCTGTCTGTGATATTGACATACTCACCGATAATGCTCAGCGCCTCGCAGTAACTGCCTGATTTTGTAACACGACCGCACATTCCTTTTGCCTCATCTGCCATACCATTTTGCTTTAAGGTATGACTTGCAATTCCCATCAGATTGAAAATATTTCCGTCCTGACCTATCAATTCACAGTCGGGTTTCTGCTTTACCTCAAAACCGCCCAGCTTGTTATCCACATAGTCGGAAAGCCAAGTTCCGGCAAAGGCTGTATATGACTGCAATCGCCACATTGACAGTTTGCCCACATCAAAGTGAACATTATCAAAGGGATAGAGAATACAAGTAACTCCCTCATTTTGAAACACAGACACATTATCGAATTTTGTATCATCAAGGAGTATTCCGTTTTCTGTGAGAATATCATTTATACCGTCAACCCATTCCTTTACTTCACCTCCGCAACCTTGGAGGATTAGTCCTTCCTTGTTATTCATCTTTCTTAAATCATTTGTTGTAATGTTTTTAATTGTCATTTACATTTTCCTTTCACATAAAAATAGCACCCACAATTAAGTGAGTGCTGAAAAAATTGGCTGTCGGGACACCCGACTAACAATAGACCACATATATTTTGTTGCTTTCTGCTACTACATTAAATGACAGCTCACTTGGAACTATTCCGTCATGTTTGTAGTAGTATGCCACATACTCTATATCGGCATAGCAGTCTGCAATCAAACTTTGTGTATCATCATAGTATGATGCGTTTGTAGGTGAAAACCAACTTGCGTTGCCTGTGTTAAGAGAAGTATCATATTTCATATCCAGCTGTTTGCCGTAGCTTATGGCTGAATTTACAGCAGAAGTTACATCAACACTTTTCTTCTCTGTGGGTGGTTGTGTTATCTTTTCGGTTGGTTTCTCTGTTGCTTTTTGAGTAGGTTTTTCTTTGGTTGCTTTGGTTTTCTGCTCCGTGTCTTTTGATATTGAATCCTGTTTTGCTTGAGTTGTTTCAGTTGCCGAAACAACCGCCGGATTTTGCCCACTGTCTACTTTTTCTTTGGATTTGGTATCCGTTTTCGAAGGTTTTGTTTCCTGCGATACTGTGGGTTTTACCGTGGTTTCTGCTGTTTCTTTAGTTTCAATCTGACTTGTTGTACTGATTACAGAAGTTGTTTCAGATACAGAAACATCCGCAGTTTTTGAAACTACGGATGCCTTAATATCATTATTTACTTTTTCTTCTGCTGTACAAGCTGTGAATGTTCCTGTCGCTAAAATCAGAGTCAGCATAATTACGATTTTCTTTTTCATACTATCGCCGTCCTTTCAGCAACAAGTATATCCAAAGATTTTGAAATGTCCAGAGAATTTTACTACATACTCTGCAAAAAGTTTTCCGATTCATCTTCCGACATATTCTCAGTTTCTGATTCTGCCTGCTGTTCGTCGAGTGACTGATGATATGCTTCCATAATCTTGTTGTTTAGTAAAGTCCTGGCTTCCTTTGAAACAGGGTGGGCAATCTCGTTGAAATGTTTTTCACCGTTATCATCAACATATACATTTGCAGGCATAGCAACAAACAGACCCTTTGCTGAATTCATAATTCTTACGCCGTGAACAACTACAGCACCACCGATTGTGACGCTGGCAAAGGCTTTTGTTTTGCTTTCTTCAAGACTTATGATCTTGTCAATTTTCACCTTGATATATGGCAGTTTCTTTTTCTGATTGTTGTTTTTGTTTCCTTTGAAATTTGTATTCTGTGCCATTATTAAATTTACCTCCAATTTAGTGTTTCTGCTTTTCAGCCCACAACAGAGAAAGATGCACAAGTGCGTCCCTCTGTTCTTCTTCGGAAAGACTGTCGAGGAAATCTTCAAGGGTGATATTTTCTTCAAAATCGCCCTCAAACTCATCTAAATATTCATTACAGTTATCGCAGATTTTTTCTTTACGCACAACTACCGAATCGTCATCAAGCTTTGTAAATGACAACATATCGTTGCATCTGAATCCGATTTGCTGACGGATTTCATATGGAATTGTAATTCTTCCTCTTTTGCCGAGAAACCTATACAATTTCATCATTTCTCATCCTCACTTCCTTCAAATTCATGCTTTTCTCTGCACTCATCACAAATACAGTCACATACTTCATCTTTGCATCTTTCAAGAATAATTAAGCCATCTGCGGCTGTAATCTTGATAATCGAACCTGATGTGATGCCTGATACAATTAATGAATCAAGCGGTATGCTGATATATACTCTATTTTCCATTGATAATACACTCCTTCATAATTTGCTCTATGTTTACTTGTTCTTCTAATGTTAAATCAAGCAGACTTAACTGAAACGGCTGACTTCTCTGCCGTTCGTACATATCGTAGTTGCTGATGAGCAATTCGGGAAACTGTTCGCCTGCATTTATACGCTGTTTCATATTGTGAATTCGCTTGAACTCAAAGAATGAATATCCCTCATATAGCTCTTTGATTTCATCACAATCGTTGTATGAAACAAGCCATTTGCCTTTTGTATTTGACAAGGTGTTTTTCAATCTCAAATGATCCTCCCAAGTAAATCCGCACTGATAGACATATTCACTTGAATAATACGGCGGATCACAGTAGAAAAAAGCATTTTCTCTGTCATAATGCTTAATTAAAACCTCGAAGTCTTGATTTTCAATAACAGCATTTTTCAGCCTTATGCTGACATCCTGTATTAAGCTAAAAAGACTTCTGATATTCATAGGTTGACAGGCGAAACTTTTTCCACCGCTTGAATAGCTGTATCGCAGGAGTTTAAGAAACATTGAAGCCCTACGCAAATCATAATCAAGCTTTTTTCGAGTCATCAGCTCTATAAATTCATCAGCCGTTGGCTCTCCGAATATGAGCTGTATTTTCTCTGTTTCATCTTGGATAAACCTATCGACAAACTTTTCGTCTTTGAAATATTCTCTGTACATATTGAAATCATCTCTTGAATTCAAATTGAGAAAGCCTATTTCTTTGATGAGTGCCGCCGGTCTATCTCTCATACACTGAAAAAGATTTGTAAGGTTGTGATTGTAGTCGTTATACACCTCGAATTTGTCAGGTTTCTTCTTACCCAAAAGTACAGCACCTGAACCACCGAACGGTTCAATATACCTTTCATAATTCAGTGGAAACAGTGCGTATAAAATGCGAAGGACGGAAGTTTTATTTCCCATCCAACTAACAGGGGTTTTGATATTCATCACTCCATTTCAGAATATCAATCGCCCCGAAACAACAAAAGCCGTTGATTAAGTTTTTAACTCAACCAACGGCTTATATATGAAAACCGATATCAGTCGTTTGGAACGATTGATATCAGTTGTTATTTTTATTCTGTTTTACTTTTTTCGTTGACCTGTTTAATTATCTTTCCTATTTCAGATATTACATTCACTGTAACAGCATTCCCGGCTTGTTTATAAAACTGTGAATCAGACATTCCTGTTGCAAGGACTTTATCAAACTGCTCATCTGTAAAGCCTTGTAATCTCCAACACTCTCTCGGAGTCAGTTTTCTTATTCTGCCGATATGAATTTTCTTTTCCTTATCCACGAATACAACAAGGGGATGTTCCTCATCATCTGTAAGGTTGTAATCTTCTATGAACACAGCAGAATGTTCTCCTTTTCTGTTGCTGATGTCAGATGCGTGACGAGCTGTAATACACCTTGCAATTTCGGTCATTTTAGGGTCAGGGTTCATATCAATAAAGTAATATGCCTGTGTTGATGAGGTTGTAAGAGTATGAGCAACTTTATGACCTACTCTACCTCGTCTTGTGTTATTTCCTGAATAATCGATATCTATGCTGTCACCGGGATAGGCAATTTAGTATCCGTCCTTGGTATTTACTTTTATTGGCAGTCCAAATTTCTCTATGCTATACAGACCTGTTCTGCCACCAAAGCCACCGGCATTACTTGTTAATGTAATACTTGTTCCTTCTGAGGAATATATGCGGTCACCTTCTTTGCCCGGGTATCTTTGTACAGTAGTTTTAGAATTTGTCTGCGTGAAAGATAATACTTGTCCGGCACATTTTTCTCTATGAAATCCGATAAGATACAATCTTTTTCTTGATTGTGGAACTCCGAAATCTTTGCTGTTAAGCACTTGCCATACAACATCATACCCCAATTCGTCCAACGAACTGAGGATTGTTTTAAATGTCCTGCCTTTGTTATGACTAAGCAGTCCAGGTACATTTTCTACACAGCATAAGTTCCGCTTGCCAATCGAGCTACACTGCGTTTGCTCTCTTGGAGCGTCACTTAAAGGAAAAGATATTTAGGTCTTTTAACGGTAGCAATTCTTGCAATTTCAAAGAACAGCGTTCCTCTGGTATCTTCAAATCCTTTCCTTTGTCCTGCAATTGAAAAAGACTGACAAGGGAATCCTCCTGTAATAAGGTCGATATGGGGTAACTGTTCGGGCATGATTTTTCTTGCATCTTCAAAGTAAAGTTCGCCTCCTGTATCATACATTGATTCATATGCCTGCTTTGCATATTTGTCGATTTCACAATATCCTACGCATTCAAAACCGCCGATGGCTTCAAGACCTGAACGGAAACCGCCTATACCGGCAAACATATCAAAAAATTTTATTGCCATAAATCTTCATACCTTTGAAGATTTTTTAAACTCACCTCACTGTTTCATAATCATTTCATAATCTTCATCAAGTGTTTCTTCTTCAACTACTGATAAAGATTGGTTTTCAGCTTCAATTTCTTCCTGGGAAAGTTTTCTGAATACATCTTCGCCGGGAACAACTCCAAGGGAACGACCGTTGTCCCAATCAGGAAAAATCGTACCCATATCATCTACGGCTCGCACTGTACCTCTTGTACCGGATGGTACAGGAGAATATGGGTCGTTCATACAGATAAGCTCGATTCTTGTACCGGGTTGATACATCTCCTTAACGCTTTCAGCAAGTCTGCGCTGTCTATCAAATTTATTCATATTAAGTCACTCCTTATTTAGTTTTTCGTTTTTACACTCTTTTGTAGGACTTCTGGTTTTTGTTTTCATATGTCTAACCTCCGTTATTAAATTTTTTTGTCATCAGATTTGATGTCTTTTCTTTTATGACTACTTTCATTCTCAGAAAAGTAATCGTTTCGCCTATCAAAGTTAGGCTTTTGTTTCATCTCTCTTTCAAACTTTCTAAGTTCAGGTGTGTCTGTAAAATACATTAAAATCTTCCTTTCTTTATGAAATAAAAAAGCAACCGTCTTAATCTAAATTAAAACGATTGCAATAAAAAAGAGCCAATTACTATATATCATAATATAGTGATTGACTCATATGTTTGATTGTATTAAATTAAGCGAGAAAGATGTCAGTTCTTCTGTTCTTTGATTAGATTCTGCAGTTTTTCAACAGCATCATCTTTAGAATCAGAATCTTTAACAATCTGAATAATTGAGTTCATAAGAACATCGAATTGCTTATCAGTCATATTCTGTTCCATATCCTTTCCTTTCCGGCTTGCCAAAATAGATTAATTCTGTAAGCCGAAAACTTAATAAAAACAAAGGCTCATAGAATATACTATGAGCCTCGTTGTGGCTCCCCCAACTGGGCTCGAACCAGTGACATCATGATTAACAGTCATGCGCTCTACCGACTGAGCTATGGAGGATCATATTAAGTTTTCGGCAACAACTTTTGGTCGAAGCCTTTCCTCAAACAAAGTGATAATGTCGGGTATATTTATGTACACTCGCACTACCGACTGAGCTATGGAGGAATATAAGACAAAACACCCTGCTGGGTGATTTGCTTGTGTTGGCATCTCCCTATTTTTCCAGGCCGTCACCAGCCAAGTATTTTCGGCACCACTGAGCTTAACTTCTGTGTTCGGTATGGGAACAGGTGGACCCTCAGCGTCATCAACACCAACTATTCTTTTGTATTTATTCTTCCCATCTCTGAGAAGTTTATACCATCTTTATGGTGACTCGTGCGGGAATCGAACCCGCGTTGCCGGCGTGAGAGGCCGGAGTCTTAACCGCTTGACCAACGAGCCATCTGTTTGTAACAAAGGCTAATGGTCTTGCTTTTCATTAGCCCCTGTTACCGTCTTGGTGCACCATCAGGGGCTCGAACCCGGGACACCCTGATTAAGAGTCAGGTGCTCTACCAACTGAGCTAATGGTGCATTTCACAGTCGCTTAATAGCGCCCTGAAAACTGAATAAAGGTTAAGCAAACCATTGAGAAGTAATATTGTAAATAC
>ERZ791689.205-NODE-205-length-36464-cov-2.98234_pt1 | contig 36464 bp, 23 predicted proteins | sample MGYA00509957_ERZ791689 | MGnify/ENA primary metagenome ERZ791689 (study PRJEB30046, sample SAMN00715167) | human gut metagenome | study: EMG produced TPA metagenomics assembly of the A metagenome-wide association study of gut microbiota in type 2... | reverse complement strand
ACATCAATGGAATAGGCTCCTGCCTGATTGACCTGTAGTGTATAACAAAGCCAATCACCGTTATTGACATTACCTATATTTATAACTTCTCCGCTTTTACTGATAGCCACTCCTTTCTCTGTACGGTAATCCTTATAATTTCCTGCCGTACTGTTTTTAAAAGAGAAAGAAATATCCTGCCCACCATCATCAAAATCTTCTGCTTCTATCACTGAAGACACTCCCGATATCACAGACAAACTATTTCCTTCCGAATCTTTTTTAAACGGAATTCCCCGATAATTGGTCAGATATTCCTCGCAACTGATCCCATTGTCATAGCGGTCATCAACATACTCATATTCATCGCCGCCATCGTCCCCCTGCCCCGGATCATCATTGATTGACGCACGTTCCTCCTTACAAGAATTTAAAGCAATCATTCCTCCCAAAAATAGTGGAAGAAAACACCTCAAAGCAAATAACAAATTGTGTCCCATAGTTTTTCTTTTTAATTAAATTGAACTCGTTAGATTTGTGAATGTAAAGATAGCATGAGGCGCTTACCTCCGTTATTAAAACCGGATTAACCAAGAATTAAAAAACAATTAAATCACTTAACAAGCAATTTTTCTTATCAATCACCCCAAAAAACAGTAAACCGGACACCGAATAAAATCATTTTCTCCATCAGTTTTTTTAGTTCCGCAAAGATGCTTGCCAAGGAATATTTTACCCTTTATTTAGAAGAAAAACAGATGTTTTATACAATTAATCACTTTTTAATCCCAGATTAAGCCCTTTCATTCCTCCTTTTTAATGCTTTTCCCTTTACTTTGCCGCTAACTAATAATATCCGAAAAACTATTAATATACAAATATGAAGAAGAATCTAATCCTATTGTGCAGTTTGCTGACAGGTCTTACCTTACAGCCCATACAGACAAATGCACAAACAGTGACTAACGATCAAAAGTTATTTTATCCCTACTCTTTTGCTCCCAGTGAAGGCTTGGTCAATAAAACCGAGAAAGAGCATCGTCAAGAGATCTGCCTGAATGGTTATTGGGATTTTCAACCCGTCTCTTTACCGAAAGAGTACAAACAAGGAAAAGGAGTAGCTCCCCAACTGTCCCTTCCGAAAGATGGCAACGGTTGGAGCAAGACACGTATAAAAATACCTTCTCCGTGGAATATCAATTCTTTCGGCTATCGCGATCTGGAAGGTCCCGACCATCGCAACTATCCTTCTTATCCTAAAGAGTGGGAACAAGTAAAAATGGCATGGATGAAAAAGAACATTACGATTCCCGCCAACTGGACAGGTCAGCAAATCAAACTTTACTTTGAAGCAGTGGCCGGATATTCCGAAATCTATATCAATCAAGAAAAAGTAGGTGAAAATTTCGATTTGTTTCTGCCGTTTAGCGTCGACATCACAGACAAAGTGACTCCCGGTGAAACAGTAGAAATTCTGGTAGGCGTACGTAGCCAGTCCTTATTCGAAGATAATTCGACTATCGGTCGCCGCATTGTGCCGGGAGGTTCTATGTGGGGATATCATATCAACGGTATCTGGCAGGATGTATATTTGCTGGCCTTACCCAAAGTTCATATAGAAGATGTATATATAAAACCATTGGTTGCCAAAAACACATTGGAAATAGAGGTGACCCTACAAAATAAAACCGACCGGAAAGCTGATATACAACTGCAAGGTAATGTCAGAGAATGGATAAATTGTGCCGGAACAGACATAAACTCTGCTCCCGTTCCTGCATGGACACTGGGTACGGAAGCATTACAGGTAGCACCGTTCAAAGTTACAGTTGCGCCTAATGCATCACAAAAAGTAACCTTACAAGTCCCCGTCAATGAAAACATACTGGAATACTGGACTCCCGAACAACCGAATCTGTATGCCCTGTTACTTTCCATAAAAGATAAAAAGCAAACCATCGATACAAAATACGAACGTTTCGGCTGGCGTGAATGGACATTACAAGGAACCACACAATATCTGAACGGTAAACCTTATGCTTTACATGGAGACTCCTGGCATTTCATGGGTATCCCACAAATGACACGTCGCTACGCATGGGCTTGGTTCACTGCCATTAAAGGTATGAACGGAAATGCAGTCCGCCCGCATGCACAGGTTTATCCCCGCTTTTATATGGATATGGCAGATGAAATGGGTATCTGCGTATTGAATGAAACGGCCAACTGGGCCAGTGACGGCGGACCGAAACTGGACTCCGATCTCTTTTGGGAAGCATCGAAAGCACATTTGAAACGTTTTGTCCTGCGCGACAGAAATCATGCATCTGTTTTCGGCTGGAGTGTCAGTAATGAAAACAAGCCTGTTATCCTCCATGTATATAATCGTCCCGAACTGATGCCCGTTCAAAAGAAAGCATGGGAAGAATGGCGCGACATTGTACATCAATACGACCCTACCCGCCCATGGATTTCAGCAGACGGTGAAGACGACGGTGATGGATATTACCTGTAACCGTAGGACACTACGGAGACATCAACTCCATGAAGCGCTGGACCGAAATCGGAAAACCTTGGGGAATCGGCGAACACAGTATGGCATATTATGGCACACCGGAACAGGTTTCCAAATACAACGGGGAACGTGCCTACGAATCACAGGAAGGGCGTATGGAAGGACTAGCCAACGAATGTTACAACCTGATAGCTAACCAACGCCGGATGGGTGCTTCATACAGCACTGTTTTCAACATGGCATGGTATGCACTGAAACCACTCCCACTCGGCAAAAGAGATAAAAGTAAAGCACCCAGTGTCAGCGAAGACGGCGTATTCTTCGGCGAATACAAAGAAGGTGTTCCGGGCGTCCAACCGGAACGCGTAGGACCTTATTGCACGACGTTCAATCCGGGTTATGACCCGACTTTAACGGGTTTATGACCCGACTTTACCACTCTATCAGGAATGGCCGATGTACAGTGCCTTACGTGCAGCCAACGCTCCGGGCGAACCGGCATGGTCTCCTTATGCAACAATCGACAAAGAGCAGTATCAGGCTCACAAAGCTACCAATACGGCTAAGAACTATAAAGAAGTAGTATTTATCGGTAATCCGGACAGCAAAGTAAAACAATTGATGGATGCGCAGGGAGTAATCTTCGCTTCCAAAACAACCATCCCTTCCTCACTGCTTTACATCGTGGATGGCAGCGAGGCTTTAAACGCCGCTACTCAAAAAGAAATTCAGAAGCAACTAGCCAAAGGCGCAGACTTATGGATATGGGGAATAACACCGGAAACCGTAGAGAAATACAATGAAATCCTACCTCTTCCCGTTGCACTAGATCCGCTGAAACGTTCTTCTTTCCTGCCTGTACAGAAAGCATGGATGCATGGGCTCAACAATTCCGACTTCTATTTCTGTGAACTTCAAAAAGCGGATGCCTCCAATTATTCGTTAAAAGGGGCATTTGTAGAAGAAGGTGAAGTTTTATTGAATGCCTGCAAGACCGACTGGCGCAAATGGAACAAACGTCCGGAAGAGATCAAAACAGCCGGAACAATCCGCAGTGAATACGAATGTACGTCTGCCACTCCGGTATTTGTTAAATATCAGCATGGCTCTTCCACTGTCTATTTGAATACATTGACTGAATTCGCCAATTCAGAAAAGGGATACAACACGTTGAGCATTATCCTGAAAAACGCAGGTATAAACTATCAGAAGCCGGAAATCAACATCAATGAAGTTTTCTTCCTGCGTGACGAGCAAATGAACTTCCCGGTAGCAACCAAAGAAAAGTTTGTGAAAAAGAATAATGGTTGGGCATTGGAATTCTACGTATTTAGCCCACGTCCTTTGGACGACTTATTGATAGAACCCAATATGCCGAAACTCTCCTTGATGTTAAAAGCCAAAACCCGCGAGTTGTCCATCAATGACAAACCTTATGCAAGTCTGTCGCACGATGGACGTAACGAGGTAATCTATAAAGAGCTCCCTCTGTTGCAAGGCTGGAACAAACTGGTTATCACCATAGGAGACGGAGACCGGAATGACTTTAGCGGCTTCTTTCAATGTGACAACAAAAAGGATTTTCTCCCAACGTTGAAAGCTGCCTTTACCAATCCGGAAGCCAAATAAATGACTAATAAAAACGATTAAATATAAAAACTACCATGAAAATCTTACATTTCTGCGCTGCTATAACAATGGCTGCAATGTTAAGCGGATGCAATGGAGGGCAATCACAGACCGCCAACCGGACACCGGTCGATTATGTCAATCCATACATAGGGAATATCAGCCATCTGCTGGTTCCCACGTTTCCTACCATTCAATTGCCAAACAGTATGCTTCGTGTCTATCCGGAACGTGCTGATTATACCACCGAATTGTTAAACGGACTGCCATTGATTGTCACCAATCACCGGGAACGTTCCGCGTTCAACCTTAGTCCCTATCAGGGGAAAGAACTGCGGCCGATCATTACCTACAACTACGATAATGAGCACCTCACGCCTTACTCGTATGAAGTGGACCTGAACGACAACAGCATGAAGGCAGAATATGCCCTCTCCCACCAGTCGGCTCTTTACCGGATCACATTTGAAGCGGACAAACCTGCCTATATCATTGTAAACTCCCGCAATGGTTCGATCCATGTAGGAGAGAATTTCATCAGCGGACACCAGCAGTTAAGTGCCAACACCAATGTGTATGTATATATTGAACCACAAGAAAAACCGGTAAGCACCGGCATCCTGAAAGATGGAGTCATCGAAGCCAGCAAAGACAACGCAGAAGGTATCAACGCTTGTGCGGCATGGCGTTTTGCAGATGGCACAACAACAGTCAGCCTTCGTTACGGCATTTCTTTCATTAGTGAAGAACAGGCGGAGAAGAATATGCGCAATGAGTTGAAAGACTACAACATCAAAAATCTGGCAAAAACAGGACGCCAAATCTGGAACGAAGCCTTGGGACGTATCAAAGTAGAAGGAGGAACCGAAGATGACAAGACTGTATTATACTCCTCCTTCTACCGTACTTTCGAACGCCCGATTTGTATGAGTGAAACCGGTGGTCGTTACTTCAGTGCTTTTGACGGCGAAGTACACGACGACAACGGCACACCTTTCTACAACGACGACTGGATTTGGGACACTTACCGCGCTGCACACCCGCTGCGCACGCTGATCGACCAGAAAAAAGAAGAAGACATCATTGCTTCCTTCCTGCTGATGGCGGAACAGATGGGAACAATGTGGATGCCTACCTTCCCCGAAGTGACAGGTGACTCACGCCGTATGAATTCCAATCATGCCGTTGCTACCATAGCCGACGCTCTCGCTAAAGGATTGAATATAGACGCGGCCAAAGCCTACGAAGCCTGCCGGAAAGGAATTGAAGAGAAAACGCTCGCTCCCTGGTCGGGAGCAGCAGCCGGCTGGCTGGACAATTTCTACCGGGAAAATGGATATATCCCTGCTCTTCGCCCGGATGAAAAGGAAACCGACCCGAACGTGCATCCTTTCGAGAAGCGCCAACCTGTTGCCGTTACACTGGGAACGAGCTACGACCAATGGTGCCTTTCCCGCATCGCCGAAATATTGGGCAAGAAAGACGAAGCCGCCCATTACCTGCAATGTTCTTACAACTACCGGAATCTCTTCAACAAAGAAACAGGCTTTTTCCACCCGAAAGATAAGGAAGGCAACTGGATAACACCATTCGACTACCGTTACGCAGGTGGCATGGGTGCCCGCGAATATTATGGAGAAAATAACGGCTGGGTATATCGTTGGGATGTGCCTCACAATGTAGCCGACCTGATTAACCTTATGGGAGGAAAAGAGCAGTTCATCGCCAATCTCGACCGTACCTTCAGTGAACCGCTGGGACGTAGTAAATATGAATTCTATGCACAACTACCCGACCACACAGGTAACGTAGGACAGTTTTCCATGGCAAACGAACCCTCCTTGCATGTACCTTATCTCTACAACTATGCAGGCCAGCCTTGGAAAACGCAGAAACGCATCCGTCAAATGCTGAAAACATGGTTCCGCAATGACCTCATGGGTATGCCGGGAGATGAAGACGGCGGAGGTATGACCTCATTTGTAGTCTTCTCCTCACTGGGCTTTTATCCTGTCACTCCCGGAGCACCGGTCTACAATATCGGAAGTCCACTTTTCACCCATGCAGAGATAACACTCAGCAACGGTTCCGTATTTGAAATCGAGGCTCCGAATGTTTCCGAAGAAAATAAATACATCCAATCGGCTACGCTGAACGGTCAAAAATGGGAGAAACCCTGGTTTCACCATGACGACTTGAAAAATGGAGGCAAATTAGTACTGACAATGGGCAACAAACCGAATAAAACATGGGGCAGCGGAGCAAATGCCGCTCCTCCTTCTGCAGACGATAAATAGGCTCTATCCGGTTGATATGAAGATGTCGCAAAATAGAATTTTCATTTTCTACATTCTATTTTGGGACATCTTCATGTTTCATTAAACGTATGATACGTAATAGCAAACAATTGTTTCAAAGCATTGCCTTATAAATAAACTCCGTTTTTTGGGTATATCATACAGTTTTTTGTATTTTTGCACTATAAATAAAGTACTATGAAATATCAACTACAAATCTTGCTCTCCGTCCTGCTTTGCATGGTAGGCAAAGTGGACGCATCTTCTTTGTATGATTATGGACTTTCTCTTAAATCCCATTCAGTACCGGGCATAGAGAGGACAACCTTGTACTTGGACGATAACCAACCTTTCTCTATAAAAAACGATTTTATCATTTCATTTCAAATGTATGTACGCGCCAATGAGCATGACTTTGGAACCATTCTCCATCTGCATACAAACACCAACCAATTTATTCGTTTCTCATTTGTGGCAGGTGAAGAAAGACATTTTCCGGCATTGGTACTCAATGAGGGCATCATCAACATAAACAGTCCCATCGAACGGGAAAAATGGCTGGATGTCTCGTTGCACCTGCGTTTGAAAGATAATGTAATTGAAATAGATTACGACAATAAAAAAATATCAGCGATGGCTCCCTTGCAAGGAGTGAAAAGCGTAACGGCTTTGTTCGGACAGATGAAAGAATATCTTTCGGACGTAGCTCCCATCGACCTTCGCAATGTAACCATCACACAAGATGGAAAACAGATACGTGAATGGAAACTGTGGAAGCACAATGATACCGTTTGTTATGATGAAATAGAAGGAGCTGTGGCACGTGCCATCCATCCGGTATGGCTGATAGACAATCATATTGAATGGAAACTTGTTCATCAGGCTAAAATCCCGGGAAAACTGGACGTAGCTTTCAACGCTCGCGAAGCCTTATTCTATTTAGTCAGATCCCAATCAATCGATGTATTGGACGAAAACGGAACTTTGCAGAAGGAAATTGCAATACGTGGAGGCTATCCGGCGGTAGAATTCCCCAATCATCTCTTATACGATACTTTAAGCAATAAATTAGTGTCTTATTATCCCAAGAAAGGCATCACGTCCCGTTTTTCATTTGATACTGAAAGATGGAGTAATGAGATACGTAACACGGAAGAAGCCAGCAACTACAATCATGCCAGAACATTCAATCCGGCAGACTCTTCCTTCTATTTCTTCGGTGGTTATGGTTTCTACCAATATCGCAACGATCTCTACCGGATGAAGTACAGCACTAACCAAATAGAACAAGTAGAATACGAACGTCCCCTTTACCCCCGCTATTCAGCTGCAATGGCCATAGTGGGTGATGAACTATACATCTTTGGTGGTAGAGGAAACAAGTATGGCAAGCAGGAATTGAGCAGCCATTACTATTGGGGATTATGCGCCATCAATCTGAAAAACAAGCAATCACGCATAGTCTGGCAAAAGAACCAACCCCAGGAAGAAGGTACTATCATGGCCTCTACCATGTATTTCGAACCCTCGGATAGTTCTTTCTATGCTGTTTCGACAAATAAAGGAGGTGTATTATGGAAGATTTCAATGAAAGATTCTGTCTACTCGGAAGTATCCAAACCCATCTATAATGAATCAACTTATCAGGATAGTGATTTCAGCCTCTATACTTCCCCGTCTCATGGAAAATTATTCTTGGTATTAGATAAAATACTAAGCAACCATACACATGAGCTGGCAATCTTACTCCATCAATATGCCCCTCGTGAACGAGGTGGATATCCGCCAGTCAACCGCCGGAGAGAGCATCAACAACCGATGGTACCTCTATGCCATTGGAATCTTGCTATTACTCGTCTTAGCCGGTTTTGTACTTTATCGTTTCAAATACAACGGCAAAAATAAAAAGGCACCTGCCACAAAGAAAGGAACAGAGAAAACTGTTGCCACCACCGGCAAAGTCCAGAGCCAATCTGACGTACCAGAGTCTAAAACCATACCGAAAAAAGAATGGATGCAAGAGAGTGAAACAATCTTCACAGGCAAACAGTCAACTATTACGACCGCAGTCGTGCATCTATTTCTTTGTTGGGCTGTTTCAATGTACGCGATAAAGATGGAAACGACATCACTTCCAACTTTACTCCCCGTTTGAAGCACCTGCTCATTCTATTGATCCTCTATACGGAGAAAAATGCGCAAGGTATTCTGGCTTCCAAAACAACAGAGATATTATGGCCTGAAAAAGAAGAAACCGCCGCCCGTAATAACCGCAACGTAAACCTGCGCAAGCTACGAGTACTCTTGGAAAGCATCGGAGATATGGAAGTAATGATAGAAAACAATTTCCTGCGTATAAAATGGGGAACGGGTGTTTTCTGTGATTATCACACCCTGATTACCTGCACCAAACAATTCGAGCAGGAGAAAAGTGAAGAACTGTTGAACCGAATCCTGGAAATACTGCTATACGGACCTTTACTCCCCAACACGATTCTTGATTGGCTGGACGACTTTAAGGACGACTATTCCAGTTATTCCATCGACTTGCTGAAGAACTTGCTGGACATTGAAATCAGCCGGAACCATCAGGACATGATTATCCGCCTTGCCGACATCATGTTCCTGCACGATCCACTAAATGAAGAAGCATTGGCAGCCAAGTGTTCCGTGCTAGTCACACAGGGAAAGAAAGGTATTGCCCGAAACCTGTACGACCGCTTCTGCAAAGAGTATCATGACTCCATGGGTGAAACTTATAAAGTCCCATTTGCCGACTTATAACCCGGACGACAAGCTATTTTTTTAATTAAATTTTCTCTCCCTTTTCCCTGAACCACCGATAAAGTTATCAAGATTTAGAGAAAGGGGAGTTTCTTTTCATACATTCCACACCACAAACCTGAATAAACCGAGTAATATTCCTCTTTGCTCATAACTTTATTTTCACTTAATACAAAGGGTAAGCATCTGTTTGTGAAGGATTATAAGAAAAAAAAGACTTAATTCACATTTAATTGTTTTTTAATCCCCAATTAATCGCAAACACCACGCTTTTTTTATCGGTTCACAGTTCTTTTGCTGAAAATTAATCTTAAAAACATAACAGTATTATGAAGCAAGAAAGAACGCCTTAATCTAATTCGAATGATGAAACCTATAATAAAAACAGGTTCTCTCATCCGACTGATTCTTTAACTTAGTGATTATTCATAAATAAATTCATGAAAAGCATGAAACAACGATTTTCTCAGCACATGAGATACTATGAAAGAAGTCTCATTTTAATTTTAATGCTGTTCAGTGCTTCGGTAATGCAGGCGCAGAACCGGACAGTGAAAGGAACAGTATCCGATGCACAAGGTGAGCCTATTATCGGTGCTAATGTAGTGATAGTGGGTGGTACAAAAGGGGTGATAACCGATCTTGATGGTAAATACTCTATTCAAGTCCCGGAGAACGGCGCTGTGTTGAAATTCTCTTATATTGGTTTTAAAACAAAATCATTCAATGTAGTAAAAGGAAAGAATGTATTAAACGTGACCTTGGAAGAAGATGCTGTGATGCTGGAACAGACAGTGGTAACAGCGATGGACTTACGCCGCGATGAAAAATCTCTTTCTACCGCCTTCCAGAAAATGGATGTGGAAAGCATGACCGAAAACCGGGATGCCGGATTCGTACCGCAGGTGATCTCCAATGGTGCCGCCGGTTCAGCCACCGTACGTATCCGTGGTGCCAACTCCATTTCCGGTAACAACCAGCCACTTTATGTAATCGACGGTGTACCTATTATTAATGATGTGACCGGTGGTGAAATCGACTATGGTAACCCGGCTAACAGTATTAACCCCGATGACATCGAAAACATCGTTGTTCTGAAAGGAGCCAACGCTTCCGCACTTTATGGTTCGGACGCAGCCAACGGCGCCATCCTGATTACCACCAAGAAAGCCGGTCAAAGAAGCGGACTGGGAGTTACCTACTCCACAAACGTTCAGTTCACCGAATTTTCCCAATATCCCATCTATCAAAATATATATGGTGGCGGACACATCAACCGTTTTGAAAACAACAAAGCCAACTCGTTCAATGGGGACGTCAAAGTGCCTTACGACCCGAACATGCCTTACGGCATCCAACGGATGGGCGGTTACGACAATTCCCGTTCATGGGGTATGCCGATGTTAGGTTTCCAAGTAGTAGGACGCAACGGAGAACTCAAATCCTACGTTCCTACCCCGGCAAACACCACCTCCATGTATCAGACTGCCTACTCCTGGACGAACAGTGTTTCTATAGAACGCGCCACCGAACATGTCTCCACCCGTATCGGCTTCACCAACCTGCGGAGCGATGACGTATTGGAAGGATTGAACAACCTTACCCGCAACGCTTTTAACGTGCGTTCCAACGTGAAACTGACAAAGTCGCTGGACGTCGACCTGAACGGTCGCTATACGCACGAGAATGTAAAGAACCGTTCTTACCGTAACAATTCCGACCGTAACCCTATCTATACACTTATGGATATGCCCCGCGACCTTTCCATACAGGAAATGTATCCCTGGAAAGACGAGAACGGAAAACCGACCGCCCTTCAATTCAAGAGTCCGGTGTGGATGCTGAACGAACTTTCCAACCAGGATAAGAAAGAATGGTTATTAGCGGACGTAACAGTCAACTACAAAATCACCAAAGACCTGAAACTGCGTCTGAAAGCCGCCCTCGACCTAAATATGAAAGAAGGATACGAATTTCGCAATATGTACACTCCGGGGGATGCCGACGGATTCTACAAGGAGTTTACCGAAAAATCACGCAACTATACTTACGAAGCCATGCTTTCTTACAACAAGACCTGGAAAGACTTCAACATATCCGCCAGTGTGGGTGCCAACTCGCAGGACTTCCTGTTCAAGAAACAAAACTCGGAAATCGGCACATTGGCCACTTCCGACTTTATCTCTCTCACTAACAACGGTGCTACCGTCAAATCCTGGCCGGAGTATAACGCGAAGAAAAAGCAGGCTGTCTACGGAACCGCCAGCATAGGTTACAAAGATTTCATCTACGTGGATGTAACCGGACGTAACGACTGGTCGTCTGCCCTGCCTTCCGACAACCGTTCTTATTTCTACTCCTCTTACGGTGTCAGCTTCGTACTGACGGAGTTAGTGAAGAGCATTCCTAAAGACTGGTTATCCTATGCCAAGATTCGTGGTTCTTACGCCAAGGTAGGTAACGATACCGGCTTCGACCAGTTGTTGAACGGATTCAGTTACAATACTTCTTATCTGGGAGACATGGCATGGTTTGAAAGCGAGAACAAGCGCAAGACCAACTCATTGAAACCGGAAAGCACTACATCTTTCGAGACAGGTTTGGACCTTCGTTTCCTGAAAGACCGTGCTTCCTTAAGTTTCACCTACTACAACAAGAACACCAAAAACCAAATTCTGACTTCCACCATCAACGGTGTAAGCGGCTATGGAGAAGCCTTGTTCAATGCCGGTGAAGTTAAGAACTGGGGATATGAAGTAACACTAGGTGTCGTTCCTTTCAGAAATAAAGACTGGGAATGGAAAGTGGACATCAACTGGGCTAAAAACAACTCGGAAGTGGTTTCGCTAGCCAACGGTATGGACTACATGACACTGACTACCGTACAAAACAGCGTGGAACTGCGCATTGTGAAAGGTGAGCCGCTAGTCAGCCTCTACTGCCGCGAGCCGTGGAAGACCAATGACGAAGGACAAGTGTTGGTGGGAGCCAACGGCCGTCCCTTGTCAGGCGAAGCTAAATTCCTTGCCAGCGTAGAACCGAAATGGACAGGCAGTATCCGTACTTCCCTCCGTTGGAAAGATTTGACATTCTCTGCCATGTTAGATATCCGTATGGGCGGGCACGTATGGTCGGAGACAGCTTTCCAGTCTTCCCGAAACGCGCAATCCATCATGTCACTGGGCGGACGTACCGAACACCTGTTCTCTGACTTGATTCTGAATGAAGGCGACCAGACCGGTTATCTCGGTATTCTCGACCCTAAATACGTCCCCAATGGCAAGAACAACATCTACATGGACGCTTCGCGCCCGAAAGGCATGAATATCCCCGGAGCCGTTTATGACAGTTCCGTACCGGGACTGGCGGGACAACCTTGCCAGGCTTGGATTAAGCCGATTGACTATTGGACCAACGACAGCGGTAAAAACGGCGAACTTTATTTGTACGACGCTTCTTACGTGAAACTGAAAGAAATTTCTTTAGGGTACAACATTCCCAAGAACTGGCTGAGAAAGATAGGTTTCATACAATCCCATGAGAGTTTCCGCCGTAGGTAGGAACGTAGCTATTCTTCATCAGAAAACGCCGAAAGGAATTGACCCGGAAGCCACTTCTTCCATGGGAATCCAACAAGGTTTGGAACGAGGCTTCAACCTGCCAACTTCCAGTTACGGTTTCGATTTTAAAATAACTTTTTAACAGCGATGACGATGAAAAAGTACTTATATACACTATGCACTGCAGCCCTATTGGGACTGGCGACATCTTGCGTGGATAGTTTCGACGCAACCAACCAAAACCCCAACAAGCTATATTTGGATGAGATTGACATTCAGAAGATATTTCCGGGCACTATCTACAAATCCCTGGACGTATTATCCGAAATGAACTATAACTACTACGCCTACATGGCACGTTACGTAGTTTCCTGGACAAGCCCGCAAAGTTCGGACAACGTAGGCGACAGATTCTATAACTTCTACAAGAAAGTCCTGGGCGACGTAGCCATCATGGAACAAAAATATGACCGGGATACCAACGGCAACTACTGGGCGATACTGACCACTTGGAAAGCCTACCTCTACTCCGTACTGACCGGAACTTGGGGACCTATCCCTTTGGATTCTGCCTGCAAAGAGACTTACGGAAACGTATATTACTACAACAGCGAAGCCGAAGCATATATGCAAATACTCCGCTGGCTGGACCAGGCAGTGGAAACTTTCGACCCGAACGGAACGAAAATGCTGAAAGACCCGTTCTATCCGTCTGCCGGCGGTGACAGCGACATTGAAAAATGGCGCAAGTTTGCCAATACCCTGCGTCTGGACGTGGCTATCCGCATGATGAACATGAAGAAAAGCCCCGAAGCCATCTCCATGGCACGCTCGAGCAGATAGAAAAAGCGTTGAACGAAAACAACCGCAACTACCTGTTCAGTTCCAACAGCGACAACGCAGCCGGACGCTACGGAACCGACCCCAATGCCGACGTATCCTTATATTACAACCGTATCCTGAAAGAGTTCGACTTGGGTACGAAGCTGGAAACAGAGATAGGCGGCCTGACATACCCGGCAATGAACGAATACTTCTTCTGCTATATGCGTTCCTACAAAGATCCTCGTCTGAGCAAGTACGCGCAAACATCACGTATCAACGAGAGTGGTGACTACCGTGCGGTAGTAAGAGATTCCCTATGGTCCGTAGCAGAGCAGAAATATATCCAGGTGTCCTATAGAATACCGTTCCTCCCCCGCTTCGAATTGAAACAGACTCCAACCGGATGGATTGTAGGCAAGGATGAGCATAACAACAACCTTCAGAGCCTTTACTCCACAGCTTCTGTCAGCATCGAGGGGTATACATACGCCCTGATTCATCGTGACTTCATCAAGCAGGATGCTACAGTGAAACTGCTGACATGGGCGGACGTAAACTTCATGCTCTCCGAAATCCAGTTGCGCAAAGACGAATGGGGATTGAACGTGGCATTACCGCAGAGTGCCGAACAATACTACTACAACGGCATCAGTGCTTCCATGAACGAGTATGGCGTCACCAGCGGAGTATCCGAATATATCGAACGCAACGGTATCAAATGGAACACCAACGGACTAGGATGCCGCGACTACCGTGCCTTCTATAAAGCCGACATCAACGGAAAAGGCGGTTACAAGAACAATCTGGAACAGGTATGGAAGCAACGTTACATCGCCGACTACTTCAACGGATTCGCCGGATGGACACTGGAACGCAGAACACGTGTGATGCAATATCCGCCTATCTTCTACAACGGAACTCCGAACAACTACGGAACCTATGGTGCCAACCAGTTCGACCCTGTGCCCGAACGCCTGCAATATCCTACGGACGAACGTAACTGGAACATGAACTATTACCGTGAAGCCTGCCGTATGTTGCAATCCACTTCGCTCGTACCCCGTTCCGACGGCAACTATAATGACAATTTCTTCACTCCGTTGGGTATCGGCGGTCCATACAACCAGGAAGGCTTGTACGAACGTTGGAAAGGTGGTCAGTTGATGTATAACAACGAAATGGTAGCCCATTGGTATGGCGACACAATTGAAGAGTTTGTCGAAAATGTACTCGAAGACTATCCCGAATACGCTTCCCTGCAAGGAGAAGAACGTCTGGCGGCAAGTATCAAGTGGGTACGCATAGAAGATAATAAATAATATAATAAACAGATAGACAGTTATGAAACTAATGAAATACATTACCGGATGCTCCGCAGCCTTACTACTTCTTGCAGCATGCAGCAAGGAAGAAGGTCCGAGCGTCGATGACTACTTCCTGAACTACGAGATTCCGGAAATTCCCGTCACCGAAGATTATCAGGTGGGCATCTTCTACTACAAGGGGAATGACATTACCACCAGACCGAATGGTGACGCTAATTTCACCCGTTGGGAACTTCTGACGCTGACCGACAAGGAACTGAGCACCAAGAACAACTACAACAACCTGACACCGCAAGTAATGCCCGAATCACAAAAGGACGGCTATCTGCAACCGGACGCAGGAAGCCAGAGCTATCGCATGATACCAATGGTACAGCAGCATGTAGACGACTGTATCGAAGCAGGAGCGAACTTTATAATCCTGCCCGAAGTAGGTGCTGACCTGGGCAAGGGTCCCGGTACAGAAATCAATCAGGGAGATTCACTGTTCGTCACAATGATGCTGGGACGCTCCGGCAGAGGCGGCAAACTCCCCCCTGCCGATGCCACACCTCGGTCAACCGGGAGTAGACTTCGTAGACTTGAAAACAATGAAAATAGTAATTTCGGTCAACTGGAACAACATTGTCGACCTGCCTCCTACCCTTTCTTCAAGCAACTGCATCGAAACGGCAGCCGGAAAGGTATATGACGGTGTCACCTACACCCGCCAACAACTACTGAACAATTTCTTCAGCAAAATAGGCTGTTACTTCTCCGACGACCGTTACTACAAGCTTGGTGGCACGCGCCCGGTGGTTTACATCAAGAACAAGACAGGCGAAATCTACGCGCAAGAATCCAAAGCAATGTATGATGGTATCCGCAAAGCAGTGAAAGAAGCTACCGGTTACGACATTTACATCATGGTGGAAAGTGCTGATGTATGGTGCAACCAGATGCGTTACCAATACTTCTACATGGAAGGTTGCGTAGACGCCGTAGCCAGCCGCACCAGCCGCAATATGTACGACCAGTCAGAGATGAGCCGTTCCTATATGTACCCGCAGATGATAGACCAGAACTGGAAGTACAACCGTGAAACAGCATTGCCCGCTTTCGGTGACGGCAGTATGGAGTTCGTACCTTGCGTCGGTCCGGCATGGAACAAACTGGTGCAGGACGGTCGCGGTTCCATCGGTAACACTCCGATTGTGAAGAAAGACGCCGCCACCTACCGTACCATGTGCAACGTAGCCAAGATGAATGCCGGACGTAACCGGTTAATTCTTATCGACTCCTACAACAAGTACAACTTCGACTCTTTCATCGAGCCGACAGTAGAAGGATACGGCAACGGATATGGCAGGACTTACCTGGACATCACCCGGCAGCAATTCAAGAAAAACTAAGAATGTTAACTTTTTAATGATAGAAAGAATATGAAAAATAAATATTGGAAATACATTTGTCTGCTGGGCTTGGGCGCTTTCTGCTGGACGTGCTCGGACGACAATCCGAATGACGGTCCGGACGGTCCGGGTTCTGAAGGCGGACAGGGAACGGAACAGGAAATCGTACGTTCTTACAAAATAGGTACACTGGCAGGATTCGAAGGCAACTTGCGCCAGAAGATGGACAAGCCCAGCACCGACGTTTCCACCATGCACAACCGTTCATTATTCTGCCGCTACGTTGCTTCTGCTTACCCGGAAGCACAGGACGACCAACCTTATCCCGGCCCGATTACCGAAGCCGACTGGTGGGATAACTTTGTAGAGGAAATCGCTTACAGTGGTCAGGATTATGTTGCAATGAACTGTCGCGGCGAAGCCAACAAGGACATTGACCACGGACGCCCGGACAAACTCCATGACCTGATGGCAGCTATCAAGCGCAAAGGTGTGGAACACGAGTTTAAAATCGTGACACATCTTCGACGATACGCCTGCTTCATGGTCGGCTGCGCGCAACGCGCACAAAGGCTACGGTTATGACAACAAGCCGTTCAAGAACGGCAGCCGTGTAGAAGGTTCACACTATCCGTTACTGTTCCTCGACCCCGAAAAAGAGGATATGAAAGGTGCGGACAACGATTTCCGCAAGGAAGTGTACTACTACATCTGGGATGCCAACCTGAAACCCTCGTTCGAAAACGTACCACGCGACTACTGGTTCGAGATAGACGGACGCCCGGTTATCCTGTTCTGGAATCCTAACGGCTTCCTGCAGGACAGTTACCTTAGCGAGCTGATGAAGAAAGACCCGGCAAAATACAAAAGTACGACCGGGCTTGATGAAACAAAATCGGATGCTTACAACGGCAAGTTGAGCTATATCCTGAAGTGCATCAGCGACGATTTCAACAGTACGTTCGGCGTGCGCCCATTCCTTATCATCCAGCGCGAATGGACCGACCGCGACTTCTCATTGGTGAACTGCCCCTATCTGGACGGTATTCACAACTGGTTTGCCGTTCCCACTATGGATATGTCAGAAGAAGTGTACAACGAGAACTTAATCTACAACACCTATATCTCCGCCTACAACTTCAAGGGTTTCAGTGTAGGCAGCGGATGCCCGGGCTTCGTGCAAGGTGACCTCGCCCGTCCGAACTGGCAGTTTATCGATGCCGACCACGGTCGCTACGCAACCAAGATGATGGAATCGTTCTTAGCCAAAAAACCTGATCTCGTATTTCTGGAAGGATTTACCGACCTTGCCGAAAACGCAGCCTGGTGGCGCAGTTCGGATAAAATCTACTACGACTATCCCAACCAACGCATCAACCTGCTCCGCAAGTACAGCAACCGTCCTTTCCCGACCAGACAGAAATTGGAAGCGGAAGCCTGCGACTATTGTTTCAACGGTTCGGTTTCGGGCAATAAGATAGAAACGCTGTTGATGGAAACAGAAATGAACAATGCTCCCGAGCAGGGCGTGGTGAAATACTGCAACGACACGAAGTACAACGGTGGTTGGCACGCCAACCTCACTTCCGGCAGCTTGAACACATTGAGATGGAAAGAAATACCTTTCCGAACCGGAACATCCACTATCCGCTTCCGCTACTCCAGCAATAACGCAGCCAGCGTACGTTGCCAAATTGGCGACACAATGACCCAAAGCGTAAGTCTCCCTGCCACAGGCGGCGCATGGGAAGAAACCGAAGTAGCCGTTTACTCTCGTGACGCACGTGGATATGCCGACTTCAACCTGATAGTGACCGAAGGTGAGATCAGCCTGAACTATGCAGAGATTATCGCAGAGAAATAAAGAAATTAGAATAGTAAAATATGTACCAAACTAAAAATTTACCTATGATGAACAAAAGAGTATTAAACAGTTTTCTCTATGGAACACTGTTGTTTTCATTAGGAACAGGAGTTGTTTCCTGTAAGGATTACGACTCGGATATCGAAGGTCTGAACAACCGCATCACAACCGTTGAGTCCGACATGGACAGATTCAAAGAAAAGATTGAAGCTGCGTTGAATGCTAACCTGACCGTACAAAGCTGGTATCCCAGTGAAGACCAGTCGCAATATACCATCGTATTGAGCAATGGAGACGAGTTGTATGTACAGGCTTCCAATAAAGCCACCCCTTTCTACCAGTTCAAGGTGGAAGAAGGCACATGGAGATATACCAAAGACAAAGGTGCGGGCTGGTATAAAGTGTTGACATTCGGTACCGAACAGGAAATTCCCGGAACAGACAAAGACCAACTGTATTATGACAAGAGCAACGGTTATATCTACATCCAGAAAACGGAAGGACTGGTGCAAACCACTATCACCGCAGACAAGGATACACCGATTTTGGCAGAGAACAAAGAGAATAAAACACTTTCCGTCTATATATACGGCGAAAACTATATTCTTCCCGTACAAGGTGGCGGTTTCAGCGGTATCAGTTCCATTCTCTTCCAAAAACAATTCGTGTTCGAAGAAGATGAATTCCTGGAAGCAGCCAGCTACACCAATACGCAAGGCAAAGTGGTTACTGCCCATACAGCTACCGCCAAGTTCAAGATTCTACCTAAAGACATTGATTTGTCCGAAGCCGACTTCCAGTGCGCGGATATTCACGAATTGAAGCTGACACGTGCGGAAGCGCCCCAACTGTTAGTAAATACAACTAAGAAGTTAGACGAAAACGGCATCTTGAGCGTAGAGTTGACTCCAAGTAACATGACGGCTCCTTACTACGGTGCAGTACTGGAAATCACATTGGACAAGACGACTACAAGTTCCAACTACTTCGTGGTGAAACCGACTTCCTACAGTGCCAACAACGGCGTGTTCGCTTATCGTGAGACACGTACGGTTTATCAGAACTCGGAATCCTTGAAATTCGTCAGCACCGAAAGTCTAGACCTTACCAGGACAATAGGCTGGGGATTCGGTGAAAACGAAGAAGTGAAGTTTGTGGACGAACTGGGATTCAGTGAACTCGCAGTTGCAACCACTTATGAGTTGACAGAAAACCCGAACAATACATTCGAAGTTACTGATAAAGGTGTATTAACTGCCAAAGCTGCTAACAGGTCGGGTAAAGTCAGAATAACTTATACCGTTGCCGAAGAGGAATTCTCTAAAGAAGTATTGATTTACTCACAGGATGAAGCGACCGCTAAGAACGGTATCGAATTGAGAAGTACAACAGTATCGTTGAGTGACATTGAAAGTCTGTACAAAGGTACAAAAGCCTTCATTGTGCAGAATGCCCAAACAACAATGGAAAATCTTGGTGTCACTGCGTCCAAAGCATGGAAACTGGGTACTCAAGCCAATGGCGGCAATTGGGAAGCTATCCCGATGACTACCAACCTTGCAACGATTACACAAGACACTGAGTTAGCTAATGGTGAAGTATGCCTTTACTACGATGCCGCCCAAAAGACCAGTTATCTGTTGGTAGGCCCTCAAGCTGATGGCATAGAAGGCGCTAACCTGTTCGCAATGAATGATGAAGGAACAGACAAAGCTCCTTTCACTCTCAATGAGAAAGAAGTGGGATTGTATGTAGGAAATGTAGGTACGAAGTATGTAGTGGAAGCTCCGACCGCAAAAGAGGAACTGGCTATTCAAATGTATGTAAAAGCCGGTATTGACCATCCGGATACTGACCCGAATCAGAATATACGTATATTAGGCAAGAAATTGGCAATCCCTGGTGTGTATGATGAAGAACTGGGTTACCACTTCAACGAGTTGGATTTGCGCACTACCTTGTATAATTTCAAACCTGCTGACGCTGATTTCAAAATCACATTGAATAGAGACGACCAGAATGACAAAGTAAAAGAAAAATGGGGTACTAACTTCCAATGGAATGCCGACAACTATACTTTAACATTAAGTCCGGTATGGGCTCTGTATAACTTCAACTTCAACGACAAGAAAGTGAGTGATATGACAGAAGCCAATAATGGTGTCAAACTCTCTTGGACATTCAATGCCGGTAAGGGAGAAACTACCTCTAACGGAAATGAACAGTGGTACATCAAAGACCCGGTTCGCCAGCCGGGTGAAAACACAATCTACATGGGGCTTGACAAACAGCCAAACGCAACGGGAGTCATCAGTACAGATTATGAAATCAAAGTATCTGAAATAACGGGCGACCCGGAAAAGAAGAAATTGTCAGATTTGGAAGTAGGCAAAGTGTATAAATTCGGAGACTACTTCAAGAATCACAATTTCTGGGTAAACGGTCTGTTCATGGGATGTTTACGGCGGTCCTAAAAATCTTACCGGAAAGAATCTTCCTGTATTAATAAAATATGATTTTGCCACAAATAAACTTGTGATAACCGATTATGCAAAGAAATACTTTGGCAAAAGAAGGTGTGAATTAAAGTTCCAGCCACAAGGCAATGAGACTACTGCCGGTTTGGAGATTGATAGTGACGAACAGACATTCAAATTAAAGTTAGTTCCGACAACGACCAATTTTCAAATAAAGATTGATTATAATACCGACTTCTCAAATCAGAACCTGTTCTTCAGAATCGTTGAGGGGTAAATCTTAATCTCTGTACAAACCAGAGTAATGAAGATTACTCTGAATAGAGATGCTATCAAACAACCATGCCGTGAAATCGCAAGTCTGTTACAGACCTCGAATTCCGGCATGGCTCTTTTATATTTCATGTAACCTTTTACATCAAACTCACTGCAAGATATTTTTTTCAATGTATACAATAAGGATTTCCACTGCATAGAATAAGAATTTTGAGTGCAGTAAACTGCAAGAGTTTATGCAGTCAGGTAGTTGTCACCTTGCTATGTGACTATTATCACCTTGTAAAGTGATAAATGTCACCTTATAAGCTGACAATTGTCACTTTATAAAGTGACTATCTATATAAAAAAGACGAGAAACCTATAAAGATACAAAATTAATCAACGAAAAACAAGAGCAGAGACAATTAAGCACATATTAAGTGTACATTAAGCGGTACTTCATTCTAATATTTATTGTCGAACCGTACTTTTATACCAAAATCATTATTAACTTGTAATATCATGAATAGAATCAGCAAAGTATTTCTGGCTTGTGCGTGCAGCGTCTTCTGCATGAACGGACAAGCACAAAGCAATGCTACATGGACAAACGACTTCTCCAATGCCGGAGAAACACTGAAAGTGGTGGGTCGGGGAACATGCAGTATTGCCGACAATGTATTCCGTTCGAAAGGCGCTTATGCCGTATTCGGTCATCCCGAATGGAAAAACTACTCCTTTTCTTTCAAAGCCCGTGCCCCTAAAAATGCCGAACAGGTGCAGATATGGGCGAGCTTCCGCAATTACAACCGTTTCGACCGTTATGTGGTAGGTATCAAAGGCGGACTGCAAGATGATCTTTACCTGATGCGCACCGGATATATGGGTACGGACGAATTTATGGGAGTCCGCCCGTTAGGTTTCCATCCTGTGCCGGGAGAGTGGTATCGTGTAAAAGTAGAAGTTTGCGGCAACCGTATCCGCATATTCCTCAACGACGAGAAACAACCGCATATTGATCTTGTAGACAAGAATGCCGACCTGGTACCATCGGGTGAAGTTGCTCTGGGTGGAGGATGGATAGAAACTGAATTTGACGACCTCACCGTTACTCCGATGGCAGACGATGCACTGAAAAACGTGAAAGTGGCAGAATATCAAAAGAAGCCCACTCCTACGGAGAAAGAAAACAAACGCCGCCAGGAACGGGCTTCCTATACTTCCGCCAAACTGGCAGCGCTCACCGGCAGCCGCACAGACATCACGCTGGATGGCAACTGGCTCTTTATGCCGGACTATCAACTGGACAACAAGGATAAGGCTGTTTCGGTACAAACGAACGACCAGGACTGGCACATCATGTCCGTTCCTAACTTTTGGACACCTATCCGCATCTGGCTGCATGGCGAAACGATGCCCTCTCCTACCGGTGCACAACCCAAAGGTGTGTCGGACACCTACTACCAACAGGAAACCGACCGCTGTGAAAACTATACATTCGATTATCGCCGGGTGAAATATGCCTGGTACCGTCAATGGCTGGAACTGCCTGCCAATGTGGAAGGCAAGAATATGACGCTGACCTTCGATGCAGTCTCCAAAATTGCCGAAATCTATATCAACGGAACATTAGCCACTTCACATCTCGGCATGTTCGGTGAAATTCAGGTAGACGGCAGCCGTTTGCTGAAACCCGGTAAGAACCTGATTACCGTAAAAGTGATACGCAAAATGGATGGAAGCGCATCGGAATCGGCAAATGCCATCGATTTCTTCTATTCTTCCGTACGTGAAAGTGAACAGGAAGATGCCAAAGTGGAAGTGTTTTTATGGTGACGAACCTGCCGGAATCTGGCAACCGGTAAAACTGACGATTACCGATCCCGTAAAAGTGGAAGATGTCTTTATCAAACCGACCTTGAATGGCGCTACCTTCGATGTAACCCTAAAGAACCACGGTAGTAAAAAGAAACAGTTCGACCTTTATACGGATATCATCGACAAAGAAACCGGTGCTGTACTCTATTCGGGGTTATCCATACGGAAACTGAATCTCAATGCAGATGAGGAGCGCATGGAAACCTATACGATCAGCGATTTGAAACCTCGCTTATGGACACCGCAGCATCCCAACCTGTACGATTTCAAATTCCGCCTGGTAGCAGATAAGAGAACAGAACTGGACTGTCTGACAGAGACTTCCGGATTCCGTACTTTTGAGGTGAAAGACGGACTTTTCTACCTGAACGGTAATAAATACTGGTTGCGCGGCGGAAACCACATTCCTTTCGCACTGGCACCTAATGATGAAAATCTGGCCAATACTTTCATGCAACTGATGAAAGCCGGAAACATCGACGTAACCCGTACACACACCACTCCGTGGAACAAACGCTGGATGACAGCTGCCGACCGTAACGGTATCGGTGTTTCATTCGAAGGCACATGGTCATGGTTGATGATTCATTCCACTCCAATTCCAGACCAGCGTCTGATTGAAATATGGCGTAACGAGTTTTTAGGATTGCTGAAAAAATATCGCAACCACCCTTCACTGCTCTTCTGGACAGTGAACAATGAAATGAAGTTCTATGACAATGACAGCAATCTGGAACGTGCCAAAGAGAAATACCGTATTATTTCGGATGTAGTGAAAGAGATGCGTCGCATCGACCCTACCCGTCCTATCTGCTTCGACTCCAACTATCAGGCCAAAGGCAAGGATAAGAAATTCGGCGCTGACTTTATGAGCAGCATCGACGATGGCGACATTGACGATATGCACGGTTATTACAATTGGTATGACTACTCGGTTTTCCGTTTCTTCAATGGAGAATTCCAAAAACAGTTCAAAGTAGCCGACCGTCCGCTTATCAGTCAGGAGATGTCTACGGGTTATCCCAATAACGAAACGGGACATCCTACCCGCTCCTATCAGCTCATCCACCAAAATCCTTATACACTGATCGGTTATGAGTCTTATGACTGGGCAGACCCGGCTTCATTCCTGAAAGTACAAGCATTCATCACGGGTGAACTGGCCGAAACGCTTCGTCGCTCCAACGACCAGGCTTCAGGTATTATGCACTTTGCATTGATGACATGGTTCCGTCAGACATACGATTATCAGAACATTGAACCGTACCCCACCTACTATGCTTTGAAACGGGCTTTACAACCTGTATTGGTTAGTGCAGAATTATGGGGACGCAACTTGTACGCAGGTGAGAAACTGCCTACACGCATCTATGTGGTCAATGACCGTGAAGACGGTACGGATCTGCAACCGTCCCTGCTTCGTTGGGAAATACAAGATGAAAGCGGAAAGTGCCTGGCAAGCGGCAGTGAAAAGATTCCGGCTGTGAAACATTATGCGCGATACTATGCCGAACCTGATATTCAGTTGCCGGCCAATCTGCCTGCCGACAAGACAAAAGCCAAACTGGTATTAAAACTCACAGAGAACGGTTTGCCTATTTCTGCCAATGAATATGAGTTGTTGCTCACTAATAAAGAGTGGAATGTAGGTCAGGTAGATCCAAACAAAAAGATCGTATTGCTGGATAAAGATAACACGAAAACGGTATTTGACTTCCTGAACATCAATTATCAACCGATTTCTTCCATAAAAGAATTGCTCAACAGCAAACTGAAAGCCGACCTTTGTGTTATCTCCGGTCTGACAGCCTGCACTGACGAAGAAAAGGAGCTGATCCGTGCTTATCAGTCAAAAGGTGGAAAGCTGCTCTTCCTCAACAGTAAGGAAGCCGTCAAAGCAATATATCCTGAATATATCACGGGCTGGATTATCCCGACAGAAGGCGATATCGTAATTATGGAACGTAATGATGCTCCGGTGTTCAATGACATCGATGTATTGGAATTACGCTATTTCAACAACAATAAACGGGAAATTCCGCAAGCATGTACCGCTACTCTGAAAGTCCATCGCCACAAGAACGTGACGGAACTGGCAGGACAGATGAAAATTCACGCTTACATTGATGGTGGAAAGCCGGAAGACCGCATCGAACGAATAGAATCTATGCGTGGACTGACGATGTTACAAATAGCTGACGGAAAGGGAGAAGCAATGATCTCTACCATGTGTACGGAAAAGGCAACGACAGATCCGGTAGCTGGTAAGTTAGTAGTGAATATGATTAATTGCCTGACTACCAACAAATAGGAATAAGGTAGAAAGCAGAAATAAAAGAGAGGACAAATGTCCGAAAGGTTTTGAATGAATAAACTCCCCTCCTCACTTCATTGTGAGGGGGAGTTTTCGTTGTAAAACGAATATCGTATTGTGTAACATTCATCTGATCGTATATCTCTTACCTTTAACAGTATCAAAAGCAATCCGGTCGTCAGCGAGTACTCTTACCTTAGCACCGGAAACTTTCAGACTCTTTGCATCCGGATATTTAAGCATACACTCTGCACCTGCATTAGAAAGTATTTCAATCGAAGTGATTTGCCCTTCTTTCCAGGTTACATCCACTTCAAAGTTTCCTCTGGCTTTCATCCCTTTGAACGCACCGTCTTTCCATGCATCGGGCAAAGCGGGAAGCAACTCGATATATCCCCCCTGACTCTGCATCAACATTTCCGCAATTCCGGCTGTACAACCAAAGTTTCCATCAATCTGAAAAGGCGGATGCGCGTCAAAAAGGTTGGTATATACACCACCGAAACGGCCTTGGGGAACAGTCAGTTTCATTGCACTCCGCAATAATGCATGAGAGCGGTTACCATCATGCAAACGGGCCCAGAAATTTAGTTTCCACGCTTTACTCCAGCCTGTGCCCTCGTCTCCACGGGTATTCAGTGTCACTTTCATGGCATTTGCATATTTATCATCTTCTTCGCTCCTTCCGATCACAATCTGCGAGCCCGGATGCAGCCAGAAGAGATGGTTCGTATGTCTGTGCCCACCGTCTCCGGTAACATCTTTCGTCACTTCGTCCTTCCACTCCATCAATTGTCCGCCCAATCCTATTTTCGGACCGGAAAGTTTGTTCATTGCAGTCTTTATTTCTGCAATCTCCCGGTTCTTTGTCCTTACCTAACACCTTGCTGGCTTTTATCATCATATCGAACATCTCTGCTATCATGGCTTGTGAGGTGGAGCAACCTAATGAAAACTCACCATGCTCGGGAGAATGTGAGGGGTTTGCCACCAAAGTACCGTCCCGCTCGTCCGTCCAAAGGTTATCCACCCAGAAAAGAGCCGCTTGGAGCATGACATCATAATACGCTTCTAAAAAGTCCTTGTCAAGATTAAACTGGTAATATTCCCAAATATCCTGGCACATCCAAATAGCTCCTGCCGGAAAATGATGGGGAGTGTCTTTCTTGGCCGGAGCCGTATTACCCCAAATATTATTTTCATGATGCGTCACCCATCCACGTACATTTCCGCCATCGGGTTTGCAATAATATTGTTGCGCCGTATATTTTCCGCGTGGTACGAGGCTCTTTACATATTCTACCATAGGCAGGTGGCAACGGGATAGATTAGTAGGCTGCGTAGGCCAATAATTCATCTGCACATTGATATTGGTGTGATAGTCGGAATTCCAGGGATTGGAAAGTCTTTCTCCCCATACACCTTGCAAATTGGCAGGCAGAGAACCTTCTCTCGAAGAAGAAATCAATAGATAACGACCAAATTGGAAATACAACATTTCCAGATATTGATTCTCGGATTCCGAGTTGGCATGAGCATCCATACCCTTCAACAGGCTGTCTGTAGTTGCAACGGGCATTTCCGGCAGATTGCCCAAATTCAGTTTCATTCTGTCATACAACGAATGGTAATCTTTCTCATGGGTAGCCAATAAAGCAGTATATTTTTTATTGGCCGCCTTTTTCAGCGTAGCCTTCACTTTATCCAGCGGTTCTTCTCCAGAGAAATAATGATAAGAATCGTCCATGCATTGCACATAGTTCGTTGCAGCCGACATCAATACGATGATTTCTTTGGCCTCTTCTATCTTCAATTTCTTCCCGTCTACTACCGTAATCTTTCCGCCTGTATGTTTCACTAATAGTTGCTGCGCGTATTTCAATCCATTCTTCCAATGATCTCCTACGCGCTTGTCACCACTCGTCGGAGTAGGATATCCTGTCAGGGTAATCGTATTGTCCGAAGCCCGGATGACCTTGTCGGTATGCAATGACTCCAAAGATATCATACGCGAAATCTTTCCCTTCTTCGAATCCGATGTCAGACGCATCACCATGATATTGTCCGGATAACTCATAAAATACTCCCGTTTGAAGGTTATTCCTCCCTCTTTATAAGTTACCCGATGAATGGCATTGTCGATATCCAGCGTCCGAGTATAGTCAGAATAGGCAGGTTCGGAGGTAGCCGAATTTACAACCTCTACAATGATATTGCTCAATGTTTGAAAAGAGCCGAAATGCTCTTTAGTTCCCGCCAGTTTATCTATGAGGTTTCGTAGTTCCGTACCGTTACCGTCCCCCTCATAATTATGGGTAATCAATTTTCCGTCTGCGTCAATATAAGCGGAATGATTTACAGTAAAATCATTCATCTTCTGCTGTAACAGCACACGGGTTTTATGAAGATAACTTTTATTCGTTTCCGGGGTTCCCAAATGCCCTCCGTTATAAGACGGATCTTCGCCAGGACCTCCTGACCACAAAGTATGTTCATTTGTCTGAATAACATCTACTTCCACACCTCCGAAGATCATAGCGCCCATATAACCGTTACCAATAGGCAATGCTTCGCTTTCCCACACTTTTGCGGGTTTGTTGTAAGTAGCTTTCAGGGACGGCTGTTGGAAACGGGCGGCCATTGTTGTTTCCGCCATCAGACAGCATAAGAATAGTGCGTTTATGCACCGCAAATACTTGTTTTTCATACTACAATAAATTAAAAGTCGGGCTGTGTAAAAGGTACAGTTAATACATCGATTACCCTTTACACAGCCTCAACAACTATGATACAATCTATAAATTAATGACAGTTTGCAGACGAATATCTTTAGAGGAAGCACCGACCATAATATCGAACGCACCTTGGGGAACGATGAATCGTCCCAATCCTGCATCCCAATAACGAAGTTGCTCTTTATCGAGTTCGATTTCTACCACACGGCTCTCTCCTGATTTTAAAGGAATACGCCGGAAACCTTTCAACTCTTTAATCGGAACGACACCTCCGGTTTCCGGAATCCGCACATAAACCTGTGCCACTTCATCCCCTTTCCTCTTGCCGGTATTCTTCAAGCGGAAAGAAACGCTGACGGTATTTGCACCGTCTTTTACTTTCAAATCGCTGTATTTGAAAGAAGAATAACTAAGTCCGTAACCAAAAGGATAAAGAACGTCCCCTTTAAAATATTTGTAAGTACGCCCTTTGGTTATATCGTAATCATCGAAAGCAGGCAATTCATCCAGAGATTTATAATAAGTGAGCGGCAAACGCCCGGCTGGATTGTAGTCACCAAATAATACGTCGGCAACGGCTGTTCCTCCCTGTTCACCCGGATACCATGCATTTACGATGGCAGGAATATGTTCGTCCATCCAGTTGACAGCCAGTGAGCTTCCTGCTACCAATACAACGATTATATTCGGATTTACTTTATAGATTTCCTGTAAGAACTCTCTTTGGTCTGCCGGAAGCTGAATATCGTACCGGTCCTGTCCTTCACGTTCTATTGACTTATTGATTCCCATCACAGCAACGACCGTTTCACATTCGCGGACTGCTTTTCCGGCCTCCCCATACAAATCGAGACGGGTAGCTTTTCCTACCTGCGGAACTTTCCATTGTAATTTTGCGATAGCATAATCCCGGTTGTCATAGTACTCCGCTTTTAACTGATAATCTTTCCCCGCTTCAAGATAGATGGAAGCAGAGTCGGTAGATACCGCATGAGCCGACCAGGCATTAATCAACAACTGGTTGTTCAATACTCAAACGACAACCATCGTCGGAAGTAAAACTAAAAGTATAACGACCGGAGATAGTCGGTCTCAACTTTCCCGTCCAACGAACGGAAAGCGGAGATTTAGGAAGAAAAGGATCGGGCGCCTGATTGGCAGGCTCAAAATTAATCCAACCTTCTTTACGTACTTTAGGCGTACCCTCCAATGCAGTGTTTTCAAAATATTCCGCTTTCAATCCTTCCGGAAAGTTTTCTCCTTGAATCAGTTCCAAGCCGTCGGCAGCAGATTTCCAGGGTGCATACACTACTTTCACTCGATCGCCTGCCCTGTCTTTTATACCTTGCAAAATGGAAACCGGATCTACTACCGGCGCACCGCTATAATCGCCAAACTCACATTTACCGGCATTGATACCTACCACGGCTATTGATTTCACCTTATTAACATTCAATGGAAGCATATTATTCTTATTCTTCAATAAAACAATGCACTCCCGGGCTGCATCCAAAGCAATCTGTTGATGCTCTTTCGAGCCGATCACCGACGGAGAGATTCTGGTATACGGATTTCGTTCGGTTCCATCAAAAAGTCCCAGTTTCATACGTGCTGTCAACACATGGCAGGCAGCCGAATCGATATCAGCATCCGATACCATGTATTGTTTGTAAGCATTCAACAGATATTCGTCATAGACATCATCTCCACAACATCATCTCCACATTCCAAATCCAATCCAGCCTGAATGGATAGAGTGGCAGCCGCCTCTTTCGTCTTTACATACTTATGGGCGTTTACCAATAAAGAAGGTCCCCCACAATCGGAAACGACATATCCCTGAAATCCCCAGTCCTGACGTAACACCTTTTTCAGCAGCCAGGCATTCAGTGTACAAGGCACATCGTTCAACGCGTTGTAAGCAGTCATGATAGAAGCAGCCTTTCCTTCCTTCACACACATTTCGAAAGCCGGGAAATAATATTCGCGCAGTTGCTTTTCTTTTCCGAGATTTGCGGATTACAGACAAAACGGTTATGTTCTTCGTTATTGGCGGCAAAATGCTTGGGAGTGGAAACAATCTTCAAATAACGCGGATCATCTCCTTGCAAACCTTTCACAAAAGCCGTTCCCATCACTCCGCTTAGAAAAGGATCTTCCCCATACGTTTCCGGGGTACGTCCCCAACGGGGATCACGTGCCATATTCACCGTAGGCGACCAAAAGGTCAGTACATCACTAAACTGCTCTTTTTGCTCTCTCCCCTGATCGAGTTCATTCCAACGGGCACGCGCCTCATCCGAAATCACAGTAGCCACCCGTTTTTGTAACTCCGGGTTCCAGGTAGCTGCCAGTCCGATAGCTTGCGGAAATACAGTGAAACGTCCCGGACGGACTACTCCATGCAATGCCTCATTGCCATGATAGTATTTATCAATACCCAAACGGGGAATACCGGGAGAAGTAGCACGCAGCAAACTAATCTTTTCCTCCACTGTCAGGCGGGAAAGTAAATCTGCCACCCGTTCGTGCACAGGAGCGTTTTCATTCTTATACAACTCTTGCGCATGTATCAATGAGCAAGACATCACAGATAAAGTTCCTGCCAACAAAATCTTTTTATACCTGTTCATTATCACCATTTTTCTATCATATTTTCTTTTATAATTGTTCGTAGCACTTGCTCCGGAATCACTTTCACACTTTCTAATCTACAGGGCCGTCCATCAACAAATCATGTTTCTTGTTCTTTGCATCATGAGAATTGAAGTCGGCTCCGTATGTTGCAATTCCCATTACACGCAACATGGAATTCCAGAAGACTATCCCGGAACCTTTTTTCCACGAAGAAGAAACAGCGACGCATTGTAAATCCCAAAGTCCGTTCAGACAAACTTCATCCCGATAAGGCTTTTCCTGGGGAGTGACCAACCCTTCTGCCGGAGAAAAATCACGGGAGAACACCACTTTCTGTGTCTGCGCAAGCATTGTTTCCGAAAAGACTCCGATCCAAATACAGACGCAGCATTTGAATACTTGCAAAGTCATTATCCCACTGTTCCTTTTATCTTGCATGTTTATCGACCTTTCATTTCACTAATTACCATTCTCATTAAATGCCGTTATCGAGAAATAATATTCCGAGTCTCTGTTAAAGTAACGGGCTTCATATTGATTGTCAAATACCGTCACTGCGTGCGTTAACTTATCTTTCTGTGTTCCCCACCGTAACACGTATCCGGTAGCCTCTTTTTGTGCATCCCAAGTGAAACGAAACATTCGTTTATCCTCCGAATCCCGGATTGCCCGGAAGCCTGTCACCTTAGAAGGAGCAGCACCTTCTCCTTTACCAAATACACGGAAACCGGATAAAGAGAAGCACCCATCCATCTCTTTAGCGTTACAAATTCTCAAATAACGGACCTTCATGGGTTTATCCAACGTAAACAGGCGATGAGGCTCATCTTTTCCATTCTCTCTTTCATCAAACAAATTCATCCATTTTTTCCCATCTGCCGAACCTTCAATAAAAAATTGATAAACAACGGGAGGGTGTGGTGCGAAAACCTTGAAGTGATGGTCGGCAAAATTCACGTGTATACTATTTACCAACATTGGAGTCTCCAAATCAACCTGCAACCATTCGCCCTTTTTTCCGGTTTGAGCTGCCCACCATGTTTCAATCTGTTCATCATTTGCATTGCCCGGTTCATAGCCGGCAAGAGACGAAGAAGCCTGTACCGGTTTCCGGTATGAAAGCAGATTCCATCCCATACTCAAATCCGTTTTATCAAAATCAACTTTCCGGTTAGGAATATAGAAAGGATAATCCGACCAGACTGTGTGAGCATATATACCGTTACGACTGGATACAGCAACCGGGAAAAGTCCCAACCGCCGTTCAAACATATGACGAACGGAAATCTTCATGGAAGCTACGTGCCAGTAGTTTCCATACTTATCCTGAAAAGTATGTCCGTGTCCTGCCCCACCGATAAAGCCTCCCGGTTTAAATGAGAACGGATTGTCTTCCACATATTCAAAAGGACCCAAAGGAGTATCTCCTACATAGATTCCATCGCCATAAATACGATATTGAGTACCCGGAGCCGCATATTGCAAATAGTAACGTCCTTCATATTTCAGCATACAAGGTCCTTCGTTCCATCCTTGACGCGGTTCTTCATTATTCTTTCCGGGAACTTCCCAGCCATACTTGTCTCCATGATGCGCGATCAGTGCTTTGGCTTCACCCAACGCGCGAAAACCGTCTTTCGGATCTACTTCCACCCCCATAATCGGGTCCTTATCCGAACATCCCCAATACATATACACCTTACCGTCCTCATCACTCAAGTATCTTTTTCCGGATGGGCATTTTTGAAAATCTGTGTTTTCCCGCTGGAAGTCGTAAAATAGAGCGTATCTCCTATCGGAAGAATGGTAGGAGCATAATCTTCCAATGTGGGGATAGTCGTACAAGGAATATATTCCCAGTCGGCCAGATCTTCAGAGCGCCAATATCCACCGGACTTGGACGCAAATAAATAATAATAGAAAATAAATGTGATCTTCCTTTAAAATACTCCAATACCGGATCGGCAGCTTCCCGACGCGATTCGTCTTTCGGTTGAAACCGATAGTTCAGATTCATCGGATTAGTTACTATCCGATGTTGGGCGATTCGCTTTCCTGATGAACAGGAAGTGATACATCCTGCCAATATGGTTGCAATTAATAGATGAGTAGATTTCTTCATGGTGTTTTTCTTTTTATTTATTCCGGTATTTGTGTCATTCCCAGTGATCTGTACGGAAAGGCGATGCCGGCAACCCTTCCTCATTATACAGATTACAACGCGGGCTATTGGAAAATCCGTAGCGCACAGCTACGGGTTCGGCAACTTCATGACTCGATACAATGACCTTATTACCTTCTATGACGGCATCCGCCCAAACAAATTTACGGTCGGCCCCGGCAATGCCAAATCCCGTGAGCTTTGTCGGCTTTGGACGAACCTGTTCTCCTTCAGGAATATAGGGAGAAGTCCCTATCATCAACTTCTTACCCTGATTGGTAAACTCCAAGATAATTTTATTGCCCTTCACTGACATTTTCTTATAAAGAGGTCCCATACCAACAATTTTCTCTCCATATGCCAATTTACGGGCAGCAAGGGCTAACCTATGTCCTACATCGTATTTATCAACCGGATGCAAATCGAACGGGTCGCCAACATCAATCGTTACCGCCATCGCAGTATTAGGCAGGTTCAGTGCTTTCAACTGACCTTCGCGTACCCAACGCCAACCGTTCCCCTCAACAGAAGGTTCCTGATCTACAGGCTCGAAATTAGGAAGCTGTACATATACAAAAGGAAAATCTCCTATTCCCCATTTCTCCCTCCAATCTGTAATCATCCGGGAAAAAAGTGTCGCATATTCTTTTGCCGAGCCACCGGAATTAAATTCACCCTGATACCAGATTACTCCTTTGATACTTAACGGAATTAAAGGAGAAATCATGGCGTTAAACAGATTAGCCGGACCGTTATTTCCACCATCCGGTTTGCGTGGATTGGGTGGATGAGGTACTCTGGGTTCCGGTTTGGCGGGCGCCGGTTTCCCATCGGCTTGTGCAGCCCGTACGGCTACCGCCCATTCTTTCTGTGCCTGATTCCACTCTTTACCTATTGTTTGATCCCATTCTCTGACTGCTGTATCAAACTCTTTCTGCTTTTGCGGATAAGTAGCCAGTATTTCCGGATTATCTTTCACATTTTTCTCGTAAGCAGCTACATAATGAGCCAATGCAGGCTCCTGCTTTAGCCCGGAAAGGCTTGTCCAAGCTTCTGCACGTGTACCACCCCAGGCGGACTGTATCACTCCTAACGGACGTCCGTTTGCAGCACGCATATCACGTGCAAAGTAATAGGCAGTGGCAGAGAAACCCTGCCCATTTATTTTTGCCAGCATCTCCGGAGTACAAAGCACCCATCTGGCAGCCCGTTCGGGACTGGCGGTTCCTTGAGGAATTTCAATCTCCGACAATGGCTGTAATGACGTATTTTTAGGAACAAAGAATAAACGTAACAATGAATCTTCCGAATGAGCTATATCATCAGCATATTCTTTTCTGACCTTGATCCCCCACTCCATATTTGATTGTCCGGAAGCAACCCATACATCACCTACCAGCACATCCGAATAAACCAGTTTGTTTTTTCCGCCCGGCTTCTGTTTTCCCTGCCATGTCCCATCGGCATTGGCAGTGGTTCTCACTTTTTGTCCGGCAAAGAGTACTTCAATGTTTTCTCCGGCATCAGCCCATCCCCAAATCGTAATCCGGGTATCTTGCTGCAAAACCATGTGGTTGCCGAAAATCAAAGGCATCCTTACATCTGCTTTCACTTCCGGCAATCCCAAGATAGCGGACAGTGACAGCAACCACGAAACCAAAAGTAATTGTTTCATTTTATCAGGAATTAGATGAAGGTGATGGCTCTACAGAGCCACCATCTTATATTTAGTAGTAAAAGCAACAGGTTGCTTGTTGTCTTTATCCAGTTTGAACGGAATCAGTTTTTCTTCTCCGGCTCCCAGTTCATAATGAATGGCATCCCCTGCTTTTTTGCCGTCAACAAACATTTCCACTTTGCCAATATCCATCAGCGTGCCATTATTCTTCACGCTGACCCATACAGTCTTTTGATTCTTCGTCAGATTCTCTTCTACTTTGGATACAGAAAGGATAAAGTCGGCACCGAATTCGTGCGTATAGTTAAGCATACCAGTCACCCCTTTTTTCTTATCGCTGTAACCCACACTATGTTTAATCTCATTCTTGGCCACATAGTCAGGACTCATACCACCGACACATATTTTGAATTCTCCTTTTTCCACTACCCTGTCCATGTGGTCATTGAGCAATGAAATGTCGTATGGCGTCAGTTCAAAAGAGACGGTTTTCGATTCTCCCGGTTGCAAATAAATACGATCGAAATCCTTTAACTCCATAACACGGGTTTTGACGCTGGCATACATATCCGTCACATACAATTGTGCTACTTCATCACCGGCACGGCTTCCTATATTCTTCACTGTAGCCTGAACCGTCACATTTCCATTGGGTTTTTCCTGTATCTTCAAATCCGAATATTCAAAAGAGGTATAGCTAAGACCGAATCCGAAACGGTAAAGAGGATAATATTCCATATCTACATATTCGTAACGACGCCCCGATGTTTTGAAATTATAATATAAAGGAAGTTGTCCTACGTGACGCGGGAAAGTCATCGGCAAGCGACCACCGGGATTATAATCACCAAACAGTACATCTGCCATTGCCGGACCGCCTTCCTGTCCCGGTAACCAGTTTACGAGAATAGCTTTACACATTTCCGATGCTTTCAGAATATCATAAGGACGTCCTGCCTGAAGAATCAGAATCACCGGTTTACCTGTCGCACAAACCGCTTCCAGCAATTCCTGTTGTTTACCCGGCAGAATCAGAGTGGCCCAGTCATTATTCTCACCGCATGTCTTGCGAACATCATTGGTGGCTTCGCTGGTAGAACAATCCCCCAATACCATTACTACAACATCGGATTGAGAAGCGGCTTTTACTGCTTTGGGAATATTCGTTTCATCCGGATTTGTAAAGTCACAACCCTGCTCATAAAGAACTTTCGTTTGCTTACCAACAGCCTCTTTAATGCCCGTCAATACGGACTTCAACTGTCCGGGTAGTAATTTCGGAGTGTAATCACCCGGTTGGAGATCGTCTGCTCCGGGCCCCAGTACAGCTATTGTACGCAGGTTCTTGGTCAAAGGCAGAAGGTTCTCTTTATTCTCCAACATTACGATAGATTCACGGGCTGCCTGACGTGCCATCTCTTTATGGCTGTCAGAGTTCCATCCCGGATAAATCTTCTTCCAGTCCAACGGTTTGCAGGGATTCTTTTCAAAGAGTTCATTACGGAACATGGTAGAAAGCATGGTACGACATACGTTGTCCAGATTTTCCATGTCGATGCGTCCGTCTTTGGCGGCCTGAATCACTTCTTTATTGTTATAAGTATCACCGCAATTAGTGGCAATACCGGCAGCCAATGCCTGGTTAGCAGCTTCAATCTTATCTTGTGCCGTATAATGTTTACGGGCAGTCAGATTACCGATAGCACCACAGTCACTGACAATAAATCCGTTGAATCCCCATTCCTGCCGTAAAATCTGTTGCAGCAGTTCCGTACTCTTGGCAACCGGAATACCCATATAATCGGAGTAAGCCATCATCAAAGACTGACAGTCATAGTTTCGGATAGCATGACGGAACGGAACCAGGTGAACTTCACGCATTTCACGTTCAGACAAACCGATGTCATGCGAGTCACGCCCACCCAATGGAGCACCATGTCCGCCAAAATGCTTGGGAGTAGTAAATAATCCTCTGGACTGATATCCTTTGATCCATGCACCACCTATTTGTGATACCAATACCGGATCTTCTCCAAAAGTCTCTTCACAACGTCCCCAACGTGCATCCTGCGCAACGTCCAGCACCGGTGACCATGCCTGCTTTGTATTGGCGGCTACCGTTTCGTCTCCGATTACCCACCCCCCCTCCTTCCTCGG
>ERZ791689.182-NODE-182-length-40882-cov-7.92316_pt1 | contig 40882 bp, 39 predicted proteins | sample MGYA00509957_ERZ791689 | MGnify/ENA primary metagenome ERZ791689 (study PRJEB30046, sample SAMN00715167) | human gut metagenome | study: EMG produced TPA metagenomics assembly of the A metagenome-wide association study of gut microbiota in type 2... | reverse complement strand
AAATACCGACCTCCAAAGTTAGATTTTTTAGGTCTAACTTTTGGGGGTCGGGTCACCACAACTATGGTGTCTTTTATTTTTTTGGCCCACCCGAAGTACTTTTTGCGTTTTTTCTACTTTCTACCTCGCCTACTGCGGCTTGTTCACAGTCAATCTTTCATCAACGCTCCTCCCTAAAAACAGTCCACCGGACTGTTTTCTTTACGGTCGGCTTCAAATCCCTTAGATTTCTTTGTATTACAAAAAAGCAAAAGACACCACAACTATGGTGTCTTTTATTTTTTTGGCCCACCCGAAGGGATTTGAACCCCCATTCTCCAGAATCGGAATCTGTTGCGTTATCCAATTGCGCCACGGATGGATATAAGCCGCATTTTTCATACGGCTGTTTTTTATTATCAAATACAATCAATCAGAGAGTTCTTCCCAAATTGCGTACTGCTCTTCCTGCTCGTTTTGGAGATCCTCAAGCTTTTTGGTAAGTTCAATCAGCTTTTCGTAATCTGCCGCTACTTCCTCGCCTGACAACAATTCCTGTGTCTGTGCTATTTCTTCATCAAGTCTTTCAATTGCTTCTTCCGCTTTTTTAAGTCTTGTCTGTTTTTTGCGTTCTTCACTCTGTCTTTGCTTTTGCAGAAAGTAATCATTCTGCGGTTTTTCTTTTTTGACCGCCGCTGTCTTAACTTCGGTCTGCTCGGTTCTTATATGCTCAACATAATAATCGTAATTGCCGAGATATTCGGTTATACCGTTCTTATCAAGCACAAGCACCCTATCTGCCAGCTTATTGATAAAATAACGGTCATGGCTGATTATGAGCAAAGTACCGCTATAGTCGGCAAGTGTTTTTTCGAGTTCTTCTCTTGACGCCGAATCAAGGTGGTTTGTAGGCTCGTCAAGCAAAAGGAAGTTACTGCCCTTAAGCATAAGTTTTGCAAGCGAAATTCTCGCTCTTTCGCCGCCGCTCATTTTTGAAAGAGGTTTAAATACCTCGTCACCTCTGAAAAGGAATGATGCAAGCGCACTTCGTACCTCTGTTTGAGTCATCTGAGGAAAAGTATCCCATATTTCATCTACGGCGGTATTTTCAAGGTTAAGGTTTTGCTGTAACTGGTCAAAGTAACCTACCGTTACATTTGTACCGTACTCGTACTCGCCGCTGTCCTGCGGGCATTTTCCCGTAAAAATTCTGAACAGAGTTGTTTTTCCGCAGCCGTTACCGCCGAGAATAAATACTTTCTCGCCCTTTCTGATATGTATGTTTACATCAAAAAACAGCTTTTTATCTCCGAAAGATTTTGAAAGATTACTGCACATAAGAACATCATTGCCGCTTTCAATCTTCGGAGTAAATCTCATTTTTACGGTATCAAGCTCGCTTTCAGGCTTAACAAGTTGCGCCTTTATACGGTCAGCCTCTTTTTGTTTGCTTGCGGCAGTAATAAAGTTTCTTTCTCTGCCCCAGCGTTTCTGTTGTTCTACTATGCCCTCTATACGCTTAATTTCGTTTAAGTCATTTTCATATTTATTCTTTAAAGACTCGTTATATGCCTCTTTTTTCTTGATAAATTCAGAGTACGAACCTTTATAGCACATTGTTTTGCAGTGCTCAAGTTCAATCGTCTTGTTTGTAACATTGTCAAGAAAATATCTGTCATGGCTTATTATAATCATTGCGCCCTTAAAGTCACGCAAAAAGCTCTCAAGCCAATTTACTGCGCTTATATCAAGGTGGTTTGTAGGCTCGTCAAGCAAAAGGAAGTTGCTTTTTGAAAGCAAAAGTTTTGCAAGGCTTAATTTTGAACGCTGACCGCCGCTTAAATTACCGACAGGCATATCAAGCTCGGATTCCATAAATCCAAGTCCGAGCAATGCCGAGCGTGTGCGGCTTTTGTATGTAAGTCCGCCGAGCCTTTCAAACTCGTCAATAAGCCTTGTCTGTCGCTCTACAAGCGCATTTAGGTCGCCGTCCTTATTTTCTATTGCGTTAGTTACCTCGGCTATCTCCTGCTCCATATCGGTGAGATAATCAAACACCGACAAAAGCTCGTTATAGATGCTTATTCTCGGATTGTTGCAGGCGTGCTGTTCCATATAGCCGACAACGGTATCCTTTGCAAATACAACATTGCCCGAGGTAGGTGAAATTTCACCGTCCAATATTTTAAAGAGAGTTGTTTTGCCCACACCGTTTGCACCGATAAAGCCGATTTTATCTCTCGACTCCACTTCAAACGATACATCGGTAAACAGGTTTCTCTCTATAAATGTCATTGTAAGATTACTTACTGATAAAGCGGGCAAAAACAACACCTCCATTTTTACTCATACTTTATTATTTTACATTAAAATACGAAAAAGAGCAATACAAAATTGAAAATATGCCAAAGATTTACGAGCATATATATAGAAATGCCCACATACAGCATTATGTTTATCACACGGCTGTCGCCTGCATTTGCCCATTTATTCACCAGACAGCACACCAAAATGACCGCAAGAGGAATCACTCCTTTAATTATGACGGTTTGCCAAAAATTATTCAGTACAGGCTGCATTACAGGATTTGCCTCTGCAAAATATCCGCTTGCAAGCAAAGCCTCGGTGCATATCCAATCTGTAATATTTAAAAAATACAGAAAAAATATTTTCTGATAAAATGTAAATTTTATCCTTTTTGGTTTCTCTGCTTTTTCAACCGCTATGTTTATTGCCTCTGACATTAAAAATCACCTCACAACTATTATTTGCTGTGAGGTGGTTAAATATTACGATTTTTTCCATGCAGACGGTGCAAAAAGGAGCAAGAGCGGGTAAATCTCAAGTCTGCCTGCCAGCATATCGAAAATAAATACTATCTTTGACAAAATGCTGAAATCGGCATAATTTCCTACAGGGCCAACAGCACCAAGGCCCGGGCCCGTATTGTTAAGATTTGCCGCTACCGCCGTAAAACTTGTTGTAAAGTCCATATTGTCTATGGAAACAAGCAAAAAACTAATGGCAAACACACCTATATAAAGCACCAAATACATTGAAGTGGTACGCATTATATCGTGATTTACGGTTTTGCCGTCCATTTTAACAAGTTTAACATTGCGAGGGTGCACAAGGAGAGAAAACTCTTTTCTTACCTCCTTAAAAAGCAGAATAATACGGGAAATTTTAAATCCACCTCCCGTACTGCCTGCCGACGCACCTATGAATGTAAGAATTATAATAATGGTTTTGGAAAATTCAGGCCATTTGTTCACATCTGTAAGTCCAAAACCTGTTGTTGAAATAATAGAGGTCACATAGAAAAAGCTCTGATGAAAAGCGTCATACGGCTTGTAAATAGAGCTGATATTAAACGCAATAATTGCAGTTGAAACCGCTACTATTCCGAGGTATATCCACAATTCCTCAAATTTAAGCGACTGCTTAAATTTTCTTGCGATAAGGCAAAGATAAACTGAGAAATTCACACCGAACAAAAGCATAAATACAGCGATTACCATTTGCACATAGTAGCTGTCAAAAGCCGATGCGTTGCTGTTGTAAATACCGAAACCGCCTGTACCTGCGGTTGAAAAGCTCGTGTTTATCGCCTCAAAAACATTAAGTCCGCCAAACAATAGCAAAATAAATTCAAGTGCCGTCAGTATAATATATATGCCGTAAAGCATAGTTGCATAATTTCTCATTCGTGGCACTGCCTTGCCGATAATCGGGCCGGGGCTTTCTGCTTTCATAAGAAAAATATTCTGCTGACCGCCGAGCTTTGGAATTATGGCGAGCAAAAAGACGATAACGCCCATACCGCCTAACCAGTGAAGAAAACTTCTCCACATAAGCATACCTTTACTGAGTGCCTCAACATCGTTCAAAATAGTTGAACCCGTTGTGGTAAAGCCCGAAACCGTTTCATAAAAAGCGTCTATAAAATGCGGAATTTCTCCGCTGAGCCAAAACGGCATACAGCCTGCCAAAGACAATAGTATCCAGCTGAGCGCCGTTGCCGCAAAGCCTGCCTTTTGGTAAAGTACCATATTTTTAGGCTTTTTGACCTTTACGGCGAGCACACCGAGTATTGCGCACACAACGCCCGTTGCCACAAAATATATTGCCTCTTTTTCGCCATAAATCAGTGATGTAACAGTGCCGATCTGCATTGCAACAGACTCTACAATAAGCACCCAACCCAAAATATAAATAATACTTCGTTTATTCATAGTCGTTTAACCTCAATGCTTTAAAATATCATCAAGATCGCTCAGACCTTTGTGCTTGGTAATTACAACCACTGTATCATCGCACATAATTTTATCGCTGCCCTGCGGAAGAATGATTTTGCCATGGCGGTTAATGCTGATAACCTGCAAGTTATCTTTTAAATTAAGCTCCTGCAACGGAATACCCGTAACCCTTGAAGTGCTGCGCACTCTGAACTCAAGTGCCTCAACAGCGTCATTGTTGAGCTTATAAAGGGTTTCAACATTACTGCCGAGCGAATTTTGCATTGCTCGAATATAGCTTGCGATATATTCACCCGTAAGATTTTTAGGGTGAATAATAGTTTTTATTTTTAAGTTGTGAAGAATTGAGTCAAAAGAAGTATTGTTTACCTTTGTAATAATCTTTGCCTTTGACACACTCTGAATATACAGCGAAATGAGAATATTCTCCTCGTCATAGTCCATAAGAGCGGCTACACCGTCGGCGTGCTCTATTCCCTCGCTTAAAAGGAGATCCTGATCCATACAGTCACCCTGAATAACAACTGCCTCAGGAAGTATGTTGGTAAGTTCCCAGCAGCGATTAGGATTTTTCTCAATAATTTTTACATTTGCGCCCGAATCAAGCAGGTTTTTTGCAAGATAAAAAGAAATTTTACCGCCGCCAAGCAAAATTACATCTCGGCTCTTACCGATTGATACGCTGATGCGCTTAAAGAATTTTGCCGCAACATCAACCTTTGACGCAACGGAAATTCTATCTCCGCCCTGCAATACAAAATCGCCGTTAGGAATAAATACCTCATCGCCTCTCTCTACAAGACAAATTCTTACTCTGCCCTTGAGAACATCAATTTGGCTTATTCTTTTGTTGGCTATTGCGGAATTTTCCGGCAAAGCTACCTTTATCAGCTCAACCGAACCTCTTGAAAATGTGTCTATTTCAAGTGCGCCCGAAAATCTGAGAAGTCTGCTCATTTCTTTTGCCGCCGTAAGCTCCGGATTGATAGACATTGAAAGACCAAGCGTATCTTTTATACGGTGAATATCCGCCGCATACTGCGGATTTCTTACTCTTGCGATTGTGTGTGTTGTACCTGCGGCCTTTGCCATAAGGCAGGTATAAAGATTTACTTCATCGAGAGCCGCCGCCGCAATAACAAGGTCAGCCTTTTCTGCCCCTGCCTCTGCAAGCACCTCATACGATGCACCGTTACCCTCTATTCCCATAATATCAAGGGAATTAGAAAGATTTTGCACAGCGTTGCGGTCAATATCAACTACAACAATGTCGTGCCCCTCCGCATTAAGCTGGGACGCTATAGATGTGCCGACTTTACCGCAGCCGACAATTACTATCCTCATATTATTACCTCATCAAATTAATTGGACAAAATATGTCAATCATAATTCTAACTAATCATACACCAATTAAATATGAAAATCAATACATACTCGGTAAAATCTCTGTTTATTGCAGTTACAAATCCGTTATAAATCAAAAAGCCCTCAAAAGAGAGCTTTTTATACTGTTACGGCATTCCTACTATATAATAAACAAGTACAGAAGAAACGCTGAATACCGTTACAAGAGTGTAAATTGCACCTCTTGCAACAGATTTATATTTTTTGTCTGAAGCTTTGCCTAAATACTGCACCGCAAGTCCCGTAAAGAATGCTCCGAGTATTATAAGCGGTACTGCATATCTTATGTTTTCTGTACATACAAATGGGAATTGGAAACAGAAAATATAATATGATACAAAGAATACTGCATATATCAAAGCAATAAATATTTTATGTACATTGTTAAGGGCTGAATTTTTCCTTTTACAAAAAGCATAAATCATTGCCGCAAATCCGAATATTCCGATAATAACCGCAGACCAGAACAAAATAATGTTAAACCCTGCAATTTTCGGATAATTGTTTGTGTTTATAAGTTCGTCAAACATTGATGTCTTGAACAATGCCACAAGCGGGTTGTACTCATTATATGACGCACCGTAGGTGACAAACTGATCGCCTACATTTGCATACTGATTTAAACCGAAGTCAAACAGTCTTTTTGCATACGGCAAGTTTCCAATATACTGGTCGCTTGTAATTGAAAGTGCCGGCACATAGGTAAGCGGTACTCCGAATTTCAAAAGATTTCTTACCTGCCACCACAGTGCAAGAGGCGCACACACAACGCCAAAGCACAGAAATTGAACGAGGTACTTTTTAAAGTCCTTTAAATTCTTAAAGAAAACATATAAAAATACAAACGCAATTGCAGGTGCTACCATCCATACGGAAAGCTTTGTCATCATTCCCAAGCCAGCACAAAGAGAAATTGCCATAATTCTCGGGAAAGTCGTATTTTTATACCAATAAAGCGTATTTAAAACAGCCGCAAGCATAAAGGCAATCGAAAGAATATCGTTGTTTACGCTGCCTGCCATTATGTAGAAAGTGGGACAGAAAGCCACTATTGCGACTGCACATACAAGACCTCTGCCTTTCAAACCCAATTGTCTGAAAATCTTATATGAAAGAACCATACAGATTGATGAATAGAAAAGTGTGAGAATCTGCACATTTTCGCCCGCAGCATAGTAATCTATACCTAAAAATGTCTGCAAACGCATCCATAATGCCGCTATGATATGGTGGAACGGAGGATGATAGAACTGCCAGTAATTTCTTACATCAAAATCAGGCAGATTAAAGTTTTCGTAAAAATATCTTATATATCCGCAATGACCTATTTCCATATCGAAATTTCCGACATCGTGTTGCCTTACCGAAATATCGGTATAAAGCACATAGGCAAGCCTTAACACAAAACCGAGTGCAAAAATTACAACCACAAAAGCCTTATCCGTCAGTCTGTCTGTACAGGCAAGGTAAATAAGCACAAGCGCCGACACAAGCAAACCGTAATTCAGAATATGAAAAGCCGTTGAACCTTTCATAAGTATTATTAAAAACAGCCCTATCGCACCTGCAAATGAGGCAACAGACATAAACAAAGCCATCTTTTTTCTGCTGTCGTCATCGGTTGTGTTTTTTGAACTGAAATAAATTCCGACAGGAACTCCCGCAAATAATACAATGAGCATAGGAACAATCGCAAATATCGGCAAAAGACTTCCGAATGATGTGCCCGTTGTAATAACCGTGCTTGCGAGGCACAATATTGCAACCGCAATGTACGGATGTGAAGTTACAAATTTTATAAAACCGCTGCAAGGATGATTTTCCCTTTGTACAAGGCTGTGCTCATCCTGCACCAAATGGTTAGGTTTAAAATCCATCAGATTACCTCCAAAACCGATTACTTTGTTTCGTGGTATTCTTTTTCGGTATTTACATTCCAAATTGTGCCCTTGTCAGTCTTGCCTGCCTTTATAGCTCCTGCGGCACGGATAGCGGTAAGCATAGAATGGTCCATATTATTGTAACGATGCTGACCGTTTCTGCCGACGCAGTAAAGGTTTGTGTATGTATCAAGATACTTGATAAGCTCGTCCATTTGAGCATAAGTATCAAAATAAGCGGGATAAGCCTTTTTGATTTTCTCACGGTGAGAGTCGAGAACTTCGCTTGAACTGATAACACCCATTGATTCAAGTTCTTTTGTAGCAAGCTTAATGCACTCTTCATCGCTTAAATTCCAGAAATCGTCTCCCTCGGCGCAGAAATATTCAAGTCCGATCCATACTGTATTTTCCGGGTCTTCCACCATATACGGCGACCAGTTGTTGAAAATCTGAATTCTGCCGAGTTTTACGCTGGTTTCCTGAACATAAATCCAGCAATCGGGTACGATATTGTTAAGAGTTTTCATCTTGGTTTCATTCTTAAGGTTAAGTTTATTAACAAGAAGTCCGACCGTAACAAAATCTCTGTAAGGAAGATTCTCTGCAATATACTTAATCTCCTTTGAAGGCTCATCGCCTGTCATACCTGCAACAAGGTCTTTAACAGGCATTGACGATACAAAAATATCGCCCTCAATAGTCTTTTCGCCTTCGGGAGTATTGCAAACAACGGCTGTAATCTTGCCGTCTTTGCATACAATATTCTTTACGCTGTGATTTTTAAGAAGTTTTGCGCCACGCTCAACAGCTCTGTCGGTTGCAATCTCCCAAAGCTGTCCCGGACCGTACTTTGGGTACCAGAACTGCTCAATAAGCGAGGTTTCCACCTCTTTTGATGATTTTTTGCCGCCGAATGCCTTTGAGAACATATCCTTTAATACGGCTCTGATTGAAAGTCCCTTTACACGCTGTGAACCCCAATCGGCTGAAATTTCACTCGGATGTCTGCCCCACAGCTTTTCTGTATAGCCCTCAAAAAACATTGAATAAAGTACCTTACCGAAACGGTTAATGTAGAAATTCTCAAGAGAATCTTCGGGCTTTTTGACCATTACGGATTTAAGATAGCTGAAACCTGCTTTCATTGTGGTGAGAAAGCCCATATTTTTTATTGTAGCCGCTGACATCGTAACGGGGTAATCAAAGAAGTGCTTGTTATAGTAAATTCTTGAAACTCTGTCACGCACAAGAATAACCTTGTCGTCCTTTTCGGGGTCAGGGCCGTTTTCAACCAGCGGCTTTTCTCTGCCGAGAATTTTATCGTCAAAAGACGGCTTGCCCTGTACAGGCATAAGCTCACTCCACCAATTCATTACCTCGTCGCTCTTAGAAAAAAAGCGGTGACCGCCGATGTCCATACGATTGCCGTTGTAGCGTACTGTCTGAGAAATACCGCCTATACGCTCGGTTTCCTCAAGTATAGTAACATCGTACTCGCCCTTTGTGTCTTTCAACAGCTCGTTTGCAGCTGTAATACCGGCAGGGCCTGCTCCAATAATAATTACCTTTTTCATTATTTTCCCTCTCTATTTCACAAAATTATTTTTTGCTTTTATCAAATAAAATGAACTTTCTGCCGCAGAAGTTCCATAAGAATACAACTACGGTAGATACAATCTTGCCGATATGGTAGTACTGAATGCCCCAGAGCCAAAAATACTTTGTTTCGCCGTCTATCACTGCCGACTCGCCGCCAAACACAAGTCCTGTTGCAAGCGGATTTTGAAAAAGCCAAATGATTGCGGCATTAATTCCGAGCCCGATTAAACCGATGAGTGCAAAGGCAAGAAATTCTGCAAATTTATTTTTGATTTTTGAATTTTTGAAAATCCAAAATGTACTGAGCAGGTAGTTTACCACAAGTCCGGCAATGAATGAAATTGTCGACGATACAACAGGGTAAACCGAGAACACCTCGGTTAATAATGTCATTACGCCAAAGTCAACCACAAACGCAAAACCGCCGACAAAGCAATACCTGAAAAACTGGATAAAAGTATTGTCGGTATCACCGACAAACAGGTTTTTAAACTTCATAAATATTTCCTTTCACAACGCAATAATGCTGTATTTTTACGCACTAAGCTATTATATTATTTTAATTCAAATAGTGCAAAAAGTCAACGATTTGTGTTATTTTTATACAGTTTTGTCGAAAAAATAAATACCGTTACAGAAAAACTGCAACGGTATGTTAATTGTGTAGATTTTTTAGAATTAAAATCTGTTTTGTTCCTTAATAGCTCGCTCCATATCTCGTTTTGCGGAGCGTTTTGCCATATCCTCTCGCTTATCATAGAGCTTTTTACCTTTGCAAAGTCCTACCTGAACCTTTACCTTGCTGTCTTTAAAATAAAGGCTTATAGGAATAAGCGAATATCCTGTTTGCTTTACAATACCAAAGAGGCGGTTGATTTCTTTTTTGTGCATAAGCAGTTTGCGCACACGCATAGGGTCACGATTAAATATATTGCCATGGTCATAGGGAGAAATGTGCATTCCGTTTACGAAAATTTCACCCTCTACAATAGAACACCAGCTGTCCTTTAGGTTTACCCTGCCTGCACGAATTGACTTTACTTCTGTACCGCAAAGCTCAATTCCTGCCTCAAAGGACTCCTCAATAAAATAATCGTGATGCGCCTTTTTGTTTTGCGCTACTGTTTTTAATGAAGCCATTATATTTCACTCCTGCCTTCAAGAGCCTTTGCAAGTGTGTATTCGTCTGCATATTCAAGGTCGCCGCCGACAGGAATACCATAGGCAAGCCTTGTAACCTTTACACCGAGCGGCTTTAACAGCTTAGAAATATAAAGTGCTGTTGCGTCGCCCTCAACGGTAGGGTTCGTTGCCATAATGACCTCTTTAACATCATCACCGCTAAATCTTGCCAAAAGCTGTTTTATGGTAATGTTGTCAGGGCCGATTCCGTTAAGCGGAGAAATTGAGCCATGCAAAACATGGTACACACCCTTGTACTCGTGTGTTTTTTCGATTGCTGAGGCGTCACGGGGAGTTTCTACCACACAAATCACTGACTTATCCCTTGTCGGGTTTGCACATACAGGGCAGAGCTCTTTGTCCGTAAGGTTACAGCACTCTGCGCAATAGTGAATTTTTGTGTGAGCATCGGTTACAGCCTTTGCAAGTGCCTCTGCGTCTGTTTTTGACAGATTAAGCACATAATACGCAAGCCTTTGCGCTGTTTTGTGGCCGATACCGGGCATTCTTTCAAACTGCTCCACCAATACTTCAAGCGGAGCTACATTATATTCAGGCATTATCAGAACATTCCCGGAATGTTAAGTCCGCCTGAAATAGTTTCCATTGTGTCTTCCTTTTCCTTATGAGCAGCTCTTAAAGCCTCGTTTGCAGCTGCAATAATAAGGTCAGAAAGCATTTCTACATCTTCAGCGTCAACAACATCAGGAGAAATATCAATCTTTGTAAGTTCCATCTTACCTGTAACTGTTACGCTTACTGCGCCGCCGCCCGAAGTAGCCGAATACTCTTTTGCCTCAAGCTCCTGTGATGCCTGCTCCATATCGTCCTGTAACTTCTGAGCCTGACGAGCGAGCTGCTGAATATTGTTTGCGCCGCCGTTGCCGTAGCCCTTTGGTAATCTTGCTTTCATATTAAAAACATCCTTTCAATTTACAAATTATTCTTGTGTTATTTTCACTCCGCTGCCCTCAAGGCTTTGCACCAAAGAGTTTAGCGGATCTGTTTTTTCTTCTTTTTTAGGTGTTGACCTTTTGTAAGGTCCAAGACTGTAATTTTTGCCCGTCAGCTCTAAAAGCGCCGACTTAATCTCTGCTCTTCTGCCGTTTTGCCTAAGCAAATCAAAAGCAAGCTCATTGTTTGTGTCAATCAAAAGATAGTTTCCGCTTTCATATGCGGTTGAACCTGCAAACGCTGCGGCTATTGACCTTGAAACCGACTTTAAGCTGTTTACCACCTCTACCCACCTTGTAAAGGGTACTGCGTTGTCATAAAGCTCATCAAGGTTTACGCTTGCTCTCTGCACAACAGGTTTTACCTCAGGTGCAGGCTTTGCAACAGGTGCTTTCTTGTGCTCGGGTTCAGGCTGTGCAAACGGATCTTCAACAGTTTCCTGCTTTGTTGCTGCCTGCTGCGGCTGTTCGGTCTGTACACCTTGGCTCTGCTGAGGCGGCTGAGCATAGTTTACGGTAATTCCTCGCTTAACCGCTTTTTCAAGGGCAGTCACCCTTGCGGTAAGCGCCTCAATCGTACCGTCAAGCTCTGATGCCGACAACTTTACAAGTGCCATTTCAAGCTCTGTTCTGTCACCCGTACCCTTGCCCATTCGCTGATATGCCTTTGAAAGCACATCCATATAAAAAACTATATCCGCAAGCGAAAGATAATCCGACTGAGTAACAGCCTGCTCAAACTCATCGTCCGACATTATGAGAATATCCCTCGGATTTTTGATTGTTTTTATAAGCATTAACGCTCTGAAATGCTCAACAAGCTCATCGCAAAGCCTTGCCATATCCTTTGACTCAGAATAAAGCCGTCCCACAATTTCAAGCGACTTTGACGGATTTTTATTGATAATAGCCGTTGCAAGCTCAAAAAGGTAGGAATTGTTGACAAGTCCTGCGGCATTGCGCACAACTTTCTCGTCTATATACGAGCTTACAGCAAGACAGCTGTCTAAAAGCGAGAGTGCATCTCGAAGTGCGCCGTCAGCAACCGATGCAAGCATAAGCGCCGCCGAATCGGTAATCTCTGCATTTTCCTGCGAAACTACATACTCTACCCTGTCGGCTATCGCCCTTGGCGGTATTCTGTGGAAATCAAAGCGCTGACATCTTGAACGGATTGTCTGCGGCAGTTTGTGAACTTCGGTAGTGGCAAGTATAAATATTACATGCTCCGGTGGTTCTTCAAGAGTTTTTAGCAGAGCATTGAAAGCCTCTTGGGTGAGCATATGCACCTCATCGACTATATACACCCTGTATTTGCATTTTGTCGGCTTAAACTGTACCTCGTCAATAATCTGACGAATATCGTCAATTTTACGGTTAGATGCGGCGTCCATCTCAACAATATCAAGAATACTGCCGTCATCAATGCCCTTGCAGATTTCACATTCGCCGCAAGGATTGCCGTTTTGCGGATTAAGACAGTTTACAGCCTTGGCAAGAATTTTTGCGCAGGTGGTTTTGCCTGTTCCTCGTGAACCTGTAAAAAGATAGGCATGGTTAAGCCTGCCCGAAGAAACCTCATTCTGCAAGGTGGAGGTAATATGCTCCTGACCCGAAACATCGGTAAATACGGTAGGTCGCCATTTACGGTAAAGCACACGATACACAACAAAACACCTCACTTCAATAAAAAATGCAAGCCGTCAGCCGAATAATATACGGCGTCATGCAAATAAGTGAACGACAGACTTACTGCATCGCATCGGCAATACTGCTTAATGCTGCTCGGTTCCCCGCCTGACATGATTCACAGACCCCAATCGTACAGGGCCTGCCGCTCACTTAATTGCATGCATATGGCTTGCAATTACTTTGTAATTATAGCATAAAATTTTATCAAAATCAATACCTTTTTAATAAAAATGCAAAAGGTCGGCAATTTATACAACTGCCGACCGAATATTTTTACATATAAATGTTATATTCAAATTTTATTTTTTAACTTTTTCCTTATACATTACAGTAAATGCTCTGAAAATAACAGAACCGACTCCGTTTGCAACCGATACTATTAATATGTAAACAAACATCTGCGCAACCTGCTCAAGTGATGACGCTGCATAAGAAAAATAGCAAATATCTGCAATACTATGCTCGAAGCCTGCAAATATAAAAGCAGGAATACCGAGAAAAATACCGAGATATTTACCCAGCGGACTGCTGTTTGTGCTGTAATTTTCAACAACAATATACATAATCATACCGCAAAAAATGCCGAGAATGAATGTCTGCAAAAAGTTCTGCGAAAGTTTGTTTTCTGCAATTATCTTTGCCGCCTCAGTGTACTTTGGACTTGCAAATCTCAGCGGAACTGTTGTAATAAGACAGCCTAAAAGGTTGCCGAGCCAAATCATAAGGCAATTCGGATTATTTTTTGTAGGAATAACATAGCCGATTTTGCCTGTAAAAAGATTAAATCCAAAAGCGCATATACCAAAAAGTCCCAGACAGAACAAAATTGAACCGAATACCTTGTTTTCTGACGAAATAAAAGCCGTAACGCCCAAGCCGATCATTACGCCGGCAGGTACAGACTTTAAAAATGTGTTCCAATTACTCATATTATAACCCCTTGTTATATATTTGTTTATGCCAGAACTCAAAACGAGAGGTCACAGAAAAAACTCTGCGACCTCCCTAATTGCATTAACCGAAAGGTAATTTATTTATTTAATCCCTCGTAAACTGCAACTGCACAAGCAACTGTTGCGCCTACCATTGGGTTGTTACCCATACCGATAAGACCCATCATCTCAACGTGAGCAGGAACTGAAGATGAACCTGCAAACTGAGCGTCACCGTGCATTCTGCCCATTGAGTCTGTAAGACCGTATGAAGCAGGGCCTGCACCCATATTATCCGGGTGAAGTGTACGACCTGTGCCGCCGCCTGAAGCAACTGAGAAATACTTAACGCCGTTCTCGATAGCCCACTTCTTGTATGTACCTGCAACAAGGTGCTGGAAACGAGTTGGGTTAGTTGAGTTACCTGTAATAGATACGCCAACATTCTCATGCTGCATGATAGCAACGCCTTCACGAACATCGTCTGCACCGTAGCAGCGAACAGCAGCCCTCTCGCCGTCTGAGAAAGATCTCTCTTCAACGATCTTGAGCTCTGATGTGAAGTAATCAAACTGAGTCTTTACATATGTAAAGCCGTTGATTCTTGAAATGATGTAAGCTGCATCCTTGCCAAGACCGTTAAGAATAACCTTAAGTGGCTCTTTTCTTGCCTTGTTAGCGTTACGAGCAATACCGATTGCGCCTTCAGCGGCAGCAAAGCTCTCGTGACCTGCGAGGAATGCAAAGCACTTTGTTTCATCTCTGAGGAGCATTGCGCCGAGGTTACCGTGACCACGACCAACATTTCTCTGCTCAGCAACTGAACCCGGGATACAGAAAGCCTCAAGACCGATACCGATGCACTCGGCAGCCTCTGCTGCTGTCTTAACGCCCTTCTTAATAGCTACTGCACAACCAAGTGTGTAAGCCCAACCTGCATTCTCAAATGCGATTGGCTGAACGCCCTTAACGATGTCATAAGCGTCAAAACCCTTGCTGTTGCAAAGCTCTCTTGCCTCTTCAAGACTTGCAATACCGTATTCGGCAAGGCACTTCTCAATTTTAGGCATTCTTCTTTCCATACTTTCAAATGTAACTGCCATTATAGTGTCCTCCTACCGAATTATTCTTCACGAGGGTCAATGTACTTAGCCGCATTATCAAAACGACCGTACTGACCAATGTTGTTTTTGTAAGCTTCGTTTGGCTCTACACCGTGACGAATGTCCTCGAGCATCTTGCCAAGCTTTACGAACTGATAGCCGCAAACCTCGTCGTTCTCGTCAAGAGCTGTCTTGATTACATAGCCTTCAGCCATTTCCATATAACGAACGCCCTTAGCGTTTGTGCTATACATTGTACCAACCTGTGAACGGAGTCCCTTACCGAGGTCCTCAAGACCTGCGCCGATTGGAAGACCACCCTCTGAGAAAGCTGTCTGGCTTCTGCCGTAAACGAGCTGCTCAAAAATGTTTTTCATAGCTGTGTTGATAGCATCACAAACAAGGTCAGTATTAAGGCACTCGAGTAATGTTTTGTTAGGGAGAATTTCAGCAGCCATAGCAGCTGAGTGAGTCATACCTGAACAACCAATTGTTTCTACAAGAGCCTCTTCTACGATACCGTCTTTAACATTAAGTGTGAGCTTGCAAGCACCCTGCTGAGGTGCGCACCAGCCAATACCGTGTGAAAGACCTGAAATATCCTTAATATCATAGGATTTTACCCACTTACCCTCTTCAGGAATAGGTGCAGGACCGTGTTTTGGACCTTTTGCGACAGTGCACATCTTTTCTACTTCATTTGAATAAATCATGTGTACTTCTCCTTTCGATTATTGTTGAGCCTCTACACTCATACACATTTATTATAATGCGAAATAACGCATTTTTCAAGCATTTTTTACAAATTTTATCCTGCTTTTAATTTGTATATTTTGGATATATGTGTGGCATACTCAACAAAAAAGCACCTGTGCAAAGCAAAGCAATAGTCAAAATTTACTCTGTCATATCAAAAATTTTCACTGATAATTTTAAAAGTATTGCAATTTTAACATAAGTATAAAATATAGTTGAAATAATCAATAAATTATGCTATAATTTATGGTACGAGCGTGTACTCGCACAAAATAATAAAAAAGGCTGATGAGGATGAAAAAATTTTTCGAAAATAAGCTAAATACCGTACTTACCGTTATTCTCGGAGTGCTGATAATCACACTTTTGGGTCACACTGTAATATCTGCGCTTACGCCGCAAACCAAAAGACCTGCCGTATCCACTTCGGATGTGGCACTGAAAAATCGCATAAATCCTAATATTTCAAAGATTGCAACAGCTGATACGGCAACAAGCGAGCCTACCGAAGCTCCTACAACAAAGCCTGCCGCTACTCAGAAAGCAACAACAAAACCCACAAGCAAGCCAACAACAGCGCCGACAACCAAACCAAAGGCTACAAAGGCGTCTAGCAAGGCAACAACACAAAAGGCTACCGTTCAGTTTGCAACAGCAATTCCCGTTGCCGAGCCTGCCGACTACAACGAACAGTGGAATGCAGGATATCTTGTAGCCATTGATAATCCCGATAAATCCTACCAATGCGGACAGGTTACTTTAAACGATGCCGACAGAGATTTGCTTGAGCGACTTTGCATGGGCGAATTTGGTTCGGGCGGATTTGTAGGTGCGTCACTTATTGCCCAGTCGGTAAAGGACGCAATGTGCTTTGACGGATTTTCAAGTGTAGCCGAAATCATTAAAGAATATCACTACACAGGCAGTACGGATATTCCTGCCAACGATTCATGCAAGCAGGCAGTAAGCTATATTTTTGATCAAAACCACGATGCGGTTCAGCACAGAATACTTTATATGTATAATCCTTTGCTTGTTGACAGCGAATTTCACGAAAGCCAAAACTATATTCTCACTTATGAAGATGTAAGATTCTTTGACCGTTGGGGATATTGATTTTTCACTCATCATCTTAATTAAATATTTTACTCCCTTTTGCAGATAATAGTGCAGAAGGGAGTTTTTTTATGATACGAAGAATAGGAGGACACACTCTCGGCTTTGAAGAAATGCCGACTATAATCGGATATGCCTCTGTGGCAGGCAAAAAAGAGAGTGAAGGCCCGCTTGGAAAAGGCTTTGACAAAATTATTTATGACAGCTACAACGGCAAAAGCACCTATGAGCAGGCGGAAAGCACATTGCAGTTTACAGCGGTTGAAACCGCTATGCAAAAAGCTGATGTAAAAGCTGAGGACATTGACTATATTTTTGCAGGCGATTTGCTTAATCAGTGCATATCCTCAAGCTTTGGACTGCGTGACCTTAATATTGCTTATCTCGGGCAATACGGCGCTTGCTCTACCATGGCGCAGGGATTGCTGATGACAGCCGTATTTGTTGAAAGCAAGGCGGCAAATATCGCTGCGTGCGTGACCTCTTCACATTTTGCATCGGCTGAGCGACAGTATCGCTTTCCGCTTGAATACGGCGGAGTTCGCACACCTACCGCACAATGGACAGTTACGGGTTCGGGGTGCTGCATTGTAAGCAACGCAAAAAAAGGTGCTTGCATAGCAAGGGCAACAGCCGGAAAAATAGTTGACCTCGGCGTAACCGACGCAAACAATATGGGCGCTGCCATGGCGCCTGCCGCCGCACAAACATTCATTGATTATTTTAACGACACAAACACAAAGCCGTCTGATTATGACGCTGTTTTTACAGGAGATTTAGGTTTGGTGGGCAGTCGCTCGCTGTATGACTTACTTAGCCTTGAAAACATTGACCTTGAGCCAAAGCACTATGACTGCGGTATGATGATTTTTGATTTAGAAGGGCAAGATGTGCACGCAGGCGGTTCGGGGTGCGGATGTGCAGGCTCGGTGTTTTGCTCTGAAATTCTAAATTCCGTAAACAGCGGAAAATACAACAATATACTTTTTATGGCAACAGGTGCGCTGATGAGTCCGACATCGGCAGGACAGGGTGAGAGTATCCCCTCTGTTGCACATTTGCTCAACATAAAATTAAGATAAATTTTATAAAAGCTCTGTTCAAATCAAAACTCTTGTGATATAATAAAGATGTGTAACGATATTGTTCAGCAGTTGGTAATTATTTGCTACTAATATTAACAGCTTTTGGAAATTTAGCAATATCAGCGTTGATTAGGAGTTTTGTTATATGTTCGGACGCATTCAAACAGTTGACAACAAAGTTCTATATAATATCAGCAGAATGCACAAGCCTGCTTTAACCAAGATTATGGTGGCATCTTCAAGGCTGGGCAATGCCGGCTTTGTATGGTGGGCGATCTGCATACCGTTCTTTGTTGTACCGGAGTGGAGAAAAACAGGCTTTAACTTTGTTTTTGCCCTCTGCCTTGCTCACCTTATGGGCGAAATCATTATTAAGCATCTTGTAAAGAGGACACGCCCTTGTCATCTTCTTGAGGACGAGGAGCAGATTATAAACAGACCGAGGTTCTACTCGTTCCCGTCAGGTCACACTACGGCATCATTTGCATTTGCCACAACGGCGCTGTTAAGATGTCAGCCTGCGGCTTGCCTGCCAATTCTTATGCTTGCGTTCTTAATTGGCTTTTCAAGAATTTATCTGAGAGTTCATTATCTTACAGATGTAGTCTGCGGTATGTTACTCGGCTCAACCTGCGGTGTTATCTCGGTAATTCTTTTCAACAACATTTTTGTTTAACCAATAAAAAATCGGCACTCTTTGAGTTAATTCTCAAGGAGTGCCTTTTGTTTTGCTATTTTAATTTTAAGTCGGCATTTTTAACGCTTATTAATATATGACAGGGTGCAAAAATCAGTGACATAATAATTAAAGGTACATTCAACAGCATTACTGCGCAAAACAGAAAAAGTACAGACGGAATTACCGAGAGTGCTACCGCCCTGAATAAGCAATTTTTTCTGAAAAATATCACCCATACAAGGCAGTAAGCTGTAACAAGCACTGTGCCTACTATTATATATACAGCTAATGCGTTGTCGAACCAAAATCCAATGTAAGTATATGGTATGTTAAATATCATTAGGCCAAAACAACCAAATCTGCCGATTTGCTCAAGTGTTTCCACAATTTTGTTATGCCATAGATTTTCAAATTCGTTTTGTATTTTTATGGCAAATACTATATTCGGTATCATTATTACGGCAATTATTATTAAGCCGTATATGTTAAACCAACCCATTATAATTTCACTCGTTTCTAATGTAAAATTACATGCTTTTTTCTTAAAAATTTTTTTGCTCGGTTCGTCAGAATAATGTCAAAAATTTTAGCTTAAATTTTTATCTTTGCACTTTGCCAAATACAACATATGGTGTTCATAAGCAGACATAAGTTCTTTATCTGCCATTGCTGATTTCAACACTGATTTTATTTGACTTTTTTAGTCCCCACATATGAATTAATAGCATAAATTTTTTGTTTAATTTTATTACTTGACACTAAAATAATACTATTTGTAATCAAATTCTTTTAACATTCAACTATTAACATTGATGTTGAAAACTTCTGCATTAATTGTTGAATTGTTACATTTCTGTAAAGTATTGGGTGTTACTTGTAAGAGGGCTGTAATTTCAACGGCGTTTTAACATATGTTTTCACACTTTCCACATAGTTTTCAACATTTATGTTAAAAGATGTGTTAAATACAATTTGTATAATTTACAAATTTCTGCTGTTTTTTCTTTTATCAAGATAATTCTGTAAAATGATAGTTGCGGCAACTTCGTCTACAACATTTTTCCTTTTTTTTCCCCTTGTATTGGTATCGTTCAAAAAGTTGTGTGCGGTAATGGTAGTACCTCTTTCGTCTTGCAAATCGACTTGCAAACCTGTTTCTGTATGAAGTCGCTCGGCAAAGGCTCTTGCGTTCTGCGCACTCTCGCCCTCACTGCCGTCCATATTCTTAGGAAGTCCCACAACTACTATTTCAGCTTTCAGATTTATTACGGTTTCTTTCACTTTTTCAAAAAGTTTTTCGGGTGATTTTTCAAAAATTACCGTATGCGGCGACGCTAAAAACTCCGTCTTATCGCAAACTGCTATACCTGTTCTTGCTTTGCCCAAATCAACTGCCGCTATTATCATATTAACATCCTTTCAAAAACAGGGAACTCTGCCGAGTTCCCCCTATTCATATTATCGTAACGGTCTTTTTACATTCGATGCAACCCTGAACACATCACTTGATTTGCCAAGCACTACAAGGTGGTCGTTTTCATCAAAGACATAATCGCCGCCAAGGTTCAGATTAAGTTCATTATCATTTTTTACCGCAATAATATTAATGTTATGTTTGCGGCGAACATCAACATCCTCTACCTTTTTTCCAATCCACGATGATACAACGGGAATTTCAAAGATAGAATACTCCGATGTAAGTTCAATATAATCAAAAATATTGTCTGCATTGTATCTTACCGCAAGGTTTTCGGCAATCTCTTTGCTGGGGTATACAACCTCGTCAGCGCCTATTTTCTTTAAAAATTCAACCTGTCTTGACCTTTTAGCCTTTGCAATTACATACTTTGCACCGAGTTCCTTTAAAATGGAAGTAATTTCGAGAGAGGCATAAAAATCCTCACCGATTGTCACAAAGCAATAATCAAAAGTATTAACTCCTATAGATTTCAAAATTCCGTCTGTCGAGCAATCACCGCAAAAAGCATCGCTGAATTCAGGTGAAAGCTCCTGTATGAGTTCCTCGTCCTTGTCTGCAATCATTACTTCATTGCCGAGGTCCTGCATTTTTCGTGCAAGATAAATACCCATTGTTCCCATTCCGATTACAAGTACCGACTTCATAAATATTTCTCCTTAACCGATTAATATCTGTTCTGTAGGGCGCTTTACAGGTGCTTCGGGTTTTCTTTGTCCAAACACAAGCACAAGCGAAAGTCCGCCGATTCGTCCGCCATACATCATTATCATTAATATTATTTTTGAAATTGCCGAGATTTGGTTTGTTATGCCTTTTGACACTCCTACTGTGCCTGCCGCCGAGGCGGTTTCAAACAATACCTGCGACATACCCAATCCCTCTACGCTGCAAATAATCATTGACGAAAGCATAACCGCAAAGAGATAAATCAAAATAATTACCGCCGACTGCTTAACCACATCAGACTCAATTCTGCGCTTAAAAGTGTTTATATCGTCACCGCCTTTCGCCATTGCAAATACCGCAATCACAACCACCGCTATTGTAGTTGTTTTCAGACCGCCCGCCGTTGAACCCGGGCAACCGCCTATAAGCATAAGAATAAGCGAAAGCAATGTGCCGGAATCCGAGAGATTTGAAAGGTCAATTGTATTAAAACCTGCCGTTCTCGTGGTTACCGACATAAACATAGCGTTTACAATTTTTTGTGGAACAGTCTTGTCGGCAAGTTCGCCGTTGTATTCAAAAATAAAAAAGCCAAGTCCGCCTGCGACAAGCAAAATTGCCGTTGTAACAAGAACTATTTTAGTATGAAGCAAATATTTAGAAAAATGAAATTTATTTTTTAAAATGTCATTCCACACAATAAAGCCGATACCGCCGATTACAATAAGCGACATTATAATTATGTTTACATAGTAATCATTTGTATAGTAAGTCAGCGAAGAATACGGTTGGCGAAATCCCATAAGGTCAAAGCCTGCGTTGCAAAAAGCAGAAATTGCGTGGAAACAGCTATAATATATTCCCTTTAACATTCCCATTTGCGGACAAAAGCGGAGTGCGAGCAATACTGCTCCTATTCCCTCAAATATAAAAGTACCTCCGACTATTTTCTTAACGAGTTTTAAAGTACCGTCAATCTGAGTATTGCCCGATGACTGCATCATCATTTTGCGCTCACGCATATTGATTTTTTTGCGCAGAAATATGGAAATCATTGTAATTATGGTCATAAGTCCAAGACCGCCGATCTGAATCATTGCCAAAATAACAAGCTGTCCGAAAATTGTCCAATGAGTAAATGTATCAAATACAACCAATCCCGTAACGCAGGTTGCACTTACCGATGTAAAAAGCGAATCAATAAAATTTGTCCATTCCCCTGTTTTCGAGGAAATCGGCAGGCACAAAAGGAAAGTTCCAATCAGTATTACAGGAATAAAGCTCAGCGCTATCATTCTCGTGTAGCCGAGCTTTGATATTAACTTGCTTATCATTAAGCATTCACCGCCTTAAATTCTATTGTATCATATTATGTAACAATTCACAACAAAAAAATGCTCCTGCAAGCATTTTTGCAGGAGCATAAATTCAAAATAAATAATTAAGACGCAATATGAAGTATAAGCGTTACGATTCTGATTGCAAAGAGAGCAGCTGCAACCCACATAACAGGGTGAATCTGCTTGATTTTGCCTGTAACGATCTTGAGGATAACCCAAGAAATAATACCGAACATAATACCTGTTGCGATTGAATATGCAAATGGCATCATAATGATTGCAAGGAAACCGCCAACTGTATCGGCAATGTCAGACTCAAAGTCCATCTGAGTGATGTTTTTGAGCATTAAAAGACCAACGAATACAAGAGCCGGAGCTGTTGCAAATGATGGAATTGCAAGGAAAATAGGATAAAGCGGAATTGCGATAATGAAGAGAACACCTGAGGTCAAAGCTGTAAGACCTGTTCTGCCGCCCTCTGCAACACCTGTGGTTGACTCAACATAAGAAGTTACAGTTGAAGTACCAAGGCAAGCACCTACGCAAGTACCGACAGCATCAGCCATCAAAGCCCTGCCAACTCGTGGAAGTTCGCCTTTTTCGTTAAGAAGGTTGCCCTGCTGAGCAACACCGATGAGTGTACCTACTGTATCGAAAAGATCTACAAAGAGGAATGCAAATACGATAACAGCGAAGTTTACTACATTCTGAGCCACATAAGCAAAGTCAAACCTAAATAAAGTTTCTGTTGCCATATTCTGAACAGGAGCGAACGCCATATAATTTGAGAAATCAGGAAGAAGTGATGTGCCCTGATACCAGCCGCAAAGCTGAGCAATAATACCTAAAATATAAGTAACGATGATGCCGATAAGGATTGAACCCTTAACCTTGAAGTGCCACAAAGCGGCAACTACAAGAATACCTACAATAGCAAGTACAACATTTGCAGAGCCTAAATCGCCAAGAGTTACGAGTGTAGATGACTGAACAGCTGTACCGTCATAGTAAGCGTCTGAAACGATAACGCCTGCGCCCTTTAAACCAACAATTGTAATGAAAAGACCGATACCGGCAGAGATACCGAGCTTTAAGTTCTTTGGAACTTTGTTTACAAGTGTTTCACGAAACTTAAAGAGTGAAAGGATAATAAAGATAATACCCTCAACAAGGATTGCGGTAAGAGCAACCTGCCATGGATTTGTAATACCCTGTGCTGCAAGCTGTGGAACTACTGTGTATGCAAAGTAAGCATTAAGTCCCATACCTGATGCAAGAGCGACAGGATAGTTAGCAAAAAATGCCATAATAAGTGTTGCAAATGCTGCCGACACCGCTGTTGCGGCAAAGACCGCACTTGAGTCCATTCCTGCGGCACTGAGCATACTTGGGTTTACGGCAAGTATGTAAGCCATTGCAAGGAAGGTGGTAACGCCGGCAACAACTTCTGTTTTTACCGTGGTACCGTTTTCTTTGAGTTTAAATAGTTTTTCCACTTAGAAAACCCCTTCATTAAATTTTTTATACAAAAGCCAAAAGGCTATTGTTTACCGCATTAATACTAAAAGTATGACATCTTTCGAGCAAAAAGTCAATGCTTTTGCGATTGGAAAAATTTTTTTGTAGGATACTATAAAATATTCCGTTAATTTTTTAACATTAATACAATAACATATTAATATGATAATTTGCTGAGAGATTAAACTAAAGAATTTTATTATAAATGTTTCACTTTTTCTTGCTTTTGCCGTTAATTTTACTCTGAAATCTGCCGATTATTTTAACGGTTTCAACTCAACAACAGGACAGGTCAACTGAGATGTTAGCTTTTTATAAAAATACGGCAGATTGTTCTTGATATTAATTCCTGTAACAATAACGGTTATGCCGCCATTTAAAGTTTTTGCCAAAGCATTTGCGACCTCTTCCTGTGTAGCTTCTTTTCCCACAAGATCAACATCAACATCTTCAACTACCAAGCATTTAGAATTACCAAGGTAATTAATCAGCTGATTTTCGTCTGTCAAACTGTTGCTTATGTAATGCAAAAGTATTTCTATTACCATCTCGCACGACATTACATTAACTGTCCCCTCGGGTTTAGAACTCAATAATTCTCTGATAGCGTGCGTTTTTCCAAAGCCCGTAGGTGCATCTAAAATAATAAACTCGGCAGCTTTTTTATCCAATTCCATATGTTTTAAATAATTCTTTGCCCTTTTTCTCCACATTGCCCTCTTTAAAATAATTTTTATATTTGATTTCTCGCTGCAGGCATTATTTAAGTATAACATATAACTATCCCTCCATTACATAAAATTATTTCTTACTCACTCTGATAAACCTACATAAAAAGCAGATAAAATTTAATGGCAAATAATCTGTGCTCTTATAGCAAAAGACTTTCCGTTAAAGAGTAAAACGCCAAACAAAAAATCCGACCTTTTTAAGATCGGAATTTTTGTTTTAGCTGATTTTTAAAATTATAAATCCTTACCGCAGCACTTCTTGTACTTTTTGCCGCTGCCGCATGGGCATGGGTCGTTTCTGCCGATTTTCTTGCCTTTACGGATTGTCTTATTGGCAGTGTCTGTACCGTCACCGGAAGTTTCTACCGGCTGAGCAACCTGCTCACGCTTTAAAGCAACTTCAATAGGGCTTTCCTGCGGCTCTTCGTCCTCGCCGTTATTAAGTACAACCTGATGTGCAGCCTGAGCCTGCTTTAATGCCATACGCTTGGCAGCCTCGATAGCGTCCTGACGCTTTTTAACCTCATATACTTTTTTAGGCATAATAAGCATCATCTTTACTGTATCTTCTCTGATGCTCTCGATCATCTCGTCAAACATATCAAAGCCTTCAATACGGTACTCAACAACAGGGTCGTGCTGACCATATGAACGGAGTCTGATACCTGACTTGAGCTGATCCATATTATCAATGTGATCCATCCAGTGAGTATCTACATTCTTGAGGAGATATACTCGCTCCATTTCACGAATTGTTTCGGCAGGTAAAAGCTCCTCGTTCTCTTTATAGATAGCTGTTGCATCTTCAATAAGCATATTCTTAATGTCTTCAGGCTCCATATCTTCGAGGTCTTCCAGATCGAAGTCATAGCGGCTTTCATCCCTGATAAGCCAATCCTTGTAGTAGTCCTTAAGGCTCTGGAGATTCCAATGTTCACGAGGTCCTTCAGGGAGATACTGCTTAACGCTTGTTGCGATTGTATCCTCAATCATCTTGTAGATTGTATCGTGTAAATCCTCGCCGTTAAGCACCTGATCACGCTGACCGTAAATAATTTCTCTCTGCTTGTTGAGAACATCATCGTACTGGAGTACATCTTTACGGATACCAAAGTTACGGAGTTCGATTTTCTCCTGCGAGCTGTCTATGATATTTGAAATCAACTTAGCATCAATCGGAGTGTCCTCTTCAACATTAAGTCGTTCCATAACCATCTTCATTCTGTCACCGCCGAACAAACGCATAAGATCGTCCTCGGTAGAAAGGAAGAACTTACTTACACCGGGGTCACCCTGACGGCCTGCACGACCCTTAAGCTGATTATCAATTCGTCTTGATTCGTGGCGCTCTGTACCGATAATGTAAAGACCGCCTACTTCTCTTACCTTTTCAGCCTCTTCCTTGATTTCTTCTTTATATTTTGAGTTAAGCTCATCAAATGTCTTTCTTGCGTTGAGGATTTCCTCGTTGTCGGTTTCAGCATGACCTGTTGATTCCTCAATAAGCTCATCTGTAAAGCCCTGCTTACGCATAGATGCCTTAGCCATAAACTCAGCGTTACCGCCAAGGATAATATCGGTACCACGACCTGCCATATTTGTTGCGATTGTAACTGCACCGAGCTTACCTGCCTGTGCTACGATTTCAGCCTCTTTTTCGTGCTGTTTTGCGTTGAGCACATTGTGCTTGATGCCACGCTTTTTAAGCATTCTTGAAAGCTCTTCCGACTTTTCGATAGAAATTGTACCAACGAGTACAGGCTGACCCTTTTCGTGAGCCTCCACAACCTGATCGATTACATTCTTAAACTTGCCCTTTTCTGTCTTAAATACTGCATCAGGGAGATCTTTTCTCTGAACAGGCTTGTTTGTAGGAATTTCCACAACATCAAGCTTGTAGATTTCCTGGAACTCCTCAGCCTCTGTCTGAGCTGTACCTGTCATACCCGAAAGCTTTTTGTAAAGGCGGAAGTAGTTTTGGAATGTGATTGTAGCAAGAGTTTTGCTCTCGTTCTGAATCTTAACGCCCTCTTTTGCCTCGATTGCCTGATGCAAGCCCTCGTTAAAGCGTCTGCCGTACATAAAACGACCTGTAAATTCATCAACAATGATAACCTCGCCGTCCTTAACAACATAGTCAACATCGAGCTTCATAATGCCATGAGCCTTGATAGCCTGATTAACATGGTGCTGAATTGTAAGGTTTTCAGGGTCTGTAAGGTTTTCAATGCCAAAAAATTCCTCGGCTTTCTTAACACCGTTCTGTGTAAGTGTTGCGGTTTTCTGCTTTTCGTCTACTACATAGTCAATGTTGTTTTCCTTGTAGTAATCCTCCATATCCTCTTTAGAGTCAAGCTCCTCAAAGCGCTGAACCTTTAATGTTCTTGCAAACTTGTCAGCCTTTGCATATAAATCGGTAGACTTGTCGCCCTTACCTGAAATAATAAGCGGTGTTCTCGCCTCATCAATGAGGATTGAGTCAACCTCATCGACAATAGCGTAAGCGTGACCACGCTGTACCTTCTGCTCCTTGTAAACAACCATATTGTCACGAAGGTAGTCAAATCCGAGTTCGTTGTTTGTACCGTATGTAATGTCAGCGGCATAAGCCTTTTTTCTGCCGTCATTGTCAAGTGAGTGAACGATAAGACCTGTGCTGAGTCCGAGGTATCTGTAAAGTTTGCCCATCCACTCGGAGTCACGACGAGCAAGGTAATCGTTGACTGTTACGATGTGCACGCCCTCGCCTGTAAGACCGTTGAGGTAAGCAGGAAGTGTAGCCACCAATGTTTTACCTTCACCTGTTTTCATCTCGGCGATTCTGCCCTGATGAAGTACAATACCACCGATAATCTGAACAGGGTAATGTTTCATACCAAGCACACGCCATGCGCCCTCTCGGCATACAGCAAACGCATCGGGTAAGATGTCATCTGTGGTTTCGCCGTTTGCAAGACGCTCTTTGAGAACAGCAGTCTGATTTTTGAGTTCGCTTTCGCTCATAGCCGCATACTTGTCCTCAAGTGCAAGCACCTTATCGCAAATCGGCTGAATTCGCTTTAATTCTTTTTTACTGTAATTGCCAAACAAGGCTTTGAGAATATTCATATATTAATGTCCTTTCGGTATAAATTCTATTTTACTGAACAGCGGCTGCGCCAAGTGACTTTGCCGCCTGTATCATTGCCGCCTCAACAACCGGGCCTGCATAGGTAAAGCCAAAGCCGGAATCCTCTACAACGCAGGCAAACGCAAGCGGACAATCCTCGTCCTTTGCATAGCCTACCATCCAGCCGTTAGGGCCTTTATCCTCGCCTACCTCGGCAGTACCTGTCTTTGCGCACACTGTAAGTCCGCCAAACAGGTCATCGCCATAGTAATCGGTCATTGTAAAACGCATCATATCGTCGAGTGCCGCCGCTGTACTGCCGCTGAAAAGCTCGTTTGTGCTGTCTGAGCCGCCAAGTCCGAGCACTCCAAGAATTGAACCGTCCTTTATCATATACGGTTCTTTTGTTTTGCCGCCGTTTGCGATAGCTCCGCAAATAACAGCCATCTGCATTGGGTTTACCTTGTCATTGTACTGACCGACGCCCGACCAACCGAGCTGGTTGGTGTTCGCATCGCTTACATCGTAATTTCCCTTTGCGGTTTCGTTGTCATCCACCTTAAAGCTGCTGTTTATGCCGGCTTTGTTGGCAGTGGCAGTCATTTTTTCCTCGCCAAGCTCAGCCGCAAGCTCTGCATATACAATGTTGCACGAATGTGACATTGCCTCTTTAAAATTGATTGTACCATGCGCCTCAACACAGGTTACATCACTTCCGCCGATATCTTCTTTTCCCGAGCAATACCATGTGCGGTCATAAATATCGGGAAGATTTTCGATAGCGCAGGCTGAAGTAATTATCTTAAAAATTGAACCGGGCGCATAGGTTGAAGAAATTGTGTTGTCAAGATACACACCATCGTAGTCTTTTTCGTTTTCCTCGGTAATTTCGGGAGGCGCTTCGGGATCGTAAGCCTTTGTACTTACGGAACAGATGACCTCACCCGTTTTGTAGTTATATACAACGCAAGCACCGTTTTTGCCATAGCCTGAAAGTACATCATAGGCCGCTGCGCAGGTGTCTGCGTCTACTGTCAGATTAATGTCATTGCCCTTTCTGAGCGAATCGGGCATATTCAGTCCCCAAATAAGATTATATCCGATAAGCTGGGAACGGTATCTGCTCTGTAAAGCAGTAGAAATATTAGAAGAATTATCGCCTATTGTGTGCAAAAGCGAGGTTCTGACGCTTTGGTTTTCATTATAAACTCTTTTTCCGTCAACACTTTGAGCAAGAATATTGCCGTTGCGGTCATAAATTGTACCTGCCTTTGCAAGTCCGTCGGTTCCTGCGATGTGGTAGTTATAGTGCTGATCTACCCAATCGCCCGAATTTGCAACGAGCTTGTAGGCGAAAAAGCCCATACCACCGATAAAGGCTACCGTAACCGCAAATATAAGCGTACTTCTCCGTAATACTCTTTTCATTCAAACACCGTCCTTTCTCTGATTTATTCAGAGGGTACTGCAAAGCAATACCTCATTCGGTTTTGTAAGATTATTTTTTCACCGCATATGTTCTTTCGTCTGCCGCCTTGATAAATGCAATAAGTCCCCAACAGGAAAGCACACTTGAACCGCCACAGCTGATGAACGGGAATGTTACACCTGTAAGCGGAAGAATATCGGTTGCGCCAAAAACATTGAGTGAAAGCTGTATTACAAGCAAACCCGCAGCACAGCAGGCAGAAATAGAATAGAATGTACTTCTGCTTCTTGTTGTGATTGCTCTTGCATATATAACAAGGCAAGCTACCGCAACGGCGAGAGTAATTGCAACAATTACACCCATTTCTTCAGAAACCAAGCCAAAGACGAGGTCACTCTCCGATGCTCCGACGCCCTTTAAAAAGCCGTTGCCTATGCCGACGCCGAAAAGTCCGCCGCTTGCTATATATGTAAGCACATGAGTTTGCTGATAACCTAAGTCATTTGCGTATTCCCACGCATGTCCCCAAGCCTTAAAACGGTCGAGAACATAAGATTTAAAGCGCAACACAATAGACACACCGAATACAGCCGCCGCAATGGCAAGAATTACTGTTTTAAAGTCGCCCGAACGCATAAATGAGATTAAAAGGAAGGTCATAAAGAATATGAGCGCTGTACCGAAGTCACCCATTAATGCAAGCAATCCTACACAAACAGCCGAGAATATAATAAACTCAAGCAAATTCTTTTTTGTCTGTAATCTGTCAAGTGTGTTTGCACCTATAAATATGTATATAATTTTTACGATTTCCGACGGCTGAAGCGAAATACCGCCAATTTTGATCCAGTTAGCCGCACCGTAAGTTATTTTACCGAACACAATGCTTATGCCGAGCAGTCCTACTGCGGCAATCATAAGTCCGTATCGCAACTTTGTAGATGAGGTTCTGTCGGGATCTTCAATAAACTTTATAATAACACAAAACAGTGCCATTCCCACAACTGCGGCTATAAGCTGAACATAAGCCGAGCGTTCCACCTGCCGCACAAGCAGCATTACGCCCACGCCCGTTAAAAACAGTGCAAGGCTTTCAAGCTCAAAGCTAACTCGCTTGAGCACCTTTGTGGAAACGAAGAAAAATGTCCACTCTGCCACTGCAAGACAGCCAAAAAGCACAAACGGCGAATATTTATTAGTGCCGTCCTGCCAAAAAACCGCCTCAACGCTCATAAAGAAATGGAAAAGCGTAATTAAAAGCATAAGTTTCCAAGACTTCATTGCAGGCTTGTCGTTTACCTTTTTAAAGAACCAGCTGTAACGGAGATTTTCGTCATAATCTTCGCCACGCAAAAACTGAAACTGCGAATTGCCGACATTGATAACATCATCAATAAGCACTCTGGTTCTGCCCTCGGCAGCCTCACCGTTTACATAAGTACCGCCTTTAGAGCCTGTATCACAAATATACCAACCGCTTGCTCTTCTCAAAAGAACGCAATGGTTTCTTGAAACGGCAGGATCGTCCACAACAATGTCGCTCGACTTACTTCTGCCGATGGAATTTTCCCAAAAAATAACAGGAAGTTTTTGTCCTGTAACTGTATTGTAAAGTGTAACAAGAGGCTTTTCGGGCCTTCTGCGACGACGCATTGCCGCATAGCACTGATATACAATTATAATAGCGTATACAGGCATTAACACTCTCAGCGCAACAATGGCTAAATCGTAAATTACCGTCATATCAAGCACAGGCATCCTCCTTGTAATCATAGCTAAAGTTATACATTTATCATAATACCGCATTTTGGTAAAAAAGTCAATAAAAATTACGGATATTTAGCGGTACAACGCAATATATCAGTTGCTAATCAGCAATATATTTTTACATTTTAAGTTGATAATTATTTATAAGTTTATAAAAAATCAGTACATATTTGATAATATAACGCAAAGCAAAGCAGGCACAATAAAAATATCGTACCTGCTTTTGCTTACTATTTTTCAGAGATTAAGTTTTGAAAGTTCCTTTGCGGTAGCGTCAACAAGCTGTTCACACTTTTTAGCATTACCACCAAGCATTGAGCCAAAACCGAAAATTCCGTTTGTTAAGGAATCAAGAGCCATATTCTTAGCTGTGTTGCCAAGCCCTGCCTCCTCCGATTTTTGTATGGAAAACTTTTGAGATTCCTTTGAAAATCCGCTTTTCATTATCCAAACCTGATTTTGACTGTCAAGTGCCGGAAATGTAATAATAGTGGCAGCTCCGTGCTTAGTTAATGACGGTTTGCCCGCCGTAAACTCTACATCTTTGATAGCCTCGTAAAGACTCTCAATAGTATAGGAATTATTAGTTTTAATGTTTTTGATTTTTACTCCTAAAGCCATCGGTAACTCCTTTCAGCTATGTATAAAATCAGTTTGTACCCCAAACATTGCCGTTTTTGTCGGTATATTTGCCCATAATAACCATTATAAAGTCAATAAGCCAGCCGATACCGCAAACGCCGCCTGTAAGCAGCCAAATTATTCCTGTACCGATTTTGCCTGTTAAAAATCTGTGAACACCTAAACCGCCAAGGAAAAATGTGATTAAAATTGCTCCTGCTTTACTCATAAATAAATACCTCATTTCTTGAATTTTGATTACAGTTAATATAATACATACTAAAAGCAATAAATGCAACAATTTGGCAAAAAGGTCGATTTTCGGGCAAGAATGGCATAAATCTGATATTATTCCAAATATCGACAATCGTAACTTATGTAATATATAATTTTTTATATATATAACGATAAGTGGTGTTTATTATGATAATTGCATTGGCACAAATGGCTATGAGCAAAAATATTGACAGCAACCTTCAAAAGTCGCTTGATTTTTGCGACAAGGCAAAGGATTGCGATTTGCTGTTTTTCCCCGAAATTCAGCTTTCGCCGTTTTTTCCGCAATACTAAAAATCGGATGTAACAGAATATGCAATGAATACAAATTCCTCTGAAATTATAAAGCTTGCCGAAAAAGCCAAGGAAAACAGCTTTTATCTCTCGCCTAACATTTATCTTGAACAGGACGGAAAGTTTATCTTTTTCTTTACTTTGTTGCCCGACCGATAATTTTCTAAACCCTAACCCCCAACTTTGACAAATAATAAAAAGCCGACAAACATAGTACAAAACTAAGTTTGTCGGCTGAATTTTTATATCATATTATGCTGTTTCGGACAATCACATTCTTGGTTCTTTAACTTCAAATGTAAATGTTTCCTGTGCGGTTTTGCCGTCTGCATCCTTTACTTCTACAAGTACAGTGTGCTCACCAATTTTTAAAGGTGTTCCTTCATAATAAAGGCTTTTCATATCAATAGCGAAATCAGCGCTTTCGGAATAATCCTGTACCAATAAACCGTTGTCAAGTGTAAACTTATACTGATAAGGAGCAGTTCCCATAAATGCATTTGCGGTAATTGTTACATTTTTATCGCTCTTACCGATGTAGTCCTTATCTGTATGAATACCCACAATAACAGGATTTTCACTTTCATATGCGTCAACTACCGTATAATTATACAGGGTTTCCTCTGCGCAATCATCAATAGCGTTATAACTCCTTACCGAAACATCATAGCTGCCACTTTCATCAAATGTATAAGTAAATGTGTTTAACTCTGATTTTTGCTGAACAACCTCGCCGTTAATCAAAAATTCATAGCTGAACGGTGTAACGCCCGAATCCATTGTTGCGGTAAATGTTACAGGAGTGCCTGTCATTGCCTTTCCGGAATCATAATCGGCGCAAAAATTACGGATAATGTGTTCCAAATTAGTACTTTTTCTCTCAAATTCATACTTTCCGGCAATATGTAATTGAATAAGCGTAACATCCTCAACATTGGTTACACCGTTAAAATTAACATCGCCTGCATAATTTTGACTTTTATCAATTTCTGCACTTCCTGCCAGCGCATTCTGAAGAAGTGTTACATCGTTTACATCTACTTTAGAATTCCAGTCAACATCGCCTGTCATTATAGGTCTTATCATCGCAGAAGTTGAAAAGCACTGTGCAGCAAGCATACCCATTACAAGTGCGCCCGACAAAGCCGCTTTTATAATTTTTTTCATAATTATTATTCCTTTCTAAACTATACATCTTCACTGATAAAGTAAATATTTGTCGGTAAAGTTTTAATATTTATTTTATCTTATATTTGATTATACTATAAAAACGATGAAAATGTAACTGCAATAATAACAGAAAACAATTTTGTTTATTTGTGCATTTTTATTAAATATATGATAAAAATACATTTAAATATATACATCGTGAATATTTATCACTGAATTTTTTGAGTTAATAGAATATGTTTAATTACGCAACTATTCTTTACATCTCTTGTATAATTTAGTTGGTTGTTTATGTAAATTTGCTGTGCTATACTTAGGCTATGAAAGGTGTGAAAAATATGATTGGTATGAATTTAAAGGCATTGCGCAAGGCAAAAGGATATTCGCAGGAAGAAGTCGCTGAAAAAATGAATGTATCCCGTCAATCGGTAGCTAAGTGGGAAAATGACGAGAGTATTCCCGATGTTATAAAATGCAGTGAACTTGCCAATCTTTACGAAATTTCGCTTGACGAGCTTGTTCATAATAAAATATCTGTTGATGAGGAACAGGCAAACGGTGAAGAGGGCAAGTATGTGTTTGGCATAGTTAAGGTTGGCGAAAGAGGACAGATTGTTATTCCAAAACACGCAAGAGATGTTTTTGACATTAAGCCCGGAGATAAGCTCCTTGTGGTGGGCGATGTAAAGCGTGGCTTGGGAATCGGCAAGCTCAGCCGTTCTATTGCAAACGATTTTGTATTTGAGGAATGAGGCGGTATTATGTCAGCAATAGTAACTAAAAATCTTACGAAAAAATATAAAGATAAAATTGCGGTAAACTCCATAAATCTTTCTATAAATGACGGCGAAATGTACGCTCTGCTCGGAGTAAACGGTGCAGGAAAATCAACAACAATAAAAATGCTCTCCTGCCTGATAAAGCCTACAAGCGGAGATGCACTCTTAAACGGCAACAGCATAGTAAGCGACAGCGAAAAGGTTAAGAGAATTATTAATGTATCACCGCAGGAAACCGCAGTTGCCCCTAACCTTACCGTAAGAGAAAACCTTGAATTAATGGCGAGAATTTACGGATTTGGCAATGAAGATGCAGTAAGCAAAGCTCAAAAAATGATAGAAGATTTTGAATTGAGCGATATAGCCAAATCAAAGGCAAAAACCTTGTCGGGCGGCTGGCAAAGAAGATTGAGCATTGCAATGGCACTCATAAGTGATCCTGAAATTTTATTTCTTGACGAGCCAACCTTAGGACTTGATGTGCTCGCAAGACGGGAATTGTGGAATAAAATCGGCTCACTCAAGGGAAAAATTACAATTATTCTTACAACCCATTACCTCGAAGAGGCGGAATCACTCTCTGACCGCATCGGTATTATGGTCAAGGGCAATCTTATAGCTGAGGGTACGGCAGAAGAACTTAAACAAAGCGTTAATGCAAATACTTTTGAAGACGCTTTTGTAAAAATTGCGGAAGAAGGTAAGTAATTATGAAAACCTTAGCATTTGCGGCAAGAAACGCAAAAGAACTGCAAAGAGATATTTTAACCTCAATTTTCGGTATCGCTTTTCCGCTTGTTTTGCTCGTTTTGTTATCAATAATCAACTCAAGTATTCCAGAAGAGGCGCATATGACGCTTTTTGAAATAAAAAGTCTGACAGGCGGAATTTGTGCGTTCGGACTTGTGTTTTTGTCGCTTTTCTCTGCCCTTTTGGTAGCAAAAGACAGATGCACAGCCTTTATTATCAGGCTTTACACCTCGCCGTTAAAGCCGAGCGGATACATAATCGGCTACACACTTCCACTAATTCCTATGGCTGTATTGCAAACACTTGTTACCTCGCTTTCTGCGCTGATTTTCGGACTTGAATTTTCGGCAAATATTTTACTCGCCTCGGTTGTAAGCATTGTGCCGGGATTTTTATATATTTCAGTCGGACTATTGTGCGGTACGGCATTTAGTGATAAAATGGTAGGTGTATTATGCGGTGCGGTACTCACAAACCTTTCGGCATGGCTTTCAAATATATGGTTCGATATATCGCTTGTTGGCGGTGCGTTTGAAAAAATCGCAAGATTTCTTCCGTTTATTCATTGCGTTAATGCGCTGAGAGCAGTGTTTGAAAGCGATTACTCGCAAATAATCCCCGAATTGCTTTGGGTGGCAGGATATGCTGTTGTAATTTTTGCTTGTGCTGTTTTACTGTTTAACCGCAGAATGAAACAGGATAAGTAAGGATTTTGCTAATGATTAAGGATACTCTGAAAAATAAAAAGAGATATGAACTCATCGACTCGATTCGTGGCTTTGCAATCATAAATATGGTTATTTTTCACACATTGTACGATATATTTATGATATACGGCGACGGTTCGTTCTTCACAAGTCCATGGTGTACGGTGTGGGAAAGATTCATTTGCGTATCGTTTATTATTATTTCGGGAGTGTCCTTTAATTTTTCTCATCATACGGTAAGAAACGGAATTATCGTAAGCCTTTGCGGATTTCTCGTCACGATTGTAACTGTCTTGGCTATGCCGGAACAGGCTGTATGGTTTGGCATACTCAATCTTTTAGGTATATCAATGCTGATTTGCTCGGCACTGAAAAATTTAATAAATGCCGTTCCTCCTGCTTTGGGAGCAACAGCAAGTTTTTTAGTCTATGCCGTTACCTACGGAGTGCAAAACGGATACATAGGATTTCTAAACGCATCTATTTTTGAACTTCCGCAAGCCTTATACAGTTACAAATACCTCTCGTTCATAGGCTTTCGCTCAAGTGACTTTGTATCAAGCGACTATTTTCCAATTATCCCATGGATATTCCTATATATATTCGGAATCTTTTTATGGAAAATTATTAAGAACAGTAATCTTGAAAAATATTTTTACTTCAAAATCCCAATTCTCAATACAATAGGCAGATACAGCCTTGTAATCTACCTCGCCCACCAGCCTGCAATTATGCTGATTATGAATGTAATCTTCGGATACTAAAAAACAACCCCAAGTGTATGTTCTCCTGAACCTGCACTTGGGGTTTATTGTAAATAGCTATATAAAAAGTGTATAAAGCACAACACTGCAACAAAGGATAAATCATCTATTAATAAAGGAATCAATTGTTTTTTTCCTGTTTCTGCCCTGCCGCATTGTAATTAATTTTTCTCCGCATAGATGTAATTTGCTTTATCAAATTTTTTACTTATTACTACAAGAGGCTGGTACAAACGCAAGCCGTACGGATAAATCATTTATATTGCTTCCTGTAAATGAAATGATATAACGGCAGAAGAAATCATACAAAATCGGAAAACTCTATGGCATAAAATAAAAATACTTATATAATATTAACTATCGCCGCAAGTAAAAACACAATGTAAACAAAGTAACTAACCTAAGATGATTTTATTTTTTTCAAAATTGTATTTTCTTAGATTTTTGGATGTCTCCAAACCCCTTCAGACTAAATTCTTTGTTTGAAGGGGTTTTTATTTCTCCAACTTTTGGGAAGATAATCATATCTTTCCAAACTCTTGCAAATAAAGCATATTCCCTATGATAATATCCGACTTCCACCAATTTGAGGCGATTTCAAATTCATTGTAATCAGTGTGCCATTGCCATGTAACAGGATAAGAACCATCAGGTAACTGGGCATTCCTGATGATTTCAGCCTCGTATTCGCAAAGCTTAAGGTCGATACACTTAATAATGTTGTTCTTCTTAAAATTAAAGAAGGACGGTGTGCATACGTATTCTTTTGCCCATTTGCTTGTATCTTTGCAGATGGTTTCATTCACTTTTTTTATTATCGCATTGCGAAAGGCATTAATGTCAAATAGATTGAAATCCTCAATTTGCTCGCAATAGCCGAGTAAATCAGCAAAGCACCTGATGGTATGACATTCGTCGGTGGGATTTTTCATAAATTCAGCAACAGATTCTGTCGCTATTTCGCACGCTTTTCTGTAAAGCGCACTTGCTTTATCGGCAAAGCGCAGTGCAAATCCCGCAAGACTGACGGTGGGGTTATCCGCAGGCAGTCTGGTTCCCTCACATTTCCACCAAACAGCGTGAGGATAATCGTTATTGCTGGGAACGGTATTAAACCACTTGCCGTTGGCAAAATCTTTTCCGCTGTCAAGATATTCCAGAATACCACTGATAATAGGGTGAGAAGTATCTGAAAATCCTATTTCCCGTAAAATCATAGTTGCCGCCCAAGTGCCGATTGGAGTTGAACTTTCATTCCAATTGTCAGGTTCAATCGCATAGGCAAAACCGCCGTCGTCATTCTGATAAAAGGACAGTGCATAAAGTACTTCATCAGCACTTCCGTTTTCAAAATGGAATCGGAATCTGGCGAGGTCGAGTGGACGGGCGTTTCTGTAAACAAATCCTTTTGCTTTTTTAAAATTGTTCATAATCATTCTCCTCAATAATTTAGCAAATTGTAGTATCCAAATTAGTCATTTTCGTTACCTAACCTATGTATCATAATATATTCCTGCTTGTTTTCGTCAACTATTTCAAAGCCGACCTTCTGGTACATTCGGACAGCGTAGTTTTCCTTTTGAACAGCAAGAGAGGCTTTTGGATAATTCGGTCCTTTCAGATGTTCAAGCATTCTGTTCATCAGTGCAGTGCCTATCCTCATTCTTTGATATTTGTCAAAAACCGAGATAGCAAACTCAACTGTAACATTGTCAATACTGCCGTATCCATTGATATTACGCACCCATACAGCTCCGACAACTTTGTTATCAACTTCAGCACAAAAGCAGTGATCGTCTTTTTGTGTGCCAAAGTCCTTTATGTAAACCTGAAGTTCGGGCTTATTGATAATTGATTTCGGTGCTAAGTTTGTTGTGTCCGGCTGATAAATTGCCTGATATAAAAAATCGTCAAGCAGAGGGTATTCATCTATTCTCATTTCTCTTATGATGTAGTCCATTTTTACCTCAACATTATTTCAATCTTCCATAAGCATTGTAGATAACTCCACCCGATAGAAGATGTATTTTCATATTTCTTTGCAAAGCTGTGTTTTCGGGTAAAGCACTATAATCAGTTGATTCTGTGTTATACAACCATTCAATAAAATCAGTTCCAATTTCACCCTCGTCAAAAATTTCAAATCTATTTTGGAAACAGATAATATTTGAGTTTTCGTTTAACATTACTTTGAGCTGACTATCCAAAAGCCAAGAGTGACAACGGTATTCAGCGTCAGAGGGAATATGAATACTGATTACAATTTTATCATCAATATGTTTCATCTCATATTCAAATTCGCCGATTCTGAATAAATGACCTCCCGCTTGGCGAGCAGTCCACCAATACCTGTCAAAATAAAGTCTGCCTGTCATTTTGAAAGTTTCATTGATAAAGCGAGTATAGCATTTCATTGTATCAAAATAAATTTTGTCACTGATACCCTTTGTTTTATAAATTGCATAAGCATCTGCAGACGCTTTCAGCATACAGGTAAGTATCTTGATATTACCTTCATCATCACCGAGAATAGTTTGAAGTTCTAACCAAGCTTCGTTCATCGTAACCGTCAAATAAAGCACACCTTGATTCCGAAGGAAAGTGTCAAATTCAATAAATATTGCCTGAAAGCATATCAAGCACTTGTTTATAGCCGTAATTCATTTTTCTTCGAAGCTCGCTGTCACTCATATTGTCGCTTTCGTCAAAGAAATCAGATATGTAATGCACAAAGGCTTCTGCGACAGGCTCGTTTTCACGACACATTTTTGCATATCTTTGCATTAATTGATAATTGAAATCACAATCTAAATCAATTCGATCCTTTTTCTTATCGATAAAATCCTTTACAAGCTTCATCATAAAGTCAATATTGGGAGTGCTTTTCTTCAGCTTTGGTTGCCTCCATTTTTAAATTCTGCGGAACATTTTTACTGTACGACAGACAATCCGTAATGTCATTGCCCTGCCTTGTCATTTCAAAAGCATATTCAAGATAGTCGTACGGCTTGAGATTATTTGCCTTAGCTGTTTCTATGACGGAATAGATTATAGCTGATGAATCTGCTCCATCAGGAGTGTTGCAGAAAAGCCAGTTCTTTCTGCCTATGACAAACGGTTTTATCGCTCTTTCGGCTGAGTTGTTTGTAAGCTCAATTTTCGGATTTTTAAGAAAAGTTTCAAGCGTTACCCTCTGATTCAGGGCATAGCTGATTGCTCTGCCTGTCATACTTTTGGGCAGAGTACTCCCTTGTTTTTTCTCGCAGAATTTGAAAAATTCTTTTACCTTATCAGCAGAATTTTTCTCCCTGATTTCTGCGGTTTCTTCAAGAGTGTATTTCCTTTTTTCTCCGAGATTTTTCGGGTCAATCTTCTCAAGTGCAAAGATTTCCTGAATCATAAGCAAGCCTTGCCCTGCTATGGTGCTGTAATCCTTTTTATCCTCCTGCACTTCAATAGCATTCAGAAAATATCGCCTCAGGTGCGCCCAGCAACCGCACCGTTTTGCGTTTTCTGCCTTGTCATAGCCTGTCCAGCCGTCACAATGAAGATATCCCGAAAATCCACTCAGAAATTTCTTTGAAAATTCTCCGCTTCTTCCGACCTCATAGTCGTACAGAACAATCGGATTTCCCTCAAACTGCCCTGTTTTGTAAACCCACATATATGATTTTGAAGCAGGCGCTTTTCCGGGTTCGTTCAAAACCTCAAGCGGCGTTTCATCTGCGTGAATAAAATGCTTTGATACAAGTTCTTTTCACATTTCCTTATATATCGGTCGTAACAGATTAGCTCCCTTTATCATCCAGTTCGCCATGGTCTGACGGGTAAGATTTACTCCCATTCTCTTGAATTCCTGCTCTTGCCTGTAAAGAGGTATTGCATTAGTGAATTTTTGATTCATAATATACGCAAGCATACTCGGCGAAGCAAGGCTCTTTTCAATTAATGCAGGAACTCCTTTTGCGGTCTTAAAATTAGCTTCAATACCGTTTTTATCGCAGTTTTTGCACATATAGACTGCTTTTTTGCGCTCAACTACACTAACCTTTGCCGGAACAATTTTTAATTCTTTGCGGATTTCATATCTCATAAAGGTCATTTCCGAACCGCATTTTTCGCAGATTTTCTCTTCCTCGGAAATATCGTAAACAATTTCTTCTGCAGGCAAAGTGCCGTAAATTTCAGCTTGAGTTTTTTTCTTGGATTTTTTCTTTTGTATGTGATTTCTTCAAGCTTTGGCTCAACAGCGAGCGGATGTCTTTCAAGCTCAGCCTCATTAAAGAGATTAAGCTGTCCGTAATCCACGGCTATCTTCTCGGCTGATGAGCCGTAAATTTTCTTCTTGCTTAATTTCAGCTGTTCCAAAATCCAGTTGTAATTTGCGATTAATTCTTTATTATGAAGTGTAAGATTTTTAATTTCAGATTGTGCTTGCTCGTATTTTTTCTCTGCCTTTTCAGTCTGGTTTCCGAGATATTTTACTTGCTTTTTCAGAGCGGAATTCTGTGCCGGAAGTTCTTCATATGTAGGCATATTTTTCAAAAAAATCACGCTCCAAAATCAGTTTTTCACTGTCTTAATTATACCGCAAAAGCCGCATAAAATCAAGAAAAACGCCCGTTTTACCGAGCGTTTTTAAGTGAATTGTATTTATAAATTTCTTCTGTTTTCAAGCCGTGCAAAAGCCACGAAAGGTCTTCCTGAGTTACTGTGTATTTATCAGCTGTAATACCTCTCGGAAAGTGGAATTTGCCGTGCTCTATTCTTTTATACAGCAGGCAGAAACCGTCTTTATCCCGGTAAAGGATCTTTATCTTGTCACAGTGGCGGTTATGAAACACAATCATTGCGTTACT
>ERZ791689.173-NODE-173-length-42151-cov-4.69498_pt1 | contig 42151 bp, 27 predicted proteins | sample MGYA00509957_ERZ791689 | MGnify/ENA primary metagenome ERZ791689 (study PRJEB30046, sample SAMN00715167) | human gut metagenome | study: EMG produced TPA metagenomics assembly of the A metagenome-wide association study of gut microbiota in type 2... | reverse complement strand
TCTTGGAGACTAAAAAGAGCTTGTCTGCAAACATTAGAAGGCAAAGAGATATTCCTTATCAGATAGTCGTTTTCCGGAAGTTGGGTATATTGCCCTGCTACGACCGACACCAGCAGATGATTCCACGTATAACTGACAGCAGCCCGGGGAGACCAGTTCATTGTCCGGTTTAACGAAGTATATTCGGGGCGGAGAGATATTTCAGTTTTAAGATTCTCCGACAGATAAAAAGCAGACGAAAGAAATCCGGCATAGATAGTGGGATACATTTGATGCGTATCACGCAATGTTTCCAACTGATAGTGGTTCCGATAAGAACGCACAAAAGTCTCCACACCCATATCCAGACGCAACCGCGAAGTAAACAGTTTGAAGAACTTTGCTTTCAGATGGAACTCTTGTTGGCGTTCGTTCCATACATCCCGGTCCTTCACTGCTCCTTTCACTTTCCGATCATAAAAAGAGTAGGCAGTTCCGATAAACCAATTCCAATCGGAAGCTGTACGTTTGCGGAATGTTGTATTGAGGTATATATTGTTTTCACCCAGACCGAAAAGATGACGATCGATATCTGTGTAATTCGAAAAATCCGTACGGTCATATCCCGCATAAAATTTAAAAAGGATCTTTTCATTCGGTGTGTAGCGAAATTGGGTCGCACCGGATAGCATGCGATACGGCCGTTTAAAATCCGTACGCGAAGGATAAACCCGATCATAAGGAGCTAGATTCTGATAATCGAGATTCAATGACAATGAGGATCGATTGAAAGCCCGTGTACCGCCTCCACCCATTCCGACAGTCGAAACATTCATCCCGAACTTATTAACCGTACTATAGTCTTTGGTCTCCAAAGGAAGAACAGCAGACAAAGCCTCTCCATACTCCTGCGACTGTCCTCCGGAAGCCAGATTGACACCACTGAACATAAATGCAGAATAACGCCCGCGTGCAGGAGTATCAGTCCCGGTAGTAGTATAGGGATTCAACACATGCATGCCGTCTATATAGGTTTGTGTTTCATTGCTGCTCCCTCCACGTACCAGTAAACGACCGCTTTCACCTTGGAGTTGAACCCCCGGAAGTGTTTGCAAAGCCCGGTATAAATCTCCGTTGGAACCTCCTACTGTTACCAGATCGACAGGTTGCAGATCACTCCAACGACTGTTGGCCCTCGGCGTCTTATGTGCTTTGATTACTACCTCGTCCAACGATATACTATCATTGAAAGTGGCCAGGAGAATGGTATCCGTAGCTACACTTTGTGCAGCGATCGGGAGCGAGAGTAACATCAGGCTCAATGCGGCTGGTACATAAAATCCTTTCATGGTGATCTGTTTGCTAACGTTTTCATCGGCAAACATAAAGGATTGGCACAAAGCAAAAAAATATCCGGGACGGACAGCCCGGATATGTGATAAGCAGCACCTCACGTGTGACGAACTGCATCCTTTTGTGATCAATAGTTAGTCGCCAGAGATACCTTCTATCAGTTCTTTAACCTGTTTCGAATAGCCTCGGGATACAGGTATCTCTTCCGGGCAACCCTCCAGAAGCAAACGATATCCCTGGGAGTTTCCATTCACTTTCACCACCTTACGGACGTTGACCAGGAAGGCCCGGTGACACTTCAGCACCAACGGACAAACGGCTGTTACTTCTTCTGCCTGCTTCATGGTTGCACGCAACAGACACTGAACGTTTTTACCTGCTTTCTGATAATTTACCCGGATGTAGTTTCCATTGGATTCTACATACAACAAGTCTTTAGAGTCCAATTCCAAGGATTCCCGGATGCCTCCTTGAAACAAAAGAAAAGGGCTGTCTTGTGTTGTTTCCACAGATTCGGCCGGCAATACCGAACGTTGCAAATGGAGATTCATCTCGGTAGCCTCTTTCAGATGAATGGCCAACAGTCTATTTTGATTCAACAAAATGAAAAGTACAGTAGGAAAAAGTCCGATGACCAAAGTGAATAATGCAAAGGCACAAAAGACATCCCAACGTAATCCCCAACCAAAAACGAGAGTAGAATAAATCCAGTTCCCGATAGCTATAAAAAAAAGTATCTGTAACAGATTGACAATCTGTTTCCACACAGTCCATGTTTCTTCTTTATAGAACTTCGGAAACAGTTTGCCAAAGACATACATCGGAATACTCAGAGATACTGCTGTCACGCCCATAAAGCCCACAAGTATCCAGAACTTATGCTGCCTAATGCCGGATATCCCAAATGGCTGTAAAACCAGTAATATCAGAAATACAACCAGGGAAGAAATCAACACAACCTTCCATCTTTGATATGCAACCGGATAAGGGCTTTGCAGGTAGCTTCGTATTTTTTCACCCCAATGACTTCCCATATATTGTATTTTATTCGCTTTCCCTGCAAAGTAATATAAAATATCGGACAGATACGATAAACAGGGAGATTATCTTAACTAAAAAAAGAGGCAACCCGGTAATTGGAATTGCCTCTTCTATTCTATAGTATAGTAAACCGATTTTATTTCTTAGCCACAGGAGTATATCTTGCGTTAAGTCCGTCTACGATCTCTTTAGTAATGTTCAGTGTGCTATCGGCATACAGCAGATTATCAAAGCTGGTATTGCTGATAATCAGGTTATAACCTTTTGTTTTATTATATTCTTTCAGAAAAGCGTTAATAGAGTCACGCAGAATCTGACTGTTTTTAGCATTCTCCGATGCCATCTCTGTAGCCAGTTTGTTCTGCAGAGCCTGCAAATCCTGTTCCAATTTACCTAAGCGTGCATATTCCTGCTGTGCTCTTTCCGGAGAAATAAAAGCATTACTTTCATATTTCTTCTGGAATTCCTGTTGAGATTTACGCAGTTCATTTGCTTTCTGATTCAGCACCATGCGGCTGTTCTCCTCCTTGCTGATCATGTCAGCATTCAGGTCTTTGCAGAAATTATATTGAGACAACAAAGTATCTACTTCTACATAAGCGATTTTCAAACCAGAAGTGGCATTTGCATTTCCGGAAGCGGCAGGAGCAGCAGCATTATCAGCTTTACCAGCGCATTGTGAAAAAAGAAAGAGGAATGCAAGAGCAGCAAATCCGTTAATGAGGTAATTCATTCTCTTCATACTTGTAAAATATAGTTTTTTAATTAATTAGTTCATACTATCGTTTAAGGCTTTTTCAATTTCATCAATAGAAAAACGTCGTTTCTTCTGTGCTTCCCGGTCTTGGGACTGTGCACAACTTATGCCTCTCTCCCTTAACGCTTTATTGCCGCTGACGTGCCCGTTGGGAAATTTTCCACCCTTTGTAAAAAAGACTTTTATGCCTAATAAACCAAGGCAAATAGCAACTATTAACAGAGTTATCAGTATTGTATAGAGCATTTCTATTAATTTTGTGGGTGCAAATATAGACTTTTGTACTGACTAAGCCTCCTTTTTTACCATAAAAAAAGAGAAACGAGTTCAAAATTCGCAAGTAAATTAACCATATTTAGCAATAAGGGGTTAAAATTGAATTTTTAATTCCATAAAAAGAAAAGAGAATGGAAAAATCAGAACTGAAACCGGCCGGTGTATTTCACTTCTTCAATGAAATCTGCCAGGTGCCCCGTCCTTCAAAGAAGGAAGAGAAGATGATCGCCTATTTAAAGGCGTTCGGAGAAAAACATAATTTAGAAACCAAAGTAGACGAAGCCGGCAACGTGCTTATCAAAAAACCGGCAACACCGGGTAAAGAAAATCTGAAGACAGTGATTCTACAATCGCACGTAGACATGGTGTGCGAAAAGAATAATGATACGGACCATGACTTCCTGACCGATCCCATCGAAACGGAGATTGACGGAGAGTGGATGAAAGCCAAAGGAACAACCTTGGGAGCCGACAACGGCATCGGAGTAGCGACCGAACTGGCCATTCTGGCTGACGACAGTATTGAACACGGTCCTATCGAATGTCTGTTCACTGTAGATGAAGAGACAGGACTGACCGGTGCTTTCGCCTTGAAAGAAGGCTTTATGAGCGGAGAAATTCTGCTTAATCTCGACTCGGAAGACGAAGGTGAACTTTACATCGGTTGTGCGGGCGGTATTGATACAGTGGCCGAATTTCAATATGAAAATGAAATGACACCCATCAGCCACCTCTGCTTCCGCATAACCGTTAAAGGTCTGAAAGGCGGACACTCCGGAGGGGATATACATCTGGGACGCGGTAATGCCAACAAGATACTGAACCGGTTTCTCTATCAGATGATGACTACTTACCAGGAGGACTTCCACCTCTATGAATTCAACGGAGGTAATCTGCGTAACGCCATTCCGCGTGAAGCTTCGGCTGTATTCTCCGTGCCCGAACATTACAAACATGACATACGTACAGCCTTGAACGTATTCACCGCCGAAATCGAAAACGAACTTCATCGGGTGGAACCGGATCTGAACATTCTTCTTGAAACAGAGCCGCACCGCGACTGGTCCATCGACTCGAGTACTTCCTATCGGCTGATTACTTCGCTATACGGTTGCCCGCACGGAGTATATGCCATGAGTCAAGATATTCCGGGACTGGTAGAAACTTCAACGAACCTGGCATCTGTAAAAATGAAGCCGGAAAACACCATCCGTATCGAAACCAGCCAGCGCAGTTCTATCCTTTCTTCTCGCGACGATATAGCAACAACGGTCCGTGCCGTATTCAGACTCGCCGGTGCTCAGGTCAACTGGGGTGAAGGTTATCCAGGATGGAAACCCAATCCGGATTCGGAAATCCTAAAATAGTGGCGGAAGAGTCATATAAACGCCTGTTCGGTGTTGATGCCAAAGTAAAGGCAATCCATGCAGGACTGGAATGTGGCTTGTTCCTCGACAAATATCCTGCCCTGGATATGATTTCATTCGGCCCCACCTTGACAGGAGTTCACTCTCCGGACGAACGGATGCATATTCCTTCGGTAGATAAATTCTGGAAACATCTGCTGGATGTGTTGGCACATATTCCGGCTAAGAACTAAAGCTATTTCACCACAGAGGACACAGAGTTACACAGAGGAGACGGGTAATTGTTGATTATTAACAAAAAGGCTCTGTGTCACTCCGTATTACTCTGTATTACCCTGTATTACTTCGTGTTACTCTGTGGTGAACTTCAACCGAACAGCATTTAAAAGGAATCCAATCTATGCTCCGTCTCTTCTTTATATTACTTATTTCCCTCTCTTCCCTTTTTCTTTCTGCACAGAATCAGCCTCCTTTCCGTGTCGTCTTCTGGAATACCGAAAACTTTTTCGATACCCGGCATGATTCACTGAAAAACGATATGGAATTTCTGCCCCATTCAATGCGTCACTGGAACCACCGACGATATAAAAAGAAATTAGATAATGTAGCCCGCACACTCACAGCCATCGGAGAATGGAATTTTCCCGCATTGATAGGTCTCTGTGAAGTGGAAAACGATACAGTTATGCGTGACCTGACCCTTTATTCCCCACTGAAAGAAGCCGGTTATCGGTACGTGATGACCCACTGCTCCGATCTGCGCGGCATCGATGTGGCATTACTGTATCAACGTGACCGGTTCAAACTTCTATCCTACTCTGCCCTCTCCGTCGGAAATTTCAAAGGTCATCGCCCGACAAGAGATATTCTGCACGTCAGCGGATTACTGCTCACAGGCGATACGCTGGACATAATGGTGGCACATCTCCCTTCCCGCTCAGGCGGAGTAAGGCAGTCGGAACCTTACCGGCTTTACGCTGCACAAAAGTTAAAGGATGCAGCAGATAGTCTTATCAATGTACGTCCCTCCGCCAAACTGATCATTATGGGGGACTTTAACGATTATCCTACAGATAAATCAGTAGTACAAGTGCTACAGGCACTGTCTCCCGAAGTGAGTACCCATCATGACCGACTTTACCACCTGCTGGCACGAAAGGCAAAAGACCGTAACTTCGGTTCCTATAAGTATCAGGGTGAATGGGGACTGCTGGACCATCTCATCGTATCAGGAACGCTACTTGATATTTCGGGCACACTCTTTACCAAAGAAAAAAAGGCAAACGTAGCACGCTTGCCTTTCCTTCTGACAAAAGATGAAAAGTACGGAGGCATGCAACCCTTCCGAACCTATGTCGGAATGAAATACCAAGAAGGATACAGCGATCACTTACCGGTGTATGTCGATTTTGAAACCAATCAATCCGAATACTGATATACCTTTAGTTCAAACTTCGGTATCATCGCAAAAAAGTGATCAAAGATATCGGACTGGATACGTTCGTATTCTTTCCAGATTTTATTGCGGGAAAAGAAGTAAATTTGAATAGGTACTCCATATTCCGTAGCTTCTTTTTGACTGATAATCAAGTCAAGATCCTGATTGACCACGGGCAGGCTGCAAAGATAACGTTCTACATACACCCTGAACACCTGCGAGTTAGTGGGAATCACTCCTTCCTCCGGCTGATAATCGGCCAGCAAAGGTATCTCCTTCCGAAAAGTATCAAGCATTTCGGGAGTACAGAATTTCAATGTAGTCAGGTCAAGAAAGATACTCTTCATCACCCGACGCCCTCCGGATTCCGTCATTCCCCGCCAGTTCTGAAACGAACCGTTGACCAGTGAATAGGGAGGGACAGTAGAAATGGTATTATCGAAATTCTGTATCTTCACCGTGTTTAGGGTTATTTCTTCTACAATCCCATTGGCATTAGTCGAAGGGATAGTCACCCAGTCACCGGGACGTATCATATCATTAGCCGATAACTGTATACCTGCCACGAAGCCCAGAATACTGTCTTTAAAAACCAACATCAGGATGGCAGCGGATGCACCTAATCCCGCAAACAATGTAGCAGGAGACTTATCGACAATGATAGCCACAATCACAATGCCTCCGATAAAGAAAACAAGTACCTGCAATACCTGGATAAAGCCCTTCATCGGCCGATCTTTCAACTTCTCCTTAGCACTGAGTATATCCAACAACATCAACAGACTACTGTTGAGAGCCAGCAACAAAGCAAAAATCATGTAAATAACACAGATCTTCTGCGAAACCAGCAGCAGCGTTTTTCCATGTACGAACGCCATAGGAAGAAGCATATACATCAGGATACCGGGAAGGATATGGATCAGGTGATGAATAACTTTATGTTTGACCATCAATGTATCCCATTTATAAGAGGTCTTCCGTGCCAGACGCTTCATCCCGCCTACAAAAATGGCCTGACAAAGATAATCCAGTCCGACCGCTATAAAAATCATCAGGATGGCAATAATCGTTTCATCAAAAGTATTTGCAATTTTAGGGTCTACCCCCCAACCGATAAGGATTTTGTTCATCCAGCTTCCTAAATCTATCATAACTATCGTCTTTATTTTAAAATGTTCATTCTATCCAAATAACACCTAAACAGGCTTTAGGTTTAGTCCAAATAAAAAAGGCTGCACTGAAAACGATACGTTCCAATACAGCCTTTTTTTATCTGTCAGCAAGAATTATCATTCATTTACCTTCTTATAATCTTCCAGGAATTTCTTCAATCCGGCATCTGTCAACGGGTGGTTCATCAGTCCTTTAATAGCACTCAACGGACAAGTTGCTACATCGGCACCGGCCTCCACACATTCCATGATGTGCTTGGAACTACGGATAGAGGCGGCCAGCACCTGAGTAGGATAATTGTAGAAGCGGTACATCCGAACGATATCGGCAACCAATCCAACTCCATCCTCACAGATGTCATCCAAACGTCCCACGAAAGGAGAAACATACGTAGCTCCCGCTTTAGCAGCCAGTAAAGCCTGACCAGTGGAGAAAACCAATGTGCAATTGGTACGGATGCCTTTCCCCGAAAAGTGCTTGATGGCTTTTATGCCATCGGCAATGCACGGTACCTTCACCACAATATGCGGATTGAGGGCTGCCAGTTCCTTACCTTCCCTGACCATTCCTTCGTAATCAGTTGCAATCACCTCGGCACTGACATCACCTTGTACGATATTGCATATCTCCACGTAATGTCTTCGCTGATTTTCGACACCTTTAATGCCTTCTTTCGCCATCAGAGAAGGGTTGGTGGTCACTCCGTCCAGAACTCCCAAATCATGTGCTTCCCGGATTTGATCCAGGTTAGCTGTATCAATAAAGAATTTCATACCTACTAGTGTTTAATATCTTACATTCAAACAGATAACCCGGAACAGTTGTTCAACAGAACGACTTACTTCTGCAAGCGGATCCCTATTTCTTTCAAATCTACCCGGGCCGGCGTAGCATCCGGAGTGGTAGCATCAAGTTTAATGTAGCGTGCACTGACTTTGTTACCGAACGAGACAGTCTGCGGTACAGGATTGTGCATGATGTTACTGAATTCTCCGGTAGTCGGCACCTCTTTCCAGTCTCTGCCATTAGTGCTGATATAGAATTTATAACGGAAGGCCATCGTCGGCTTCGCTTCCGCATTAGCCGGGGCATATACAAATCCGGTCATATCCACAGCTTTACCGAGATCAATCACCAACGGAGCGGCAGTTACCTGTTTCCATGCAGTACGGGGCAGATCATTCCAGTTTTCTTTTGCAGCCGACTCTTCGAGCGGACGGGCATAGTAAGCAGCCACTTCGCTGATATTAGCCGCCAGACGACAAGCATCGACCTTCACCCTCAATTGACGGGCTTCGACAGCCGGAATACGTATCAGGCGTTTATAACCGACGGTAGTTCCTTTCGCTATCTCTTTCCATCCATCGGCAGTCAACGCTTCGACTGTGAAAGCCTCCATGCGTTGTCCTTTCGAAATGTCTTCGCGCAGCATCACCACATTGATTTCCGATTTCGGCTTCAACTGGTAGACACGCGTATCACCCGGCCGGGCAGTTGCCACGCTTTCAAGCCGCCTTTGACACGGTTATCGGCAAAAATCTCTTTACGATAATCGGCAAACTCTTTCAGACGATTGACATCGGCATCACTGATGCGTCCGCGCTGGTCAGGAGGAATATTGAGCAACAACACTGAGTTGTAGCCTACAGATTTGAAATAAATATCGGTCAGGTGTTTGAGGCTCTTCACCTGATTGTCTTCCTGCTGATGATAGAACCATCCCGGACGGATCGATACATCCACTTCGGAAGGATACCAGAAGAGTTCCTTGGCATTGACCAACATGTCGCGTCCGCCCAAGTCCTTGGAAGTCGCCTTCACACCCAACGCCTTGTTCTGCTCTTCACAGCGGGCATACGTACCGGGAGTCAGCACGGTGGCACTCCATTCCGTTTCACGTCCTAATCCACGTTCGTTGCCTACCCAACGTACATCATCGCCCATAATGGCAGTCACGGCACGGGGTTGGAGACGACGGATGGTAGAAAGGATGGCAGTCCAGTCATACTCCTGCTTCTTTCCATTAGGACCTTCACCATTGGCACCGTCGAACCAGACTTCGTGCACCTCACCATAGTTGGTCAACAGTTCGGTCAGTTGTTCGATAAAGAATTCATTGTATTTTGGAGAGTCTCCATAGCAAGAGGCGTTCCGATCCCAAGGAGAAAGATAAACACCAAACTTGATGCCGTATTTATCACAAGCATCGCGCAGCTCGCGTACCACATCCCCTTTCCCGTCTTTCCAGGGAGAGGCCGCCACGGAGTGCCCGGTTGTCTTGGTCGGCCACAGGCAGAATCCATCATGATGCTTGGCTGTCAGGATGGCCATCTTGAAACCAGCTTCCTTGAGCGAACGTACCCACTGCTCCGCATCGAAATCGGTGGGATTGAAGAGTGCGGGATTTTCTTTGCCGTCTCCCCATTCACGTCCTGTAAAAGTATTGATACCAAAATGCAGGAAAGCAGTCAACTCCATCTGCTGCCATTCCAATTGCTGCGGAGTAGGTACAAGACGTGCCGCCATGTCTACCTTTTGTTCCAGAGTGGCTCCTTGTGGAAACTCTACGTGCTTCACATAATAGTCGTTCTTCTCCTGGGCTTGTCCGGCTGTGCAGATAGCGGCAAGAAGGGCCGTCGATAAGATTAATTTCTTCATAAATGTATTGTTATGTTTTTGGGGTGAAATGGATTGGTTAGTATTCTATTTACTTCACTGTACGCAGCGTGAACTCAAAGCTTTGTTCCGTCACAGGAACCCGATATTGCGGCTGTACGCCCGGCCCGCAGGTTGCCGTTCCCACACCGGCCTGTTCGGCATCCAGATGTACGGTGACATGACCGTTACGTTCGAGGTCGTTGATGTGGCGGGCTTTTTCCAATACATCATCGGCAAAGGGGATGACACTGAACTGGAAAGGACGGTTGGAATCGACAAAGATGCCCTGTCCGGTTTCGTCCGTCAGCTTCATCCAGCGGACATCCGTACGGTTCCCGGTAGACTGCGGAGTGACGTAGTAATGAAACATACGTTCGGCCGTAGTCTGATACAGAGCGATCTTGCCCGACTGCATACGGTCGGAATAAGTCTCGTTGTCGCCCCGACCCAGATAAGCTACATTGCCATACGTATCATTCATCTCGAAAGTAAGCCCCAGGCGTGCCATCGATTTCACCACGGCAGTATCGGGCCGGAAAGTCACTTTCACCTTCAAGGCTCCGGCAGAGTTTAGTGAATAGGCGAAATCGGCATCACCCACTTTCATCCCTTTCGCATTCAGAATCTCCACTTTCGCAGTAGCGGCTTTCTTGCCGTCTTTCAGCGACACCACTTTCTGGGTCAACTGATTGAGTCCGGCTTTACGCCAAAGGTATGCACCATTACGATCACGGTTATCATTATCCGTAGCGGGACGGAACAAACTCAGCGTAACAGGAGTTGCCAGCAATTCTTGTCCATCCAGTGTCAATGAGTTGAGAGCACCGGTTTCTTTATCCACCGTGAAAGCTGTCTGCCCGGCCTTAGCAGGCAGATAAGCTGTACTACCTTTGGTTCCGGGCAACACAAATTGGTCGTAAGCCACCTCCCAATCGGTGCCGACCATCGGTGAAGCTTCTTTGCGGGTCCAGCTCAGATTAAGATAACCCTCACGGACATTGGCAGGCAAGGCAACTTTTCCCAAAGTCACATCGGCTGTAGCGTGTGGCGCACAGTTCACCTCTTTGTTACCTTCGGCCAGCAATTTGCCATTGTCACCCACCACCTGCCAGTGGAGGATATATTCGTTGAGGTTAGAGAAGTCGAACCAGTTTTTCACCCTTACGGTCAGATTGTTCTTATTGATCAAGGTGCATTTGATGTTCTGATAGATTTTTTTCACTTCGAGTAAATGCGGATGGGGCACACGATCGGCACTCACCAGACCGTTGCAGCAGAAATTACCGAAGCTCGGAATTCCCTTCGGTCCGTAGTCTCCACCATACGACCAGTACCAGCGACCGTTTGAGTCGATCTCACGGAACGACTGGTCTACCCAGTCCCACACACAGCCACCCTGTGCCATCGGATTATTCTCGAATACATCCCAGTACTCTTTCAGGCCGCCTACACTGTTACCCATGGCATGCACATATTCACAAAGAATGAACGGACGGTAGATATCTTTCTGGGCCAGATAGGCCTTGATTTCGTCGACACTGCGATACATTCGACAATAGATATCGGTATTGTAATTCTGCTCGGCACGTTCGTACTGGACGGGACGGCTTTTCTCTACCGATTTCAGCCAATCGTAGGTACGCTCGAAATTGATTCCGTTTCCGGCTTCGTTGCCCAATGACCAGATAACGATGGCAGGATGATTTTTCGAACGTTCATACATGCGATGTGTACGATCCATGTGTGCTGTCAGCCAAGTGCTGTCTTTGGCAAGCGAAGCGGGTCCATATCCCATACCGTGTGACTCGATATTCGCTTCATCGATCATATAAAGTCCGTAACGATCGCACAGCCGATACCAATACGGATCGGTGGGATAATGTGAGTTGCGCACAGTATTGATATTATACAGTTTCATCAGACGTATATCTTGCTCCATGAGCTCTTTGCTGACGGTACGCCCCAACTGCGAATGTTCATGACGATTGGTTCCTTTGACCAATACAGGCACACCGTTGATGCAGAAACGTCCGTCTTTGATCTCCGAAGTACGGAAACCGACTTCACAACCGGTGACTTCGGTCACCTGTCCTCCTGCATTTTTCAACTCCAACACGAGGGTGTAGAGATTAGGATGCTCGGCACTCCAACGTTTCACATCCTTCAGGCGCTGTTCTCCGAATGTGATGAAGTTACTCAGTCCGCGCGACTTGACAGGCATCTCACCCGACAGTACAGGACGTCCGAGTGGATCGTTCAGTGTATAAGATACGGATGCCACACCGTCTGCAGGCCCTCCGACCGTAACGTCGAGTCCGAAAATACCATCTTTATAACGTTCCTTTTCAAGAGTTGCGTTTACCTTATAATCGGCTATATACTGTTTGGGAGTACTATACAGATACACATCACGCTCAATACCACTCAGACGCCACATATCCTGACACTCCAGATAGGAACCTGAACTCCAGCGATATACTTCGAGGGCAATCGTATTCTCACCTTCTTCCAACTGATCGGTGATATCCCATTCGGCAGCTGTCTTGGAACCTTGGTTGTAACCGAGAAAATGTCCGTTCACCCACACATAATAAAAAGAAATCACACCTTCGCAGCAGAGTACTACCCGGCGGCCCTTCCATCCGGCAGGCACAGTGAAAGTACGGCGATAAGATCCTACTTCGTTCTCCTTATAAGGCACAAGAGGGGGATTCTTCTTAAAGTTGAACATTTTGTCGTCAAATTCATAAGTCTCATTTACGTAGATGGCAGTTCCGTATCCCTGGCGCTCCCAGTTTCCCGGAACGTTGATATCTGCCCAGCCTCCGGTATAGAACGAGGGTTTATAAAAGTCTTTCGGACGGAGATCAGGATTTTTCACCCAATGGAATTTCCATTTACCGTTGAGGTTGAGATAATAGGGTGACTGTTCATAATCCCCTTTTTTCACGTCAGTAGCACTGGCATAGGGCCACACATAGGTGTGAGGTGCCAGTTTGTTCAGACCTACTGCATACTGGCTCTGCCATTCGGGAGTATTCTGCGCATTTACAGGCAACAACATCAGACAGGCCAACATCAGCAGGAAGGTTAGTTTGATTGGTTTGTTCATTGTTTATCAGGTATTTAATATTCAAAATCTTAATAAGTTCCAACGTCCCTTAGGTTTTATAAAGTAAAAGCGGACTCTTATTCCACTATTATTTCGTCAAAAAAGATTCGTGCTTCCTGTCCCGGACGGACGTGATCGGGAGGGCATTTTCCGACTCCACGGGCGGTGACGCGTACATATCTGGCCTTTGCCGTTCCCAAATCGAATTTCAAGTCTTCTACATAAGTTCCTTCACGGAAAATCTCTTCGGGAGTGAAATGCTTCTCTCCCACTTCCGTAAAGTTTACGTTGTCCGAAGACAAGGCAACACTAATGGACTCCGGCTTATGAACTGCCATCCCGTACACCGTAATGGAACCCAGCGTAAAAGTATGAATATTTTCGTCTTTCTGCAAATCTAATGTAAAAGAAATGCAATCACTCTTACTCCACGAGCACCATTCGAAGTCAGTTTGCTTCAGGCTGCCCCGCACTCCGTTGGTCAAAACAGATGCTCCGGAAGCTCCTTGAGTGAATATCGGTTTGGCAGTAGCCTTGTTGTGTAACAACGGTAATACGAGAGTCTTTCCCATCTGGTGGCCGGCGGCGAAAGTGGCGCACTTCAGTGTCTGCGCAGTATGGAATTCCAACGGCCGGGTGTAAAGGGTGGAAGTTGCTTCCGGTTCGGAACCATCGGTTGTATAACGAATTTCCACATCGGGGCGGATACATTCCAATTTTATCTGTAATGCACCGTCGACAGGAGTCGAGGTATGCTGAATATTGTACATCGAGCGGGCATATCCGATACCTTTCACATCGAGGTGTTCATTATACCGATCCATCGCTTTCAGAAACAAGTCCCAGTTTTTCTGTTCCGGACGACTCCATCCCACTTCGGCAAGCGCCGCCAAACGGGGGAAAACAAGATAGTCCACATCCTCGGGACGATTACAGAACTCAGTCCACAATGAAGCCTGTACCCCCATCAGCAACGAAGCGTACTCAGGTTTCCAGTTCTTCTGGACCGGTTCGTACTGATAAACATCTTTCAGCGTATTGTTACCGAAATAAGTAAGCGGTTCAAACCATTGCGGTCCCTGATAACGGATCAGATACATCACTCGGGCGGGGGTCATCACAAACCGGTGCCCCCGGTCGGCAGCTTTCAAAGCCGCATTGCCCATCCCTTGCCAGCCAAAGATGACAGCACCTTCGGGAATGAAGCTGTTGGTCAGCTCGTCCCATCCCATCACCTCTTTGCCTTTGCTGCGTACATATTCGCCTATCCGCTTCATGAAGTAACCTTGAAGGTCCTCTTCATGGGCGAGGTGCTCTTTCTTCATACGTTCCTGGCAGAGGGGACACTTTTTCCAGTAGGTTTTCTGGGCTTCATCGCCCCCCAAGTGAATATAACGTGACGGAAACAGTGCTGCCACCTCATCGATGACGTTTTGCAGGAAAGTGAATACGCTGTCGTTTCCGGCACAATAGATGATGCTGGCATGATCACCGCCCAAACCCGGCAACACACCGATAAATTGATCTACCACCGGACAAGCCAGTTGAGGATAAGCTGCCAGCGACGAATTGGTATGTGCCGGCATCTCTATCTCGGGAATAATCTCTACCTGACGATCGGCGGCATAGGCAATCATTTCCTTCATATCCTCTTGAGTGTAAAAGCCACCTACAGGGGTGGGTTCACCGGGTAACGGATTCCGCCGTGAATGGAACGGTACGTCCGTATGGTCTACCCGCCACGCGCCTATCTCAGTCAGACGGGGATATTTCTTGATCTCGAGTCGCCAGCCGTTATCGTCCACCAGGTGGAAGTGAAGCTTATTGATTTTCAGCATAGCCATGCAGTCAATGATTCGCAACACACTCTCTTTAGGAATGAAAAAGCGGGAAACATCCAGCATTAATCCCCGGTAACCGAAACGGGGTTCATCCTGAATAGTCAGACAAGGAACCGTCCACATGGCATTTACCGTACGGGAATTTTCAATATCGGGAGGAAGCAACTGACGGATCGTCTGTAAGGCATAGAAGAATCCTTTGGCGTCAGACGCCTCTATGCTGATCTGTTCGGGACTGACGCTCAGCCTGTAAGCCTCGCTTTTCAGCAAGGGGTCGGTGACAAAGCATACATCACCTTTCCCCTTTCCCGTTTTCAGCACGGGGGTGAATCCGGCGGCCCGGGTGAAGAGGTTGACGAAATTCCGTGCCACGCGGGCCTGTTCCGCGTTTTCCACCCTCAACACGGTGCTCCCGGAGAAAAGGAAGTTCCCGGTACCCGGTACCATTTGTACCGGGCAGGGAACTACAGAAACGATTGGTGTTAAGTTATCGGCCTGCAGCGTTGCAAGGGGGCAGAACGCCAACAGGAGTATATATATAATGTGTTTCATATAGTTTAGTCAATGGATTTCTGTTTGGAGTGGGAAAGGGAACTCTATTCTTTATCCCGCTCCGGAGAGAAGCGTACCGGATCATTGTATTGTTCCTGCAACTTCAGCATCTGCTCTTTGAGCTCTTTCACCACAGGCTCATACTCTTTCTGTCCGTACAGATTGTGCATTTCCGTCGGGTCGGCTTGCATGTCATACAGTTCCCACCAATTGATGTCGTTATAGAAATGGATCAGTTTATAGCGTTCGGTACGTATTCCATAATGACGTTTCACCATGTGCTCGGCCGGATATTCATAGAAGTGATAGTATAATGCATTCCGCCAGTCTTTGGGCTGTTCGCCTTTCAGCAATGGCAGCAATGACATACCCTGTATATCAGCAGGAACGGGAGCACCGGCCAGTTCGAGGAAAGTAGGTGCATAGTCAATGTTCTGAACCATCTCGGTGATGTCACCACGACGGTCGAATCCTTTCGGCATACGCATGATCAGCGGTGTACGCATGGACTCTTCATACATGAAACGCTTGTCAAACCAACCGTGTTCGCCCATATAGAAGCCCTGGTCGGAGGTATAGCAAGCACACGTCCCACATTGTCATCCAGTGACTTCACAGTCTTCATGTAGTCGCGCATGTAGCGCTGGAACTTCCAGTCAGCCAATTCCTTCCCACTCAGGTTTTGCTTGTAGAAGTCATCGATCACCGGACCATAGAACTTGTCCCATGCCGCACGTCAGACGTGAGTCCTTATCCGGACGCAGCATCTTCAGGTCATAAATCATGTCCATGTCCTTCACGATACTCATCTCCTGTGCCGCAGCAGCCGGACGGCCTTCGTAATCGTCAAAGAAGTTATCGGGTAGCGGGAAGGTTTTGTCCTCGTACAAAGCCAGGTTACAAGTATCTGCCATCCAGTTACGGTGAATAGCTTTATGATGAATCAACAGGCAAAACGGTTTGCTCTCGTCACGCTTATTCTCCATCCAGTCGATAGCGTCATCAGTGATCAGGTTGGTGATATAACCGTGTTTCTGAACGGTATCGTTATCTTGTGTAATGAAGTCGGGATTATAATAGTCGCCTTGTCCGGGCACAATCTCCCAATAATTGAAGCCTGAGGGCAGGCTCTCCAAGTGCCACTTACCTACAAGAGCGGTTTGGTAACCGGCTTTCTGAAGCAGTTTCGGGAAAGTTTGCTGGGCACTGTCAAACACGCAAGTCGTATTGTCGTAGAATTTATTGGCACAGCTATGTTTGCCGGTGATCATGCAGGCACGGCTGGGGCCGCTCAGTGAGTTGGCTACAAAAGAATTCGTAAAGCGCACGCCATCGCGGGCAATGCGATCGAGGTTGGGAGTTTCTATATAACGGGTATCGTAGCAGCTCATCATTTGCGCCGTATGATCGTCCGTCATAATATAAACAATGTTCAGAGGTTTTTGCTCTTCTTTCTGTTTGCCCGTGGCACATGAAGTCAAAGAAGCTACATGTCATAAACGACGAAAAGCCTGCCGCACCGGTCAGCGAGTAGAGAATTCCGGATGGTAGATTGTTCATCATAAGTAGTTTTTCTATTAGGGATTAATTAGTGGTGCAAATATAAAGAGTTTTAACAGTCCGTCGAGTTCAAAAACAACTATGATTCTTCTGAAAACGTCTAATAATAGGATAGAAAAGACATAAATAGACGTTTTTGAACATCCGATAGACAAAATCGGAAGCCTCTAACTAACAAGTCTTAGCTGAAATTTGTATATTTGCAGACATGAAAAACCTCCCGAAAACCGGGACATCACCCGATAAAAACGAATCTGTTTCACCACAGAGTAACACAGAGTCTCACAGAGAATCTTTTCTCTCTTAAACGTCTATAACGAGAAATAAACCTCCGTGAAACTCAGTGCTACTCTGTGGTGAATTCAAAATCTAACTCAAATGAACTAAATACCAACCTAATCAACAAACACTTTTATGAATCAAAAATTATTGTTCAGTAGCGCGTTGCTTGTCGGCATAGCAGGAACACAACAGGCGCTTGCACAAAAAAAGAAAGTCCAGGATCAAAAGAGACCCAACGTCGTTTTCATCCTGGCCGACGACCTCGGATTCGGTGACCTCAGTTGTTACGGACAAGAGAAGTTCGAAACTCCCAACATAGACAAGTTGGCTCAGGAAGGAATGCGCTTCACCCAGTGTTATTCGGGTACCACCGTCAGCGCCCCTTCACGCTCTTGCCTGCTGACCGGTACCCACAGTGGACATACGGCCATTCGTGGAAATGTAGAACTCGATCCGGAAGGACAATTCCCTCTACCGGCAGATGCACAAACCATCTTCCACGATTTCCAGAACGCAGGATACAAGACCGGCGCTTTCGGTAAATGGGGACTCGGTTTTATCGGTTCCACGGGTGATCCTAAAAAACAGGGCATCGACGAGTTCTATGGCTACAACTGCCAGTTGCTGGCACACAGTTATTATCCCGATCATCTGTGGGACAATGACAAACGAGTAGAACTGAAAGATAACACACTGGACGTACAGTACGGTAAAGGTACTTATTCTCAGGATCTGATTCACTCAAAGGCACTTGACTTCCTCGATCGGATGGGAAAAAGCGGAGAATCGTTCTGCATGTGGTATCCCACCATCATCCCCCACGCCGAACTGATTGTACCCGAAGACAGCATTATAAAGAAGTTCCGTGGCAAATATCCCGAAAAACCTTTCCATGGAACCGAACCGGGTAATCCCGCATTCCGCAAGGGAGGTTACTGCTCACAATTCTATCCACACGCCACATTTGCAGCTATGGTCTATCGTCTGGATGTATATGTAGGTCAGATTGTACAGAAATTGAAAGAGATGGGGGTTTATGACAATACGATCATCATCTTTGCAAGTGACAACGGTCCGCACATGGAAGGTGGAGCCGATCCGGACTTCTTCAACAGCAACGGAATCTGGCGCGGATACAAACGCGACTTGTACGAAGGAGGAATCCGTGTACCGATGATTATTTCATGGCCGGGACGTGTACAGCCCAGTACTCAAACCGACTTCATGTGTTCGTTCTGGGATGTAATGCCTACGTTCCGTGAAATTCTGAATCCGAAAGCAAAGAATCAGCAAATGGATGGTGTCAGTCTGCTACCGTTGCTCGAAAACCGTAAAGGGCAGAAAGAACATGAATATCTGTACTTTGAATTTCAGGAGATGAACGGACGCCAAGCCGTACGCAAAGGACCGTGGAAACTGGTCCACATGAATGTTCGTGGCAAGAATCCGTATTATGAACTCTATAATCTCAATTCTGATCCGTCGGAACGACATAATGTGCTGAACCAATATCCGGAAAAGGTGACGGAATTGAAGGCTATCATGCAGTCATCGCATATACCTAACCCGAACTTCCCGTTACTTCCGGGAGAAAAATAAGAACTTACCACAGAGGACACAGAGTAACACAGAAGCTATTTAAAGTTGTAGTTTATCTATAAAAAACGTTGTGTTACTCTGTGTTACTTTGTATTACTCCGTGTTACTCTGTGGTGAAAAAGCTTTTGGTGAACTTTTATTTATGAGTCTTCAAGGTATCCGCCGCGAATACATCTTCCCGATAACCATAATCCAGAGAAGAATAAATCTTCAGCATCTCGGGCAGGCGCTCCATGAAACGCTCAAAGTTCTTATGCTCCGGCAATGTCCATTGTATTTCGGACAAAGCAGCCATTCGGGGCAGAATCTGCCACTCCATCTTCGTTGAATCGGCTGTCCATTCGGTCCAGATACATCCTTGAGTACCTATCACAAACTTCTTTTCCGCATCGGTCAGTTCTGCAGGTACCGGTTCAAAGTTGTATACACGGTTCATCCATTCGAATCCCGTCATTTTATTGATACGCGGATTACTGAAATAGAGCCGCTGAATAGGAGTCATAATGACATCATGATGCTGGCGGGCAGCTTCGATTCCTCCCTGGATTCCTCTCCATGACATGATAGTGGAGTTCGGAGTCAGACCTCCTTCCAATACCTCATCCCATCCCAGCATACGGCGTCCGTGAGCATTGATTTCTTTCTCCAGCTCGGACATGAAGTAGGTTTGCAACTGATTCTCTTTCGAATGTTTAGGCAGGGCTTTGATACCCAACTCCTTAATTTTAGCCTGACATTTGGGACACTTCTCCCAACGGCTTTTCGGACCGTTGTTGGGCAATTCGTCACCGCCGATATGAATATATTCGGAAGGGAAGATATCCATAATTTCATCCAATACATCTTTGGTGAACTGAAGTGTCTGGTCATTACCTGCACAGAGTACATCGGGGAAGACACCGAATGAGCAAAGTACTTTGTACGGACCACCTGTACATCCCAGTTCCGGATAAGAAGCCAGTGCAGCAGTAGTATGTCCCGGAAGGTCAATTTCGGGAACTACTGTAATGAAACGGTCGGCAGCATAGCGAACAATCTCACGAGCTTCGTCCTGTGTATAAAATCCGCTATGGGGCTTCCCGTCGAATTTCTTGGTTTCCCAATCGATAATGGTAGAGTCTCGTTTAGAACCGATCTCTGTCAGTTTGGGATATTTCTTGATTTCGATTCGCCATCCCTGATCTTCGGTCAGGTGCCAATGAAAGTAGTTGATGTTATGCAGTGCCATCAGGTCAATCATCTGCTTAAGGTAGCTGACCGGGAAGAAGTGACGACCTACATCGATCATGAATCCCCGGTAACGGAAACGGGGAAAGTCGGTATCGGAAGAGCTTTATGAATAGTCTGGATACCATAAAAGACACCGGCTTCACTGCCTCCCGTCAAAAGAACCTTTTCAGGAGTGATTTGAAGTTTATAACCTTCCGGATGCCCCATTGTGGAGTCTACAGCAAGAATAATAGCATTGCTGCTTTTCTCTTTGTCCGATACACGAACCTCGGTTCCGGTCATTTCTTTAATAAAAGTAGCCAGAAAATCAGCAGTACGATGCATCTTTTCATTGGTTGCCGGGTAGACAATCGTAGTGCTGCGGTCAATAATAAAAGGAGTAGTGTCCCGGGCAAGGACAATCTCCTGCGGTTGAGGGATTACGTCCAAATTACCCTTTACGGTGGCTGCCGGGCGGCAGGCTGTGAATAGCACAACGGCAAACAAACCGGGAGCTAAACGGGATAGTAGTTTCTTGTTCATGGTTTAATTAATTAGAGTTACAAGGGAAGCCTCGCCCCCACCTCTTCTTCCATAGAATCAGGAAGAGAAGACAGGCAGGAAAACAAGACAGTGCAAAGATAGGATTTTATTTCCATTTTTTTGGTCACGTCTATGCAAACTGTTACTTTTGCCGGTAACGTGATAGAAATACATCCATGAAAAACAATCCATATACCGGCTTTCTGACCTGGCTGACCGTACTTTTTACTGTCTGTTGCCTCCCGCTGAAAGCCAGCCATTACTACTATAAACAAATTTCCCTGAAGGAGGGACTTCCCTCTACCGTACGTTGTGTCTATACCGAGCCAAAAGGATTTGTATGGATAGGAACCAATGCAGGATTGGGACGATTTGACGGACAAAAGCTGAGAAAATATGTCCACCGGCAAGAGGACGTGCATTCGTTGCCGCACAACTACATCCATCAAATTACCGAAGATATTCAACATAATATATGGATACTGACAGACGGTGGAATAGCGCAATATCGCAGGTCAAGTGACGATTTCGCCATTCCGCTAGACGATCGGGGGCATCCGATCCTCGCCTACTCTGCCTGCCTGACAGAACAAGGGGTAATCTTCGGCGGACGCAACCGCATCTATCGCTACGACTATGACAGCCGATCGATAAAACTCCTGCTGGATTTTAGTTCCGATCCTTATTTCGCTATCTCCGCTGCCATCAGTCGGTGGGATGAAGAGACTCTGCTCTGTTGCAGCCGTTGGCAAGGGCTCCGACTGATCAATCTCCGTTCGGGCGAACGCCGTCTCCCCCCTTTCGACTGCGGAAAGGAGATCATGGCACTCCTGATCGATTCTCACAACCGCATCTGGCTGGCTCCTTATAATGAAGGACTCCGCTGCTTCAACCCCGAAGGCCGACTGCTGGCCTCGTACACCACCGACAATTCCGGGCTCAGCAACAACGTGGTGCTGAGCATGGCCGAACGGGACTCACACATCTGGGTCGGTACAGACGGAGGAGGCATCAACATCATACACCCGGACAGCCATCGAATCACAGTACTCGAACATATTCCGGGAGATAACTATTCGCTTCCGGTTAACTCCATCTTGTCACTCTACAATGACAATTACAATAACATGTGGGCAGGCAGTATCCGCAAAGGATTGATCAATATCCGAGAAGTGTCCATGAAGACCTATACCGATGTCTTTCCCGGAAGCACCCAAGGCCTGAGTGACCCCACCGTGCTGAGTCTGTATCAAGACGAACCGAACGGACGAATCTGGATAGGTACAGATGGTGGGGGTGTCAACAGCCTCGACCCTGTCACCGAAGAGTTCCGTCACGACCGTTCTACCTGGGGTGACAAAGTGGTCTCGATCACCGGATTTACCCGAGAATCCATCCTTTTATCGGTCTTTTCCAGGGGATTGTTTGTTTATAACAAAGAGAACGGTAAGCGGAAACCGCTACCTATCGACCATCCCGACCTCAAACAATATATTTACTATAGCGGTATGGCGGTCAATATCTACCGGGACGAACCGGGCAGCGTACTTTTGTTGGCAGGACATACTTACCGGTATGACATCGGTTCGCAGAAAATACGCGTAGTAAATGAAGAAGAAGGTATGGAGATCGCAGGCAGTATGAATGCCATTGCGCATAACGAACGTTTCACTTACCTGCACGACAGTCGTACCCTCTACGAACTGGATCGAACCGGCAATAGGCTGAAAAAACTTTTCAGCTGCACGGGCGACACACTGCTCTACTCCGTTTCGATGGACGAGAAAGGTGATTTCTGGATAGGCAGCAATACAGGGTTGGGACAATACAGCATCCGGACCCGGCAATATCACCCATTGATCACTTCACTGTTCGGCGAAGCCAGTTCGGTGATATGTGATCATCGGGGAAAAGTATGGATTGGTGCAGACCACATGTTATTTGCCTGGATGCTGCAATCCCGGAAGTTCATTCTTTTCGGTGAATCGGACGGGGTCATTCCGAATGAATATCTTGCCAAGCCCCGGCTCGTCTCAGGGAAGGGTGAAGTCTATATGGGGGGTGTCAATGGGTTGCTCTGTATCGATAACCGCTTCCCGGCAACTTCCTCCAACTATCCGGAAGTAGTACTGACCGATGTACGTGTAAACGGTGAACCGGCCACGAACCGGACGGCAGGAAATCCCGACAAACTCACCCTACCACAAGACAGCCGGGCAATCACCCTGCGCGTGATGTCTCACGAAGAAGACATCTTCCGGAAAAAAAGATACCGCTACCGGATAGACGAACTCAATGAGGAACCGATCGAATCATACGATCCGGAACTGGTCATCCGCTCACTACCGGCAGGCAACTACCGCATACAGGCTGCATGCAGTACTCAAAATGGCGACTGGACTCCCTTCCACCCGATCCTGTCACTGACCATACTCCCTCCCTGGTACCGAAGCGGATGGTTCATCATCTGCTTGTTACTATTTGTGTCGGGAGGCATCACCGCTATCATCTTCGCCATTTTGCGCCGTAGGAAGAACCGGTTGAAATGGGAATTAAAAGAACGGGAATTGCAGGAATATGAAGAAAAGATTCGATTCCTCGTCAATGTCAGCAATGAACTCCTCCCATCGTTCACGGAGAAGGGGGAACGGGAACTGCAAATCGTAGAACTGATACGTAACCGTCTCCGTAACGGCGAAAAAAGCAAAGCACCTGCCGAAATAGCAAGCAGTCCGAATATTGTCAAGGAGGAACTCAGCCAACCCGATGAAACTTTCCTACGGAAGCTGAACCAGTTGATCACCGACCATCTGGACAGTCCCGAACTGGACGTCACATTCCTCTGCACGGAGATGGGATTGAGCCGCGCCTCACTCTATAACAAACTAAAAGCAATGACCAATATGGGAGCCAACGATTACATCAATAAATTCCGTATGGAAAAGGCCATCCAACTGATATCAACCACCGATCTCACTTTCACAGAGATAGCAGAAAAGATAGGATTTACAACATCCCGCTATTTCAGTACATCATTTAAGCAATATACCGGAGAAACACCGACTCAGTATAAAGAGAAAATAAGGAAAAGCAGTAAGGTGTAGCCATCCGCCAATTAGGGTGTAGCCATCCGGACTGCATGGTTACACCCTGTCTGTCGGATAGCTACACCCTCTCTATCAGGCAATGGTGACAGACGCATCCAGATAGACATCCTGAATGGCGTGAAGTAACTCCACTCCTTCGTTCATGGGTTTCTGGAAAGCTTTACGTCCGCTGATCAATCCCATACCGCCGGCACGTTTGTTTACTACTGCCGTAACGACAGCATCCTTCAGGTCGGACGCTCCATGTGACTCTCCACCGGAGTTGATCAGCCCGACACGTCCCATATATCCATTGGCCACCTGATAGCGGCAAAGATCGATCGGATGGTCCGTAGTCAGCTCGGTATACATTCTTTCATCCGTCTTTCCGAAATGAATCGCTTTGAAACCACCATTGTTAGTCGGCAATTTCTGTTTTACGATATCGGCCTTGATGGTAACTCCCAGACGGTTGGCTTGTCCGGTAAGGTCAGCAGCCGCATGATAGTCTATACCATCTTTCTTGAACTCGTTGTTACGCAAATAGCACCACAGGATGGTGGCCATACCCAGTTCATGCGCATAATCGAAAGCCTCAGCGATTTCCACCAATTGGCGGCGACTCTGTTCGGAACCGAAATAGATAGTAGCACCTACAGCCACTGCCCCCATTTCCCAAGCCTCCTTGACGGTGCCAAACAGAACCTGATCGTAAGTATTGGGATAAGACAACAACTCATTATGGTTCAGTTTTACTACAAACGGTATCTTATGCGCATATTTTCGGGCAACAGCACCCAGATTGCCGAAAGTGGATGCAACTGCATTACAACCGCCTTCAATGGCAAGCTTCACAATGTTTTCCGGATCGAAATAAATCGGATTCGGAGCGAACGAAGCTCCGGCCGTATGTTCGATGTCCTGATCGACCGGAAGAATGGATACATATCCGGTGTTTGCCAGACGACCATGCCCCAGCAATGTCTGCAAACTGCGCAAAGTCTGTATGTTACGGTCAGAGTCAATCCATATCTTATCGATTGTATCCGGTGACGGTACGTGAATCAGTGATTTATCAATGGTTTTGCAAGTGTGGTTCAGGTAATATTCAGCCTGATTTCCCAACAGTTCTATTATTTTATTCATAATTGTAATGGTTTTGAGTTCACCACAGATTACACAGAGTTCCACAGAGATTATTTTCTCCTAATATCTTATAAACAAGAAATTAAAGTTCTGTGAGATTCCGTATAATCTGTGGTGAGTTGTATTCATTTCTAAACATTTACGAGGTCTCTCTCCTCTTATTTTTTCTTTCCCTGGTTGGCAACCGCTTCCATCAACTTACGGATTTCTTCGGGATCACCCAGGAAATAGTCTTTTTCCAGATTCAGTTCGTCACTGAACTCAAATACGTAAGGGACGGCAGTCGGCAGATTCAGTTTTACGATCTCTTCATCGGAGATGTGCTTCAAGTGCTTGATGATGCCGCGCAAACTATTTCCGTGGGCAACAACCAGAATTTCATCAGCCGTTTTCAGATTCGGGAAGATGATACACTTCCAATAAGGCATGATACGTTCGATGGTATCTTTCAGAGATTCTGTCCGGGGAAGTTCCGCATCGGGTACTTCCTGATAACGATTCTCAAAGCGGGGATTTCTCGGATCGTCTTCCGACAGGGCATTGGGAGCTATATCATAACTCCTGCGCCAGATAAGCACCTGTTCATCCCCGTATTTAGCGGCTGTTTCGCTTTTGTTCAGTCCTTGCAGATCGCCGTAATGTTTTTCATTCAGGCGCCAGCTTTTCTCTACCGGAATCCAGTCCTGATCCATCCGGTCGAGTACGCAATTCAGCGTTTTCACCGCTCGTTTAAGGTATGACGTATAAGCTTTATCGAAGTTAAATCCATTCTCTTTCAGTAGTTCGCCTGCTTTACAGGCTTCGGCAATTCCTTTTTCTGTCAGATCGACATCTGTCCAACCGGTAAAACGGTTCTCTTTGTTCCATGCACTTTCTCCATGACGGAGCAATACAATCTTTTTCATTCAACTCTCCTTTCTTTAGGTGTTTACTATAGAACATTTGTACTGAGTACAAAGTTCACGAAACTTTTTCTAAATATCTATGCTGAAGTATGCTGATAAAAGTTACCTTTGTACACTGTAAGTAACCTTTTTATTTAATTCCTAAATGAACAACACATGAGAAAGCTCTTTTTTCCATTACTACTATTCGTATCCGGTCTGCTATCCGCCCAAACAGAGATAACACTCTATGTATCACCTTCGGGCAGCGACCATCATCCCGGAACAGCGGAAAAGCCGATGGCTACTTTAGAATATGCCTGGAAAAAGGCCTCACGGCAGGCCGGCCGGCGTTCCATCACCATCTACTGCGAAGGCACCAACTACCTGTCCGCTCCGATTCTTATCACAAACGAGACTTCGGGCACACCCGAACATCCGATCCGTTTTTCTTCGTATCCCGGACAAAAGGCGGTCATCAGCGGTTCGCGTATACTCCGGAACCTGCGTTGGAAAGAGTATAAAAACGGTATCATGCAGACCAAAGTGGAAGAAGAACTGATCCCCGACCAGCTCTTTGTGAACGGGAAAAAACAGATATCGGCACGGTATCCGAATTTTGATCCGGATATACGCATCTTCAACGGATATGCAGCTGACGCCTGCTCACCCGAACGTGTGAGAAACTGGAGTAACCCCGCGGGAGGTTATCTGCACGCCATGCACAGCAGAGAATGGGGAGGCTACCAATACAGCATCGAAGGCAAAGACGCCAAGGGCGAACTGATACTGAAAGGCGGATTTCAGAACAACCGCCAGATGGGTATGCACCACACCTACCGCATGGTAGAAAACATCTTTGAAGAGTTGGATGCCGAAGGGGAATGGTATTTTGATAAAGAAACCCATACACTCTATTTCTATCCGCCGCGAGAACTCGACCTGCAAACCGCCTTGTTCGAAGTGCCGCAGGCAGAAAACCTCTTTATCCTGAAAGGAAAAACCGGAAGTCCGGTCCGTCACGTATCCGTAGACCATTTGGAACTGACACAAACCCTGCGCACCTTTATGAAAACCAATGAACCCCTATTGCGCAGTGACTGGAAAATCTATCGGGGAGGAGCCCTGATAATTGAAAATGCCGAAAAATGCTCTGTAAACGGCTGCTACCTGCACGATATAGGAGGCAATGCTATCTTCTTCTCCAATTATAACCGCAACCACCGTGTCAGCCAAAATCATATCACCCGTATAGGAGCCAGTGCCGTTTGCTTTGTAGGCTCTCCGGATGCCGTCCGTTCCCCTCTGTTCGAGTACGGAAAGTCGCAAACCTGGGAGCAGATGGATAAAGGGACAGGCCCCCTCACCCCCGACTATCCCTCAGACTGCCTGGTGGACGACAATCTGATTCACTCGATCGGAGAGACAGAAAAGCAGGGAGCCGGTATCCAACTATCTATGTCCGCACGAATCACCATCCGTAACAACAGTATTTACGACCTGCCCCGTGCCGGCATCAACGTCAGTGAAGGTACCTGGGGAGGACATCTGATAGAAGGAAACGATGTGTTCGATACCGTACTTGAGACAGGCGACCACGGATCCTTCAACTCCTGGGGACGCGACCGCTATTGGCATCCCGACCGGAATGTGATGGATGAATTCGCAAAAGAACATCCTCAAATGGTATTCCGGGACGCTACCGAAACGACTGTCATCCGCAACAACCGCTGGAGGTGCGACCATGGATGGGACATCGATCTGGACGACGGTTCTTCCAACTATCACATCTACAACAACCTCTGCCTACACGGAGGACACGTACAGGGAAGAGTGAAATTGCGCGAAGGCTTCGCGCGAACGGTGGAAAACAACATTATGGTCAACAACACATTCCATCCGCACGTCTGGTTTGCAAACTCTCAAGACATTTTCCGTCATAACATCGTCACGACTCCCTATCGCCCCATTCAGGTAAAGGAATGGGGAAAAGAAACAGATACTAACTTTTTTGTCACCAAGCAAGGACTGGAACAGGCACAAAAGAGAGTTCCGCCGCTCCGAAAAAAGGAGCCTCCGGGGTAAAAGAAAATTCGCCTGCCTTGAAGACGGGGTTCCGGAATTTCGATATGGAGCACTTCGGCGTACAATGCCCACACCTGAAAGCTTTGGCGGCTACTCCGGAATTGCCGGTTTTCAAAATTCCGGAAGAAAAGCCGGAGACGGTACAGATGTATTCGTGGAAGGGGTTAACATTGAAAGAGGTGTCGACCGAAGGAGAACGTTCGGCCACGGGGCTCGACAAAATACGAGGCATACTGGTAGTGCAGGTCGAAAAGGGAATAACCGCCCTGCAAGCCAACGACGTGATTCTGCGCATTAACGGCAAACCGGTAGATAACCGGACGGATATGGAAACCGAGATCCGGAAGTCACCCGAAGGCAATAAGTTCCGGATCATCTTCTTCCGAAATCAGAAAGAAAATGCGGTAACGATGTAAAGACATATGACAACAGGTACCAATGTTGTCTATTTGCAAAAAAGGCAGTCATCACACGGACAGGAGTTTTTTTTTCCATATCCGCCACCCAAACGACCGATAACACAGGTTGGAGAATGACAAAATAAAAAACGGTCACGCTCAACGATTTCTTTTCAGGAAAAGGCGGTCGGTGATGGTAGAAGGGAGTTCCGATTCGTAATGGGTTACCATAATCATCGTCTTGTCCTGCCGACGGCAAAAAGCTTCGATAATCTTTTTCACCCGCCGGCGATTGTACGTATCGAGTCCGTGCAGCGGCTCGTCCAGAATAAGCAATTCCGGATCTTTCACAAAAGCACGGGCCAATAATGCCAGGCGCTGCTCACCGCTCGACAGCTGAAGAAAAGGTTTGTCCTTCAGAGCCACAATGCCGAACACATCCATCCACCACTCGCAGGCAGCCATCTGGCTTTCCTGCGGGCGTTTGTACAAACCGATGCTGTCATGCAATCCGGAAGCCACAATCTCAATGGCCGGCAGATTTTTGAGATAGGCACGGTGCATTTCAGGACTGACGTAACCGATGTGTTTTTTAATCTCCCAAATGCTTTCGCCCGTACCCCGCTTACGTCCGAAAAGACTGATGTCACAGGCGTACGACTGAGGGTTGTCCGCACAAACCAAGCTGAGCAGTGTAGATTTACCGGCACCGTTTTCTCCACTCAATGCCCACTTTTCACCCCGGCGGACTGTCCAGTCGAGCTCCTTCAGGATGGTGCGGTCATCATAACGAATACTTACCTTATTTAATTTTACCACCTCCCCGGAGTCATAGTTTGCTCCGTCATAAGGTAATCCGGCTATACGCTGTTGCAGTGCGTCCAGGACTTCTGCCTCATCGGTCACACAAAATGAAGCCAGATAAGCCTCCCTTTCCATTTTCGGAAGCACGTGCAGGTCTTCTACCGGAATCACATGGGTAATGAACGAAGGGATATCATCGAGCATCGAAAGCACAAGAATGATTTGCACGGATGACAAGCGGGTGAGACGTTCGAGCAGCGAGAAAAGCAATTCACGGGTAGGTGCATCCAAACCGATAAAAGGATTGTCCATAATCAATACCCGGGGAGCTGTCAGGAGGGTTTTAGTCAGTTGAAATTTACGTAATTCGCCACTGGAAAGAAGAATGATCTTCTTGTCCAACAATGGCTCGATGTGGAAGAGTTCGAACAATTCCTCTTTCAGTCTTTCATCCTTGATCTCTCCCAACATCTCCCGCACCGTAGGGGCATCTTCCTGATCGTGGGCATTCCAGCGTTGCTGATAGTAATAGTTGGCATCCGCCGCCCCATAGGTGTCACGGAAAGCAATATATTTCACGTTATCATATACCGTCCGGGTAGAAGAAGGAGAAAAATCGTAGTCCAATGTACCCTCACGCAAAGGATATTTACCCAAAAGCGTGTCTACAAACAAGCTTTTCCCTCCCCCATTGGGTCCTACGATGGCGATATGTTCGCCGGTAGCGATTTGTGCTGTGACAGGTTGTGCCAAACGCACAAGCGGGTTGCGTGCCACGCCACCCGCTATATTGAATGTGTATTGTTCCATAATCCTATTTCATTATTGGGCGGGGCAAAATTATACCAAAATCCGCACAAAGAGACAGAATAATGCTAAAAAAACAATCTGAACAACCTATTATGTACTTTTATCATCGGATACTCAAACTGTTTTAGACCTATGGTCCCATCAGAACCTGAATTTGGGATTCTCCGGCTCGGTATGCGACTTTTCCATCAACCTCGTCAGTTTCCGGACGATATCGGGATGTTCGGCAGCCACATCATGTTCTTCCCTAAGATCACTCTCCAAGTCATAAAGCTCCATTGTAGAGTTGCCCTTACGGATGTTGTTGACAATTCCTTTCCACTTACCCATGCGAATGGCTTTGAGGCCGATTGTGGGATCGGGATATTCCCAATACAAATATTCGTGTTCTTTCTGGCGTTCCGTTTCGCCAAGCAAAGCAGGCAAGAAACTGATGCCATCGGTCTCCGGACAAGCAATGTTTGCGATATCCGCCAAGGTAGGCATCACATCCTGAAATCCACAAATATGATCGCTCTGGGTAGACGGTTTGATTTTCCCGGGCCAGGTGACAATAGCAGGGATACGTATTCCTCCTTCGTGAACAAAACATTTTCCCCAACCATACTCAGACCTGAAAGGACCTCCACTATCGAACCACGGCGAATCGCTACCGCCATTAAAAGTCGGTCCATTATCGGAAGTAAACATGATAACCGTATTGTCGTACAGACGTTCCTTCTTCAGCTTCTCTATCAGCTTGCCTATTTGCTCGTCAAAATAACTGATCATAGCAGCATAAGTCGCATGCGGATAGCGACAAGGCATATATCCGGCTTTTCCGATGTAGGGGGCTTCGTCTCCAAACTTCCCGACATAATACTTCACCCATTTCTCCGGTGCCTGCAACGACACGTGCGGTAGCGGAGTAGTCCACATCAGGAAAAACGGTTTCTTTCTGTTCTGCCCGACAAACGAAATCAGTTCATCGAAAATAAGATCATTGGCATACTCTTTCTGCGAGAACTTGGCATAGGCGGCTTCATCACGGGGGTCGGCTCCTGCATCCAGCTTGGTCGTGTGAGGATCGAGCACTTTATTGGCCAAGTATACCCGGTCTTCATTCTTATACAAAAAGGCGGGGTAACTAACTGTGTGCCTGCCGCTGGCAGTTGTATCCGTAGAAACTGTCGAATCCCTGTTTGTTGGGAGTACCTTCCGTGCCCGGAGCCCCCAGTCCCCATTTTCCAAAGCATCCAGTGACGTATCCGGCTTGCTGCATCATTCTTCCGAGAGTCATGGTATGGGCTTTCAAAGGATACTGCCCCTCCAAACCGGGATGTACATACATGGAGTCGTAATTCATGATAGCGCCCCGATAAGCCATTTCATCATTAGCCCGGATTTGCGCATGTCCCGAGTGCATACCTGTCATCAACACACAGCGGGCGGGCGCCGAAACGGGTGAACCTGTGTAATGCTGTGTGAAACTGATGCCATCCTTATACAACCGATCGATGTTCGGTGTTTCTATTTTCTCCGAACCATAACAACCGATATCCCCGTAGCCCAGATCATCCATTATGATATATATTACATTGGGTCGAGATTCTTTCACCTGGCTTTTGGCCGATAAAGCGAAAACGGACAGTCCGATATAGATTTCTATTCTTTTCATGATTAGTTTCTTTTTTTAGTCCCATTTATAATTTGTACCCGCATCTTCCTTCAATGCAGGCCCGAATGAATACCCCTGCTGTTCAAACCACAGTTGCTTAGAGAGTACTTTGCCATAAAACTCATCAAAATTTTCCGGATTGCCGGAATGCCACATCTGCTCGGCAAGTGCGAGAATACGCGGAAAGACCCGACAATCGATCATGCTTTCCGTCACCCCGTCGTCCGTCCACAAGGCAGAACTCATTCCGAGAATAAGCGGATTTTCCTCCCGGGGCCTATAAGAAGGATTATGCAAATACACATCTTCCAGATCGAAAGTGCGAGCTTGAGTATATCCCTTCCAGGGGGTAAGCGGGAAGTTCAGATACGTATAATAGTTTGTACCGCAAATCACCGGATAATTATGTCTGATGGCATTCTTCAAGGCCAGATCCCGGTGTCCTCTCCAGTTCCACCACTGTATCACCACATTGTCCGGCAAGGGATAGCCGTCTTTGTAAATCACATCTCCCCAAAAGATGGCCTTCCTCCCTTTTTGTTTCAGATAATCGGCCATCCGGGCCGAAAACCACAATTGTAGGTCATGACTGTCTTTTAGTTTTTCTTTTTCAATCCGTGACCGGCAATCGGGACATTTATCCCAATTCCCTTTAGGTGCTTCGTCGCCTCCGAGATGAATATAAGCGGACGGAAACATCCGGCATACTTCGTCCAACACATTCTTCAGGAAGATGAGTGTACTGTCTTTTCCCGCACAAAATATATTCTGCGTAAATCCGCTTTGGGGAACCTTTACCGCAACATTGAAACATCCCAGCCGGGGATAAGCATTAAGTGCCGCTTCGGCATGTCCGGGCATGTCAATCTCGGGAACAACCGTAATGCCCCGGTCCGCCGCATAGCTGATGATCTCTTTCACCTCTTCTTGGGAGTAGAAGCCCTGCTGTTCCGGCCCCTGCCCTACAAAAGCTCCTATACGGGTCAGGAACGGATAGCGTTTTATTTCGATGCGCCAGCCAAGTCCTTCGGTCAGATGCCAATGAAAGTAATTCATCTTCAGCATCGAAGCCATGTCGATATATTTCTTGATCGTAGACACTTTCTGATACTGGCGTCCGGAATCCAGCATAAAGCTGCGCCATTTCACCCGTGGAAAGTCGGTGATCTCGACACAAGGAAATATCAGTCCTCTTTCCTCACCCGTGTTCCATTGCCTCAGACTTTGAATGGCATAGATAAAGCCGGCATCATCCGCTGCCCGGACAATTATTCGCTCAGGCGTCACACGGATGCGATAACCTTCTGCCGGCAAAGTAACATCTTTTTTCCAGGAGATGTGGCTGTTTACCTCCTCTTTGCACCATTCCACAGCGCTTTCGGGCACCAGTTTTTCATAAAACAAACGTATGAAAGAGCCGGGAGACTCCTCTGCGTACATTCGTATTTTACCTTGAAGCCGTAACCGGCCATCTGCCCTCTCTATTTTACCGGGGGTAGGCATGATGATTTGTCCGGACAAGTCGATGGAATATGAACACAGGGAAAGTAGTATTAAAATCAGGTATTTCATTTAAATGTAGTATTTTGAGTGCAAAAACTGTCCAAAGATAAGATTTTCTCCGGACAGTTTTTTATCACACGGTTAAAACCATTTGTCAATCAAACATTTCCTACTTTATTCCGTCATCCCAACCCGGATTCTGTTCAAGCTGAGGATTCAGCACCCTTTCGTTGCGGGGAATAGGATTCAGGTAATAATAATCAGGCCAAGTATGGTTCTGTGCAGGATGAAATTCAAGATAGCCTTCCGTTCCTCCACCATCGACTGTCACTTTGGTTCCGGCCGGAAAATCCGATGCTTTGACGTACATGCCCAGTTTCTTCTTCAATGCATAATGACACTTCTTCCATCTCCGCAAATCGTCGAACCTGAATCCTTCGGAAAACAATTCAATGCGGCGTTCGCGGCGAATCTCCCACAACAAGGGATTTACAGCATAATCACCCGGATAAGCAGGGTTACCCAAATCACGTTTAGGATCGAAACTGTCGTTAATTTCCGCCACCTTCATAGGAGCCACGTTAGCACGGCTACGCAATTTATTTACCGTCCGATCGGCTACCGACTGATCGAATTCACCTAATTCACACATTGCTTCAGCATAATTCAGCATCACCTCTTCCACCCTGAACAGTGGCATATCGGTCTCTTCATTTCGCTGTGATCCCATTGACAGATACGTACAATAATATTTCCAGTTATTATAGCCGAAAGCTGACTTGTACCAAGGCTGATTCTCCAAATAAAAATCGAAATGCGGGACTGCTCCCAGGATACCCCCGTCATAGCCTTGACGGAAAGGTAAAGTTTTCTGTCTCTCTTTAGCACTGCCATAGCCTATTCCCAAACGAATATTCAAGCTATCGATGAAACTTCTGTCCTTGGCAACTTCGGTAAATTGCCATTTATTACCCCAGGCATCGGTAGAAGCCGAACGGTCTATTCTGTACGGAGGAGTCACTTGCAACCAGAGTCGGTGATCCCGGCAACTAAACTCGTCATACATATCTTTGTCTCCCTTATATAACGGACTATTCCAACGGGTTTTACCATCCGAACAGAGATAACTGTCCACCAAGTCACGGGTCGGATTATAGTACGAGGCTCCTGTGGTTCCTCCGATACTAGTAGCATGTATTACGTTTTCCGCATTCGAGAACTCCCGATAGAGTATGACTCCGGGGACATCCTTCAATTCAAGCGAACAAAAAAGATCATCGTAGTTGCTGCAAATCTCGGGGAAACTATTCATAACTTCGGCAGACACCCGCTTACATTCTTTCAGATAAGTTTCGACATCATTCAATCCGTGATATTTCCTCCATGTACCCTCAAAAAGACAGAATCGTGATATAAAGGCTTGAACGACTGCTCTATTAATCGTATTATTACCATCTCCGTTAACATTAATATGCTGTTCGGCATATTGCAGGTCTTCAAGAATATGCTTCGCAATTTCATCTCTGGATGCACGGGGCCCATTAATCAGCTCTGTATCGTTATCACTCAGCACACGGTCTATCCAAGGTACTCCACCATAAGCAGACAGCAATGAGAAGTAGCGATATGAACGAAAGAAATATCCGACACTTTTCCAATGTGCTTTCTCGGCTTCAGTCATCTGAGAGCTGTCTATCCGCCCCAACATCAGATTGACACGACGAATAAAGGCATAATAGTCCCATGCTGTATCATTCCGCTTATCGGGTACAGTGACCAGTCCTCTGATCCAGTTGCTCTCACTGCTTCCACGAGTCTGATTGTACGAGATATCATCTGTCGAGGTATCACCGTATCCTAATTTCGGTAGTGTCTCATACAATCCCCAGGCGTATGCCTTGAAGTTGTCATACGTCACAAAGGCAGTCTCTTCCGTCGGGTTGCCCAACGGATACCTTTCCATAAAATCATTGTTCAGGCAACCGGTAAAAGCGATCGCACAGAATATAAACAGGGCAAATGTATATTTCTTCATACTATTTCGGTTATTTAGAATGTGACATTAAATCCAAGTGAAAACTTCTTCATAAACGGATATTCCCATGCTCCTTTCGAAAGCATATCAGACTCCAGACCTTCCGGCAAGTGATCCCATGTGTGAAGGTTTTCTCCACTGAAAAACACCTTGACCTCATCGAAGCAAATCTGCTTAGCCCAGGTTTTAGGCAAAGTATAGGATAAGGTGATATTTTGCAACTTCAAGTAAGCCGCATTAGCCAGATATTTGGTCTGCTTCCAGCGGTTCGAAACAGTATTCACACCGTTGTTTGCATATACCCTTGGGAAATAGGCATCCGTATGCTCCGGTGTCCAGAAGTCAAGGGTTTCCTTAAACAGACTTCCCCACGTTCCGGTAGGCCATGCAATCTGATCGGTACGCCAAAAGTCACGTTTGCCCACACCACGAAGAAAGACAGAAAGGTCGAACCCTTTCCAACTCAAACCTGCATTGATGCCATAATGGAAGCGAGGTGTAGAGTTACCGATGATACGTTGGTCGCCCGGATCGTCCGCTGTTCCTTTTCCACTCCATGGTACTTTCCCTACTCCTTTAGGAATAGGAATGCCTTCTTTAAGCGTTCCGTCGGCATTGAAATCATCTTCTCTATAAAAACGATCGGTTACATATCCCCATATTTCACCAATCTTCTGCCCTTTGCGATAGGTGCCCAGCAAATTGGTCTCGTTGTTAAACTTGGTAATTTCACTCTGCGAATCATAAAGATTGAATCCGATACGGTAATTGAAATCTTTGATACGGTCTCTCCAGTTCAATTCCAGTTCCCAACCATAAGTTTTCAAATTCGCAGCATTCTGCTTGGCAGCAGCCACTCCCACAACCCACGGCAAATCCATTCCCGGTGCCAGCATACCTTTTGTATCACGCCGATACCAATCGAAAGTACCATTCAGGCGATTATCAAAAAATCCGAAGTCAACACCGAAATCGAGCGTATATACTTTTTCCCAGGTGAACGCACTGCTGACCATAGGCGGAGTGGACAAAGTCGTAGGTCTTTGACCGTCTACCAGCCAATTGGTAAGCCCCGGAGCCATCTCCGGTATATACGGATAATTGTCCGGTGAGCCGTCTGCCAGCAAGATGATCTGATTTCCGATCGATCCCCACGAAGCACGAAATTTAAAGTTGGATAGAACATCGCGTGTCGCTGTCATAAAAGGTTCTTCCGAAATGCGCCAACCTGCCGAGAAAGATGGGAAGAATCCAAAACGGTTGTTTTTAGGGAATCGTGAAGTTCCGTCATATCGTCCGTTAGCTTCAAGCATGTAGCGATCCTTGTACGAATAATTCACACGGTAAAAGAGTCCTCTGAGGGCATATTCGTTAAAGGTATCCGTTGCCGTTGTGGTCCCGGTAGCTCCCGATATGGACGGCAGGTTACTCAACAATACATCTTTCCTTTCCGTCCACTGCGATTCCGCATGATTCTCTTCTTGGTTGAATCCACCCATAACACTTATATGATGATTACCTATTGAAAAGTCGTAATTAGCAAATATATTGATTGCATTATAGTTAGTAAATCCCTGTGTCAGCGCATACCGTGTATTTTCCGTGTTATTCAGGACACCGGTAAAGTTCATTCCGATGTATTTATACTGGTTCACATACATGCGGTTGTAGTTCGTCACCCGGTTGTACGTATATTCACCTGTTATCTTCAAGTTTTTCAGAGGCGAAATGATGATACGTCCCAAAGCCCGGAGATCCGTCTTTTTAACAATGCGTGGTTCCCCATAACGGATGTAAGTAGCGGAAGTTTCAGCCGGATAAATAATACCATCCTCTTCATAAGGCGATATATTCTGATAAGAAGGAAGTTGCATGGCACTTCCCCAAATTCCGTTTCTACCGCCTTGCTCCACTTTGTTCTGGGTAGAATTGGCATACCGTATATCCAATTGAGTGGTCAGCCATTTGTTGACCTCCACACTCAGGAAACTTGAGAGATTGGCACGCTCATACCTGTCTTTATCAGTAATAAGGATTCCGTCTTCATTGGTGTATCCCAAACCGATACGATAATTCGTTCTTGAACTTCCTCCCGAAACTGAAAAACTATGATTTTGCATAAAGCCATAATTATCCATCATATCGGCAAACATATCGTTCTCTCTCATCAGAAACAGGTTCCCATCTTCATCGAATACATATCCATTGGGATATTGGGAAGGATTAGCCATATAATCACGTATATACGTCTCCCATTGAGGAATATTCTTACCGTCTACATACGTGTCATTGGGCCATCCCATCTCTTTATATGCCAAGATGGACTCCAACGGACCGGCTTTTTGTGGCAGCTCCAATGCTTTCGAAAACGAGAAATTATTATTATAATTGAATTTAGGAGCCATGTCCTTTTTACCTTGCTTGGTGGTAATCAAGATTACTCCAAACGCAGCACGTGCTCCGTAGATAGCTGCAGAAGCGGCATCTTTCAAGACCGAAACCGACTCGATATCCTGCGGATCGATCATATTGATATCCATCGGTACATTATTGACCAACACCAGCGGACCGCCACCGTTGATAGAAGTGGTCCCTCGAATATTGTATGATAGATTGTCACCTGGAGTACCGGTCGTTCCCTCTATTTTTAATCCCGGAACCACCCCTTGCAAAGCTGCCGTAACATTTGTTATCGGACGATCTCCCAATGTTTCCTGTATATTAACTGCTGTAACTGCTCCCGTCAGATTGATCTTCTTTTGTGTTCCGAAGCCGACAACCACTACTTCATCCATCAATTGTGAATCTTCTTTCAACTGAATGACGAAATGAGTTTTTCCATTGGTACTGACCTCCTGAGGCAAATAACCGATATAGGTAACCTGCAACTTACTGTTGTCAGAGACCTCCAATGAAAATTCTCCCTCAAGATTGGTAATCGTGGCCTGCTTACCGCCTACGGCAAGCACATTCGCTCCTATAAGAGGTTCGCCGGTAACGCCCGTCACTTTACCCGTTATCTTTTTCATCTGAGTAGCTTGCCCGGCAGCAGCTTTCTCTTTCTTCTGCTCAACAGGAGTAATGACTATATGCTCAGCCTCATAACGGCAAGTAAAACCGGTATTCTTCAAAAGAGCATCCATTACAAAAGACAGTTCCTTGTCTACAAAGTTTCCTTTAATCTTCCTATTTACATCCAGTCTGGTCTGATTGTATGTAATACTCAATTGAGTCTGCTCCTCAATTTGTTCGAATACTTTTTGCAAAGACTGATTGTTGCCATACACGCTTATCCGCTGATTTTGCCCGTACGCAGTGTTATAAATGCATAAAGCGAGAAGTAAAAGAACTATTTTATGAATTTTTACGGATAGAATATTCCTTAATTTGATTTTTAATTTCATAATTTTGTGAGTTAATCAATTAATACTGTTTAAAGTCTCTAAAGGTTAAAAAGTTTTTGATTGATTTCGGGGATCGGAAATGGGTGTGGTAATTTGTTTCCGGTTCCCTTTTTTGCATATAATTGTTCTCCTTTCCTTTACTTTAATGGACAAATAGATATGGATTCGTCCTTCTCCACTTTATAGGTGATACCTCCTACTGTTTTTGTTACAATATCCAAAACATGGAAAATATCATCACGACGCTTAAACTTTATTGTATAAAGGTCCGAATTGATCCGATTCGACTCCATCAGATCAGACGATAACTGAATAGATACTGCATAGCTTCTTTCCAGTGTTCTCAGGATTTCCCTGAGTGACTGGGAAATAAAGTTCATCTCTCCCTTTGTCCAACCCGAATAAACAGAAGCATCTATATCTGTTTTGTTGAATCTACCACTCCGATTTTCGTAATCAAGCTGCTGATTGGGTTCTAAGGTAATAAAACTGTTCGGCTGGTTTTTCTTTCTTACAGCAACAGAACCGGACTCCAATGTGGTAATTGTCCTTCTATCAAAAGGATATGCCTGCAAATTAAACTGAGTACCCAGTACACAAATGTCCAGATGGTTAGTTGCCACCACAAAAGGAAGTTTCTTATTAGGGGCTACCGCAAAGTGCCCTTCTCCGGAAAGATATACAGAACGGGTATCGCCGGTAAATTGCGTAGGATATAGAAATACGGATCCCGAATTCAGGGTGATGATCGAACCATCCGGTAACGTGATCTGTTTTTGCTCTCCCTTGGGAACGATACATTCTACAAAACGGACTTCCTGCGTGTGATGTTCCACATATATATAGGCCGTTATAATAGATATTAACGGGATAAGAAGAATAGCTGCTATATGCGCCCACCGATGTAGATAGGTCGGCCGGGCAGAAGAAAGCCCTGCTCTTTTTTGAAACTTACGTAAAGAATGCCGGGTATTCCGGCATCTGCTTCAGGACGATATTCGTCCCATATCTGAAGAAGCGCTTCTTCTTTCCGTTGTTTGCCGGAAGGATCAAGAAGCCATGTCCACACTTTATTTTTAAGGTCCGGACTGGCTATGAAGGCCATAAAGTTGTGTATGATTTTGTATGCGTCAGACATAGTATGTTTTATGGATTATATATATAAGATACGTAACCCGCCAAACACACACAGTTCAAAGAACACTTTTTTTATATAGCTTGTTAAGTTTATACGAAAGTAGCCATAATGACCCAAAACAATATCTTACGTATATCAGCCAAAGCCTGGGTCAGATGATTCTCAACTGTACGCTTGCTAATGTTCAGTTCACGGGCTATATTTTCATTACTAAGCCCCTGTTCGCGGCTCATCTGATAAATCTTTCTTCTTTGAGAAGGCATTCTTTCAACAGCGATGGCTATAATTAGTTCTAATTCTTTCGCGTTCAGTTCCGATTCTATTTCATACAGATCGGAGTTATCATCCGATAACTGCCTGGATTGATAATTTTTAAATAACAAAGAGCGCTCGATGTACCGGAAAACCGCATTCCGGGCTATACGGAACAGGTATGCATCCAAGTTGTCTATCTGCTTCAGATTTCCCCTGTTCTGCCACAATGACATAAATATATCCTGCGAAAGATCTTCCGCCTCTTCAGCATCCTGTAACAAGCCATTAATGAATCCTTTGACCCGGGGATAATAATCAAGAAAGAAGCCCTCAAACTTTTGGGGACTTTCCAGACTATCCGCATCGGTCACCGGAAATTTCCTTATGAATTTCATTATACAGATAATTTAAAATAGCTCTATAAACACACATCCCTCGACATTCAGAACAGTATTTTAGAGATAATCAATTTAGGTTAACTTTATATTGGTTTTGTATATCAACAAAAGTTATTATAGTCAGAAATCACCACGGATTACATCAATTGCCACAGAATTTTACATTGACCATCAGTCATTTATTTTTTATCTGTGTGAATCAGTGTAATCCGTGATGATTTTTTTCCGCAACACTCCCTACTGATGAATGATCAGTGCAGACTGTGCTGGAACCGTCACCTCAGGTCCGTATAACGAGCCCAACCCTCTTTCATCAATCACACCATCTCTGCATACAACAGTGTATTTACCTTCGGGTATCGCCAGTTTGGCAGGAACAGAACGGGCATTAAGTGCCACGATAATGTTGTCCCAAGTATCTCCGTTAGCGCGGTCTTTCAAGCGGAAAGCCACCAGATTACCACCATCTACCGGGAGGAATTCCAGGTGCTTACGTACCATCTCGGCATCTCCCATACGGAAAGCGGGATGGGCTTTACGAATACTGATCAAACGCTTATAATAGGCGAACACATCTTCGTGAGTTGTCTTTCGGTTCCAATCAATGGCATTAATAGAATCGGGACTCTCAAAACTATTATGCACCCCTTTCTTGTCACGCATCACCTCTTCTCCGGCATAGATGAACGGAATACCTTGCGAAGTCAGCACTGCCGTCTGCGCCAGTTTGTCAAGTCGTACGAGTTGTTCGGGTGTGATGCCGGGGATACTCGACTTCAAGCGATCTACCAAGCACATATCATCGTGGCAGGATACGTAACTGATCATCTGAGTAGGCTGGGAAGCCCAGGGAGCTTTACTGTAATTCACCGAATCATTGTTGACTTGAGGGTGACTGACAGCTCCTACAATACCAAACTTAATGCTCTCTTCTTCCCCGGGGATCCCGGCAAGGAACGCTCCCTTATGATTATCATTAAAAGGACCACGCAACGCATCACGAATTTCATCGGAAAAGGCGGCAATACCCGGCATTTTACAGGTATTGACCTTCATTGCCAGCGAATCACCCGGATACTGAGGTGCTTCCGCTGCCCAACCTTCACCATAAATAATGATAGAAGGATCTACAGCACTGACCGCCTTACGGATTTCATTCATCGTCTCGATGTCGTGAATGCCCATCAGGTCGAAGCGAAAACCATCGATATGGTATTCCCTGATCCAGTGAAGCACGGATTCAATCATATATTTACGCATCATAGGCCGGTTACTTGCCGTCTCGTTACCACAAGCCGAACCATTGGCCAACGAACCATCCGGCTTCTGGCGATAAAAATATCCAGGTACCGTACGTTCGAAGTTACTGCCATCGGTGTTGTATGTATGATTGTATACCACATCGAGCACTACCCGTATACCAGCTTTGTGCAATGCCTGTACCATCTGCTTAAACTCGCGGATGCGGACAGCCGGATCGTAAGGATCGGTAGCATACGAACCATCGGGTACATTGTAATTCTGCGGATCATATCCCCAGTTGTATTTATTTTCATCCAACTTGGTTTCGTCTACCGAAGCATAATCATAAGACGGAAGCAAATGGACGTGTGTTACTCCCAGCTCGATCAGATGATCGATTCCGGTCAGCAATTTGGCAGAGTTCATCGTACCATGTTCTGTCAATGCCAAAAATTTTCCCTTATGCTGAATACCTGATGTAGAATCTACTGAAAAATCACGATGGTGCATTTCATAAATGATCGCATCAGCCGGTGATTTCAACGGCGGGCGCTGGTCTGTCCCCT
>ERZ791689.165-NODE-165-length-44234-cov-4.25446_pt1 | contig 44234 bp, 66 predicted proteins | sample MGYA00509957_ERZ791689 | MGnify/ENA primary metagenome ERZ791689 (study PRJEB30046, sample SAMN00715167) | human gut metagenome | study: EMG produced TPA metagenomics assembly of the A metagenome-wide association study of gut microbiota in type 2... | reverse complement strand
TATCCTAACAATGCCAAAATGGCACTCCTAACAATGCCAAAATGGCACTCCTAAAAATAAAGTTAGAGGCTATTTCCAATTTATGAAAGTAGCCTCTTTTTTTTAATGCTTTGTTTGGTTTTTTATCACCCATTTATACCAGTGGAAACTTTTAATGTTTCCCCTTTTTCTTCAGCATCTAATTGTTTGCTAAGTATTTTTAATTTTTCTTCTTTTGTAAGTTTAGCCTCTTGTATATTTATACTAAGTATAGAATTATTATGCTGAATTATATTAGCAATATTTAAAATATGTTTTAAGATGCCTGCACGTTCTTCAGATGATAAATTTAAACAATAATCTGCAATTTGTGTTTCTATTGGAGAGAGGTTATATTTTTTAGTCATTTGGGCTAAAAAATCATCTTTTCTTTCGATTATCATTTCTCCTTCATTTGTACGAAGCCAGTTTATATTTATTTCTGGAAATGCTAAGTTAATAGATAATATTAATCTTTCGCTTATAGGTCTATCCCCTGTTTCTATTTGGCTATATCCAGATCGACTCATTCCGATTTTTTTAGCAAAATCTTTTTGATTTAGTCCTTTATGGATGCGTATTTCTTTTAATCTGTTAGCCATGAAAATATCATTTTCTTTATTAGACATATTTGTGCCTCCTTATTTTTAATATAAATAAATAATATCATTATAATTGCCCCAGTGCAACATTTTTTATTAAAAACATGTTGACATTATTCCCTTTAGGGGCTATAATGTGTCATGTAAGGTAAAAAAAAGCCCCACAGCGGAACGAGGTGAGAAGAATGACAGATAATAAAAATAAAACAGAATTAGAAATTATGGAAATTATAAATGCTATTAGAAATAGCGGAAATACAGAATTAATACAAATAGCAACATTAAGTTATCTCAAAGGATTAGAAGATGGGGTAAGAATAGAACAAACAAGAAAAATTGCTTAAATCAAAGAAAGGATTTTGAAAATGATAAAACTTGGTAAAGCTGAAGCATTGAATTATTTAGAAAAAGGATATGTAGTAATAATTAGAAATAAAGATTTTGAAGATTATCATGTAATAAAACAAGGCGAATATCTTTGTAGATATGATGATCCAATTGAAGGTGAATTAATAAATGAAATGCTTCAAGAAAACGATGAGTTTTATTATGATAAAGTCCTTGATGATGAGTACTATGAAATGCAAGTAGCATAAAAAATGGTCGGTAGAAATACCGACCATAAAAGAAATAAAGGAGAAAAATAAAATGAATGCTCAACATAAAGATGTAACTTTAAAAATTGTAGAAGTGTTATCAAAAAATAATGTTATATTGTCAGATATAGATATTATTTTTTCTTTAGTAAAAGATGTTATACAAAAAACTACTACTGTATGTGATTTATATAAAAAAGAATAATCACAATAATAATTTAGCAGAAGAAAGTATAGCTTGAGCTTTAGATAGCAGAATGTCTGGTTTAATATTTATAGAATATAAATTATCTTTATTAGAGATAAGTTCTGGAGATAAATAAACTTTTGGTAAATCTAAACATTGACAAATAATATTTAATAATGATTGAGTTTCTATTAATAGAGAATGTGCTTGAGAGTCAAAAAATTCATTTGTAAATGTTAACATATAATCATTATTTATAGTTTCAATATAATCTTTAATGAAATTTTTTGGCTCAATTTCTTTTGTAGATAAATAATATAAAGTTAATTGTTTATATAAGTTTATATTATTAAAATCTGTGTCTGGAGATATTTGATTGAGTTCATTTAGATTAGAATTAATAATATTTAAATGTTGCTCTAATTCTTCAATTTGTTTTTTTAAGGAAAATTTTTCAAGCATAACATTATCCTCCAAAAGAATATTAATAATAAAATTATAACATATACAATTAAAAGATAGGAATAATAATGATAATAACTTTTATAGAAGAAAATACCTTCTTGCAAGAAGGTCATAAAATTGTGGCAGATAAGCCTTATTTTAAGGATTTAATAAATAAAGTAATAGGTTCACCTAGAGCTTATAACTTTATAAAATATAAAACATCTGATGTGGTAATTTCTCTAAGGAAAGACCAGATGCAGGTTTTAAAAATGATTGAAATTATTATCTCCACAAATATAGATGATAAAAAAATCAAAAAATATATAAAGCAATTATAAAAAGTGGCTAGTATATAGCACTAGCCCTTCGACAAAAAAATAATTCACTCCATAAAAATTTAAATTTCAATAATGTAGTCGTAGGGCGAGTGGTATGTATTAACCATATCTAAATTAATTATATATGAACAGAGGTGTAATACTATGAATAAAGATAAAATTAATGATGTTGTAAATCTTCTAGTTGGATTGCAACAATATGAATGGATACGTATTAAAAATATCATTGATAAAGAATTTCAAAAAAAAGCCGTCAAGCAGACACTTGACGGAGAAGATTTAAAAAAATCATTAGAAAAAGAATTTATTTTGTAACAACTTAATAAGATGATTATAACATAACCTGGTGTGTAGCACTTGCCTCGCAATATAATATGTAATTTAAAATACTCCGCCCAAGACATTTAATTTATAAAATATATTGCGAGGTGAATGGTACACACTAGAAAATATAGACACGAACGCTTGGCGGTGGGTTTCGATTAAACCGCCCATAAAAATTTATAGCTTATATATGTGGGTAGCAACCACAAATATATATTGGTTTAATAAAATGAGGTGGAAGATAAGGAATGAAATTATTATCATTAAATCTTCAGAATTTTAGAGGGATAAAATCCTTAAATATAAATTTTGAGGGTAAAAGTGCAAATATTTATGGTGCAAATGGAATAGGGAAAACAACAATTGCAAACTCTATTAGTTATTTGTTAACAGGACAACCGCTAACAAACGAAAAAGATTTTTCACCTAAAACAAGCGATACTCATAACTTGCATCATATTGTAAATGGTGTATTTGAATTAGATAATGGAGAACAAATATCTTTATCTAAAGATTATTATGAGGTATATCGTCAAAAGAAAGGAGAATTAGCAGAAAAATTAAGTGGTCATACTACAGACCATTATATAAATGGTGTTCCTGCAAAAGAAAAAGAATATATATCTACTTTAGAAAAAATCTGTGGCGGTGATGTTAATAAAACAAAAGTATTAATGTTAGTAGGATATTTTGCAGAAGTATTATCTACTACAGATAAAAGAAAACTTTTATTTGAAGTATGTGATAAAGGTCTTTCTGATGAAACAATTATTAATAAAAATGTTTCTTTAATGCCATTAAATGAATACTTAATTATTCCAGGAACGAATAATAAATATTTAATTGATGAGTACAAAAAAATAGCAGTAAATCAACGTCGTGAAATAAACAAGAAATTAGAGTCTATACCAGAGCGTATAGATGAATTAGAACTATCATTAAAAAATGATTTACCAACAAAAGACAACCTCAATATTTCTATTAAAAATATTGAGACAGAAAGAGAGGTTAAACAAAAAGAACTAGATATTTTACTAAGTGATAGTAAAGCTCTTGAATTAAGTATAGATAAAAAAATATCTGTATTAGAAAATCACTATCAAGAAAGTAAGGCAAACTATATAGAAAATAATAATAAAGATAATGAAGAAATATATAAAGCAATAAATGCTCTTAATAATAAAAAAGCAGAATTAGTACAAACATCAATGGAATATAAAAATAATATATACTCTCTTGATCTGAAAATTAATGAATGTATTAGTAATCGTCAACGATTATTAGATGAATATGATAAAGTCAAAGCTAATACATTTAATGAAAAATGGGATGAAAATAGTGAGCTTTGTAGTCTATGTGGTCAAAAATTGCCTTTAGATAAAATTGAACATTTAAAAATAGAGTTTGAAAAGAGGAGAGAAGAACATAATAAAGCTAATTCGGTAGCCAAAGAAAGAATAAATAAAGAAGGGCAACAGTTTAGTAAGGCAATAATTGATGGATTAAATAAACAAAAAACAGAATACTCTAACAAATTGGATGCTATAAATACAGAGATTTCCGATATAAATAATAAGATTAATTTAGCAAAAGATAGTGTTTTAAAACCTAAACCTTTTGAAGAAACAACTATAGCAGAAAGTATTAAAAATAGGATTGAACGATTAAATCGTGATAAAGAAAACATTGATACAAATGAAGCTTTACAATCCATTAATAAAGAGATTTACGAACTTGATAAGAAACTACAAGATTTAAAAGAACAGTTAATAAAAATTAATGTAGATGAGAAAACTAGAAGTCGTATAAATGAATTAACTAATGAGCGAAAAAATAAAGCTCGTGAACTTGAATATATAGATAAAGGAATTTATTTGTGTGATGAGTTTTCAAAAATTAAAGCTCGTATGATTACAGATAATATAAACAAAAACTTCAAAACAATTAAATTTGCTTTATTCAAAGAACAAGTAAATGGCGGATTCAAAGAAATTTGTGAACCGTTAATTAAGAATAAAGCTGGTCAATGGGTTGAATATAAATCAGCAAATACTGCTTCACAGGTAAATGCTAATTTAGAGATTATAGATGTACTAAGTAATTTCTATAATTTAAAACTTCCTGTAATTGTTGATAGAGCAGAAAGTATTAGTAACATAGAAAAGATATCGTCTCAGCAGATTAATTTAATAGTATCTGCAGAAGATAAAGAATTTAGAATTGAACAGGAGTAATTAACTATGACAGATATAAAGGCACTTCAAAGTCAAAAGAATGAATTAACTATTAGTGAAAGATTTGCAAATAAAGTACTTAAAGAATTAAGTAGTAATATGCATCTTGACTTGGAAACATCATATTATCAAAAACAGTTAATACAAGGCTACTATTTAGGTATTGATAAAGCTCTAAAAAAAGCTGAAGAAGATAGATTAAGACGAAATCTTAGTAATAAAGATCCTAAATATAATAATAACCTAGCTTATACATGGAATAATGTTGATTGGGAAGGTTTAGCAGTGGATATTATCTACTATGCAAGGGTTGGGTTAGACATGAATATACCAAATCATTTACATCCTATTCCATTTAAAAATAATAGGACTAATAAATATGAAATAGCCTTAATAGAAGGCTACAATGGCATAAAATACATGGCTGAAAATTATGCTCTTGATAAACCATTAAATGTAATAATTGATTTAGTATATAGCAATGATAATTTTATACCAATAAAAAAAGGTATAAGCCAGAACTTTGAAAGTTATGAGTTTACAATTTCTAATCCATTTGATAGAGGTGAAGTAATTGGTGGTTTTGGATATATTGAATATAGTGATAAGACAAAAAATAAATTAATAATGATGCCTAAAAAAGATATTGATAAGAGAAAACCTAAATTTGCTAGTGCTAATTTTTGGGGCGGTGAAGTAACTGATAAAAAAAGTGGTAAAAAAGTATCTGAAGACGGATGGTATGAAGAAATGTGTAGAAAAACACTAATAAGAGAAGTGTATGGTCAAAAACATATACCACTAGATCCTAGAAGAATTGATTTAGAATATAGAAAACATCGTCAACAGGAATTGAGTATAAAAGTTGCAGAAAATGATGTTCAAAAAGAAAAAGACATCACAGAAACAACTGATATGGATTATATGGTAGAAAGCACATCGCAATTAGAGCAAGAAGAAAATAAGAATGAATATAATGCTTTAAAAGAGGCTACTCCTATTGAAGCTGAAGTAGTAACACCCAATACATCTAATATAAAAGAAGAAACAGTGGTTCAGAAAAATGAAACATTGTTTGATGAACCAACGTTTTAATGAATATAAAAGTAATTGCTTCTGGTAGTAGTGGTAATTGTTATTTAATAAGTGATGATAAAACTTCGCTACTACTGGATGCAGGCATTTCATTTAAACAAATTCAAATAGGCACAAATTTTAATATAAGTAACATTGGTGGGTGTTTTGTTACGCATAGACATATTGACCATGCTAAATCAATAAAAGATTTAAATAAAAGAGGTGTGCCTATTTTTGGACCAAAAGATGTAGCAGAAATTTATCCAATAAAGATAATTAAGCCATTCATAAGGCTTAAAATTGGTACATTTGAAATAGTGCCATTCCCATTAAAACATGATGTCGAGTGTTATGGATATCAAATTATGAATAAAGATAATAAGTTGGTTTATATAACAGATACAGCTTATGCTAAATATAAATTTAGTAATCTTACTCATATTATGATAGAAGCTAATTATGATAGAAATATTATTAGGAATAATACATTTAATGATGTAGTTAATGGGAAATTGGCTAATAGAATAATAGCTTCCCATATGAGTTTAGATACAGTTAAAGAGTTTTTATCGGAAAATGATTTAAATAAGGTTCAACAAATATATTTATTACATCTCAGTGATAATAATAGTGATACTGCTCTATTTAAAGATGCTATTCAAAGACAGACAGGAGCGGAGGTATATGTTTTTTAATGGAAATAGCTCAAGGAGTTATACAAGAGTTTAATGAAGGTGGAAAGGCAATAATTGTTGCGGATATTCCAGACTTTAATAGAGCCTTACTTAGAAAGTATAAGAATGTGCTTATTGGGTTTTCAGATGGTCGTAAAATATCGGCTAAACAAATGCGAAAAATATATGTTTTGCTTAAGTATATTGCTGAATGGATTGGAGACACAGAAGAAAATACAAAAGCACTCATGAAAATACAATTTAATATGCAAATTCAATCAGTAGGAAAACATATCATTTCTTTTAGAGATTGCGATATGACAACTGCTAGAGAGTTTATTAGTTTATTAATAAACTTCATGATTGAAAATGAAATTTACTCTGGTGAGCCACTATATTTATTGAATGATGATATAGAAAAATATATATATGCTTGTTTAATAAATAAAAAATGTTGTGTATGTGGTAATCATGCTCAATTACATCATATTGAACGTGTTGGTATGGGCAGAAATAGAAATAGTATTTATCAAGTTGGTATGGCGGTACTTCCATTATGTGCTGTTCATCACGATGAATGTCATAAAGTATCGCAATATCAATTTAATAAAAAATATCATCTTGAACCGTTAAGAATATCTGATAAAGATAAGAATATCTTTATTAAGAAATACGGATTGAGTAAGAAAAATTTTGAAGGTGGTGATGCTTAACTAAGTTTAATGTTGATAATTAATGACCGAAACGACAATCATTTTAACACTAGGTGCTACAACGGTCAGTAGCACCACAACATTAAATATGGAGGGTATTATGGATAGAATAAAAATAGCAGATATTGATAATGAACGATATTATCAAGTGCCGATATCATTTTTTACCAACCCTTATTATAGGGAATTATCAAATGATTCTAAGATAGCATATTCCATCTTAAAAAATAGATTAACATTATCCATTAAAAATAATTGGTTGGATAATGATGGGGCAGTATATATTTTTTATACTCAAGATAAGTTATCAGAGATTATGAATATATCTAGACGTACTGTTGCTAGAGTAATAATTCAACTGAAAGAACATAATCTTATAGATGTAGTACAACAAGGTCGAGGGTTACCTGCCAAAATATATGTAAAAAAACTAAAGCCTAATGCATATGCATCAAGAAATGATTTTATAGAGTCTAATAATGAACAAGAAGATGAAATAAAAGAGGAAAAACAGGTTAAAGAAAAATCGAAAGCAGAAAATAAACAACAAGAGTATTTTTCAATATTCTGGGCTTCATATCCTAAAAAAGTTGGTAAAGGTGCAGCAGAAAAAAGCTGGAAAAAAATAAAACCAACTAAAGATTTGTTAGAAAAAATGTTAAATGCTATAGAAACTGCTAAACAGTCTATGCAGTGGAACAAGGATAATGGTCAATATATTCCTAATCCAGCAACGTGGCTAAATCAAAAACGTTGGGAGGATGAGATTATCATAGACAATAAATACAGTAATAAATCTAAAAATTCAAATAATATGCCAAGTGCAATGACTACGGCACAAAAAGCTTTAGATTTATTAGAACAAATGGGTGGATAATAGTGAATTCAAAACTACATCAAGCAGAAATAATAAAATTATTAACACCATATCTGTCATTATTTCCACATAGTAAAGTAGATAGCTTGGGATTAGTTATTTATGCTAAATCTTTAACAGAATTATCTTTAGCTCAAATAGAGGTGGCAATGTTGAAGCTTATTAGAAAGGTAGATTTCTTCCCTACTGTTCATCAAATTTTTGAAGAAGCTAAAAATCTAGATGAACTTGTAAATGAAAAAAGTTTACCTACTGCAGAAGAAGCATGGGGCGAAGCTATGGAGCAGGTCCGTAAAAATCACATCTATAAAGAATGGCAATATAGTTGTGATGAAGTTAAAGAAGCTGTAAAACTTTTCGGAATTACTGAATTGTGTAGTTTAAAAAGTGAAGAAGTTGGAATAGCTAGAGCTCAGTTTACAAAGTTTTACAATAGTGTTGTAAAACGTAATGAGGATAAAATTTTAAATGGTCAGATTTTGGCTAGTTTACCTGAAAAAACTTTAAAAGATTTAAAGGAAAGGAAACAAAGCTCACTTATACAAGTAAAAGATATATTAAAGAGCTTAAAAAATAAGAAATGATATTTTATACAGTTATAAGATTCAATTTATATAGAAATGGATCAGTGAGAAAATATCAAAGACTGTATAAAACTCCAAGAAAATTTAAAACAAAAGAAAAAGCTGTAAGGTATGCCAATGAATTATTTAAGAATAAAAACTGCTTGTGTATACAAGTGGATCTAAATGATGAATTTGGTGTAATTGAAACAGTTTTTGAAAAAACCAGATGATCCAGGAGGCATAAAGATGGCTACATTAAGATTTGAGAAAGATGGTAATATCATTGAAATAGAAAATTATAGGGAAGAAATAAAAGAAAAATTTAATAGATTACTTGTTGAAACAAGTGAGGAGAGTAGATTTTATGACGAAGGCACAAGCTATACAATTGATGATAAAGGGCAAAAAGTTAGTTAGTACAGATGTAGGATTTCATTATTTTTATATTCAATATAAAAATGATAAGTTCGTTGATAGTTTAGGAAACGAGGTTAATATTAACGTCTTAAATGGCGTGTGGAGTATATATGAACCTAATTTGGTAGATAAATTTATAAATAAATTGTGGGGAATTTGAGTGTTTAATAGGAAATACTTTGCTTATGAAATAGAAAATATGGAAAAAGAATTAATAGCAGATACTAAACATTATGTATTATTTGGAGGAATTGTTCTTTTAGCAATAATTTTAATGAGTGTTGTTGTTTTGTATGACTAAATCAATATTAACAGAAGAACAAAAAGCTTATTTATTGAGAATTGCTCCAAATAGATTTAATAAAGAAATAACTTTATTGATAAATAATAAATTTAAAACTAATTTTACAGAAAACCAGATAAAACATTACAAAAAACATAATAAAATTAAGTCCTTTAACGATGATAAGTTAAAGGAAATAAAATCAATACAGGTGGCAAAATATAGAAAAGTTTTGCCGATAGGAAGTGAAACTGTTTGGAGTGATGGATTTATATGGATAAAAGTAAAAGCTGATCCAGCTAAATGGAGATTAAAACACCACGTTATTTGGGAAGAATTTCATAAAAGGGAAATACCCCAAAATTATGTTGTTATATTTTTGGATGGCAATAAAAGAAATTTTGATATAAAAAACTTAGAACTACTATCAAAAGAAGAATATTGTTATTTAAATAACAAACACATAATTTTTAAAAACTCGGAATTAACAAAGAGCTATTGTAATTTATGTAAATTGATGTCTTTAAGAAAGAAAAGGAAGATATAAAAAATGAATAATAATTTGGATACTTTAAATCAAGTATTATTTGAACAATTAAATCGGTTATCTGATAGAAATTTGAAATCAGATAAATTAAGAAAAGAAATAGAAAGGACTACATGTATAGAAAAGATATCTAAACAGATAATAGAAAGTGGTTATCTAAGGCTAAAAGCTCTGCAAATAAGAGATGATAGTCTTAGGGCTGATACAGATATGCCGAAAATGTTTTCGTTAGATGAGGAGATAAACCATGAAAATAAAAAGTAAATTTTTAAATTTTATAAAATATCTATTGAAAAAAATAAATAATATAAAATCTGGTACCACAGATAATGAAAATAGTAATGAAAATAATATTATGGTTTCATGCAATAAAAATATAGGAATTAATAATGAAAAGATATCCCAAAATAATAGATTAAGATTTAATAATAGAAGATGTAATATCGGAAAAATGTTACTTCGACCAATTAATCTAAAAAAAGGTGAAAAAATGAATGAGTAAATTTATAGAAATAACAAATGATAATGATTATGAAATATTGATTAATTTGAATGATATCAAAGAAATAAAAATTGAAGATACAGACTATACAAATATAAATGAAGCACAGTTAATCGCCATAAGAAATAATGGTGAAAAAATCATTTTAGATGAAGGTGATTATGCGGAGATGAAAAGTTCATATTATTATTTATATGATTTTATAGACGTGATTAAACTATGACTACATGGACGATAGAACAATTAAAACAAGCAGGATATAATGTATCATCTGCGATTATAAAACCTAAAAATAAATATAATAATAAGGTTACACATATAGGTAATCTTAGATTTGATAGCAAAAAAGAGTATGAATATTATTTAAAACTTTTGTCATTAAAAAAGGCTGGAGTTGTAAAGTATTTTGTGATGCAAAAAGATTTTACATTACAAGAGGCTTTTACAACAGAGAAAGGTGAAAAAGTAAAACCTATTCGTTATAGAGCTGATTTTGTGGTTACTTATGCTAACGGTACAGAGGAAGTAGTAGACGTGAAGGGGATGAAAACAAGAGTATATATTAATAAAAGAAAGCAATTATTAAAAAAGTATCCAAATATCAATTTCAAGGAGGTTTAAAAGTATCATTTTGAAACTTTAAATACTTTGGGATACTTAGAAAGGAGGTTATGGTTATGAAAAACGAACAATGTGATGAAAAATATTATGAAGCAGACAAAGGGTTCATGTGTTGGATAAATAAGGAACCATGCAGTAAGACTAATTGCACATTGAAGCATAGATTTGCAAAAGAGTTTTCCAAAAAGGTAATAAAGGAGCTTAAAAATGAAAAACATAAATATGATTAAAGTTTTCATGAAAGAAAATGGAATTGATTTTGATAAAGAATTTTATGTTGATTTTGGAGAAGAACAAGAAGTATTTAATATAGATAATTTTAAAAAATATACTATTTTACAAAATGATGACTATATTTATTTTGAGGATGATACTGGCGAAGATATTTCCTATGAAAAAATGGGAAAAATAATGTTTGATGATGAAGTTCATGTTATTAGTAAGGATTATTTTGAAAAAATGATGAACTATTACATTAGTATTTCCAAGTTATGTGATAGTTTTTATAATAATGGCTCAGAATGTAGAAGATGTCCTGTATGTTCAGATAGTGATGGCTGTTTTTTTACAGATAGCTATGCTAAGAATGGAATAATAGAGCATTTGAATTCTTCATATATTTGTTTTATGCCAAAAGATTATAAATATAAAAATAAATTATTATGTAAGTATAAGAATTATAAAGAGTTAATAGATGATGTAGATTAAATAAACATAGTAGTTTTATGGGAGGAAAAAATGGAAAATATATCTACTAACAATATGTATGAACATGTTAAATCAATAAAAAATAGTTGTGATAAATATAGAAAAGAGAATGGAGGATCATGTAGAGGCTGTATATTTAATAAACTAGTTTATAAAGATGGAGATTATGATGATTTTGAATGGACTGATGAAAACGATAAGAATGATGATAATCTTACTTTTTGTGAATTGTTTTTTGATATAGGTCCATTAAATTGGGATTTAGAAGAATTTAGTAATAAAATTCATGAGGATAAGAAGAATAAATAAATATAGCGGTGTTTTTATGTTAGTTAGATTAAATAAAGATATGATATATGATTTAAAGGCTATTCGTTCTATACAAATTATTAATAATTCTATAATTTTAATTGGAATATGTGTAAATTCTGATTCAGATAATGAATTAATTAAATATGTACATATTTCTAGTGAATTAGAAAATGTTAATTTTATTTATGATTTAATCTGGAGAGAAATTAACTATAGCCTTGTACATTATAAACAAATTTTAGATTTATATAATTTAATAAAAACATATGGTCAAGTGAAAGAAGGGTAAAATTTTGAACGAAATAAATAATACAAATGATATAAACGAATATTTAGATAATGTAATAGCAACGTTATGTAAAGAAAAAACGATTGCTAATATCAATTTTAGTCTTACTCAGGATAAATTTTTAATAAATACTAATGCTATTAATGATAAAGATATATTGGTATCTCATGCTCTTTTAAGTATATATATTCTTAATAAATTTGGTGTAAGTTATGAAGATTTTGTAGAAATGTTAAAAAAAGTTAAAGCTGTTTTGAAAGGATGATATGATGCGTCAAATGAAATTAGGTGATTTTATAAAGATTAATCATGTAAAAGATTTTTCTATAAATGGTAAATGTTCTATGTGTGGAGAATGCTGTGGAGCAATATTACCTGTAAGTGAAAAGGAAATAAAAAGAATAAAAAAATATGTAGTTGAACATAATATAAAAATAAATGTTAATCCAATAAATACTTTATCTGAAAAAATGATAGATTTAACGTGTCCTTTTAGAAATAATAAGGAACGAAAATGTGATATTTATGAGGTTAGACCTAAGATTTGCAGAAGCTTTATTTGTAATTTAAAAAATATAGATAATATTGATAGGATAAATAGGATATATAAAACTGTTAATATGAGAAAGATATTTGAGGTATAGAAAAATAAGGTAGGTAAATATGATGGATATGTTTATGGGACTAATAGTTGGTGGATGGATCGGTGCATTCATAGGTATCGTTATTATGTGTATATTTCAAATAAATAAACATGATTAGTAATGTGAAAATGATGGAATTATAGAAGAAATAGAGGATGATGCAAATGTTTAGAAAGACGAAATATACGGATGGAAAATATGTTTATTATGTATCTGGATTGTTGGGAAATGAGCAATATTCAGTATGCAAACGAGCGATTAATTCAAAATCATTGGGCAATCATAGATATAGAGCTAAAAACAATAAAGTAGTTTCTACTTTTAAGGAAGCTCAAGAGTATTTAGACTTACTTGCTCTAAATAAAAAGTGGGTAGTTTGTGAATAATATATAGAGATATGTTAATAAAAAAGTGAAGATAATTTTACAAAGAACATGGTTATTATTAACTATTCTAATAATGAATATTTAAAGTAAGAATTAGAGGTGTAAAAAATGGCTGTGTTAATAAAGGGAATAAAAACAAATAACTTTAAAATGGCATATGCTATTTTAAAAGATAAAGAGAATAATTTTTATTATCAGGTTGTAGTAGATGGTAATCAAACACATTTTATAACTCCAGAATTTGTGAAGAGGTTTTCATCAAAAGAAAAAGCCTTTGATGAAATGTTATTTTTTATAGCAAATAAAAGTTTTGAAGCTTTAAAAAATAATGGGGATAAAGACATATATAGTATCAATATTATAGAAGAAATGTTAAAAGAATATCCCAATTCATCCATATTATTAAATATATATCAGCAAGCAAAAGATTTTATAAATAGTAATAGTAATGAAGATTATCAGTTATTACTTTTTTGAGGAGTGGTCGTAAGATGATAAATATTTATATTGTTATGTTTAATATAGAAGGAAAGAAAAATTAAAAAGATTTTTTATACATGCATCTGATATAGAGGATGCAGAGAAATTTGCATATAAAAAATTAAAAGAGTTAGAAAATGAATATGGTAAAAAAATTTCACTAAAAGGAATAAAGGTAAATAAAAATGACATTTAAAGTAAATAAGATTAATACAATTGAAGAATATTTAGTAAAAGATGAATATGATTATGTTTATTTTTTTGTTGATGCTCAAAATGGAGTATTAAGTATTGTTTCTAATTATGGAAGTATGGGTTACAGATGGGAAGCTCCAGGAAATAATTTTAAAAAATTCCTGATAGAACTAAATACTGATTATCTAATGAATAAATTAGGTAAAAGAGCTTTTAATTTAGATGGAACAATAAAAAATGTGAAAAACTGGATTATATCATGTAGAAGAGAAAAAAACTGCACTAAAGAAGAAGCAAGATACGTGTGGGATTATGTAATAGATGAAATTCAACAATACGACATTAAAGATGAAGGTTTTTTCTGGGGAATTATTAATTCCAATCTAGAATATATAGTTAAGGTTGATGAAAATTACTTTGAAGGTATAGAAGTAGATTGTGAATGGAGTGATTATGATAAATATTTTATGAACCACATTTGGAAAGCCTTTGTTGAACAACTAAAGCAAGAGTTAGAGGCAGAACTATGAATGAAATAAAACCGATTTTAAGATGGCCAGGAGCTAAATGGAGAATAGCAAAATGGATAGCAAGTTATTTTCCTGAACACGGAACATATCTAGAACCTTTTTTTGGGAGCGGTGCGGTATTTTTTACCAAACCGCCGTCTGGTTCAGAAACAATTAATGATATTGATAATAATATCGTGAACCTCTTTAAGGTTTGTAGAGATAATCCTAAAAAATTAGCTAGGAAAATAGCTATGACACCATATTCAAGAGCAGAATATATCTTTTGTAGAAATAATTATAAAGATGATAGTTGTGATGATATTGAAAGAGCTAGACGATATGTAGTTGCTGTATGGCAGGGATTTGGTGGCAAGACATATCAAGAAGTAAGTTGGGCTCATGATAGAACAAATAGTGTTTTTCGACCAAAGTACTGGGCGGAGTTACCAGATAGAATATTAAATATTTTAGGTCGTTTAAAAATGGCACAAATAGAAAATAAAAATGCTATAGAATTAATAGATATGTACAATAGAAAAAATTGTTTAATATATGCAGATCCACCTTATCTGAAAGAAACAAGAAGTAATTTGCACTATGAATATGAAATGGGGAAAATTGATGAGCATAAGAAGTTATTAGAGGTTCTTTTACATCATAAAGGTCCAGTTGTAGTAAGTAGTTATACTAATAAATTATATGATGAATGGTTGGTATTAGAAAATGGATGGGATAAAAAGACCATAAAGGTACAAGCAAACGCAGGGAAAAGTACCTTAGAATGTATTTACTTAAATAGAATGTGTAATATAGAAATAAGTTTATTTTAATATAATATTATTTTATTTATGGTGTTTAATTATGAAAACAAATTTAACTAAAGAAATAGAAAAATCTATTGGGCTGATATTGTTAATACATGTAATAGGATTAAATTCAGTTTTAATAAAAATGTTACTAAATGTTATTGTATGTTAGTAATCAAAAGTGTTATTATTATAATCACAAAAAATATAGAGCATGGGAAACATAAAAAAAGCAGTCTATAATGACTGCTTTTTTTATGCTTGAGCTTCAATTATTTTTAAAAAATCATATATTTGCATTATTAAAGAATTTTTTTTCGATAATAGTTGTGAAATCATTTTTTTAGTTAATATGTTTTTAGAAAATAAATTACATATTGTTAAAATTACATTTAGAGGAAGTGTATTAAAAATAGTGATTAACTTATTGTCTGAAATATTCTTTGGTTTTTTGGGATGTGGAAGATTTGTTTCAAGAATAATAAAATTTTTATATAAAATTTTTAAATGTTCTTTAATGAAGATTAGGTTGTTATATAAAATTTCTAAAGATTTTTCATCAAAATGGTTTGACTTTAATGTATAATCTAAATCATTTAATGTCATAATAGATATTTTTGTTTTAGAAAGATTTTGTATAGATTTTTTTAATTCATAGAAGTATATAAAATTATTTAAATTCATATTAGCTCCTAAAATAATTTCTTTTAAGTATTGAGGATTATATGTTAGGCAAGAGGGAAAAGATTTTTCGCTTCCTAGTAAAAGAAGTCTATGTTCTTTTTCATATTGCCAGTCAGAATTTTTATCTCTAAATATTGGTAATATATTTTCATATGTTAAATTTTTTTGTAATAAAGGTAATATAGGGCGAGTAGAAGTATAATTTATATTTAATAATTTTATCTTGTAATAAAGATTATTGTTAAGAAATAAAGAGATATTATCTGAGGGAATATCAAATCCCAAGCAAATACCTGAATGATTATTGGCATAATGTGACCACATTAACATATTAGCATTATCTTCAGAAAAACAAGTTATGCCATATTGGGAAAAATTTTTATTATATCGCATACTTATAAGTGCTGTTTTTAATATTGATTTGTTAGACATAACAGTTGACTGGATGTTAGCATCTCTTTTTTTATAGTCTTTTTTTTGTTGAAGATATTTCCTTTGTTGTGTATTAAAAATTTTTCGTTTAAGTATTTGATAGCTTGGATACATATCAAAAGGATCATTAAAATTAGTTGCAATATTAAAATATAGGCGATTATGTTTTAAATTTTCTTTAGTATATTCATTATTCCAATCAGAATATTTGTATAATAACAAAATAATCACACTCCAAATATTAGATTAGAATATTATATCATCAATTTAAATGAGGTAACAATTATGACTACAAGAAAATGTAATAAACATAAATGCTACTATAATATAGAGGAAATATGTTTTCATCGTAAAATAAATCTTAGATATTTTAAGTATTTAAACTATTTTCTGCTTTTAGGTAAATAATATTTTTTTATTAAATATCTTCTATTGCACAACAGATTATTGAAGCAAGTTGATTGATAATAGTCTCATTAACTATATTATATGGATTAATTTTAGATTGAGTAATAGCTGGATGTCCAATTTTATTACGTAAATGTGTAAATTGGTCTTCCATTTCAGTTGATTTCGCACCAGGACGAGTAATTGGATACGGATATACTTTTATTCCAACTCTTGAGCAATTATCAGAAATGTATTTTATAACATGTTTTTGTCCTTCTCTAGGTTTTTCGTATATTTCTTTTACTAAACTCATTAAATAAGCATACATAGCCATATATTTTTGAACTTGATTTTGTCCTTGAAGTAATCCAAATAAAATATTATATTTATCTTCTTTATTTTTATAGTTTGAAACATTAATATCTTTAATCCATTTTTCTAAATGTTTATTTCCATCAAGTGTAGATTTAAAATATATTGATGTTTTTAATTGAATAGAAGACGTTAAATATATTTTATTATTTAAATTATTACTAAAATGTTTTTGTGAAAGACGAATTATTGGTTTTAGTGAAACACTTGAATATGAATAACTGTTCTTTAAAAGAGAAATCATCATACTACCTAAATATGCATATAAATAATCTTCTATTTGTTGAATATTTTCTTTGGTATATTCAAGTGAATCATGTAAATAAAAAGTTGCTTGGTTAATATCAGAAGATATTACGATTTTTTTTATAAATTTATCATTGGAAATTTCATATTCTGCATTACTAGAAAAAACAAAAGAGTTTTCTTTGTTGTTCTTTTTTATTCCCATGATTTCAAAAACGATATAGTTATTATCATTCATTTGTGTATTCTCCTTTTGTAATATTAAATTTAGCCTATGTCATTATTTTACTATTATTCAAGATTTTTATAATAAAAAATTATAAAAGAGGTGATTAAATGTTACAGACAAAACAGAAAGTAAAGTTATATGATCAGAAATTAAAAAATCTAAATCAAGATAATTTTTAACGTGATAATCATAGATGTATTGTATGTAGAAAATAAGAAGATGATATTTTTTATTGAGAAACAATTAGGAGTAAAATTAGATTTTAATCATTTAGTTTTATAAACAGAATGAGATAAATAATATGCAGGCATCTTGATTTTATTTTAAAATTTTTTTGAGGTGATGCATATGAAATATGATTACAATCCTTTAAGTAATCGAACAAAATCAGATCCAGTATCTGAAAATGCTATTAATAATATAATGCATAATGATAAAATTAAAGAAAAAAAAGAAGAAAGGAGCTTCATGAATAAATTTATGAAAAAATTAGCGTATTTTCTAGATAAACAAGGTTATTTCTTATTAAACATATCAGTTATATCTAAAAAATATGGTACAGAATTTAATAAAATTTATAGAAAGTAGATGTTATATGAATAAAGTAATATTAGCAGGACGTCTTGTGCGTGACCCAGAAGTGCGTTATACACAAACAGGAAAAGCAGTGGCTAGTTTTACGTTAGCTGTTAATCGTAGGTTTAGTAGCAGTGATGCTCAACAGACAGCAGATTTTATTCCTATCGTAGTATGGGATAAATTAGCTGAGGTATGTGGTAATAATTTAGTGAAAGGAAGTCAAGTTTTAATAGAAGGTCGTATTCAGATTCGCAGTTATGATGCACAAGACGGAAGTAAGCGTTATGTTACTGAAGTTATAGCTCATGAAATCGAATTTATGGGTAGCAAGCCTATTAATAATGTACAAACTCCACCACAAGCTAAATCATTTGGTTCAGAAGTTCCATGTGATGAAGAAATACCATTTTAAATTAAGGAGCTATAAATTAGCTCCTTTTATATTTTTTTATAATTACCTGTATTTTTTATGCAGAGTCTTTTTGTGCGATATAAAATATTATGTATTACAAAAATGGAGGTATTATAAAAATGAAACGTAGAAAAAGAGATAGTGAATTAATAAAGGCGAGTCAGTATTTAGATTCTTTATGGGAAAAAAAAGAAGATTATCTTTTAGCAGTTAAAGAACTAGATAATCTTAAAAATAATGGTAGTGTTAAAGCTACTATATATGGAGCAGAAGGTGGGCATAGTAATGGCATTAACAGGGACACTTCTAACTTTATTGTGCTGATTGAAAACCATGAAAAGCTTGTTAATGACAAAAAAGAAGAGTATTTATCTCTAAAAACAGAAATAGAAAGCATTGTACAGAAATTAAGTCAATCTAGTTATAGAATAATAATTAGAGCTATATATTTGGTAAACATGTCTCTTGAAGAAGTGGCGTATAGATATCACCATACGTATAGAACAACACAAAGAATTCATAATAAAGCATTGAGAGAGATATATAAAATAAAGTTTTCAAAAAAAATGTCGTATGATGTCGTATAATGTCCTATAATGTCGTATTGTGCTTCATTTCAAAGATGTTATAATTATACTTGTCAAAAAAAGACAAATGTCCCTTAGCTCAATGGTTAGAGCCTTCGGCTTATATCCGAGTGGTTGTCGGTTCGATTCCGACAGGGACTACCAGTTTTAATATATATTAAGTATGTGGGAGTTAATCTATATTTAGGATTAACTCTTTTTGTTTTATAAAAGGAGTTTTAATTGACGTACTCTCCATAGCTAAAGTAAGGGGATTCTGGGATACTGACGAACCTTGCTATCAAAAGACAGTCTTACAAGTTCTCTCCGCAATGGACAACGCCCTGCCCATATTCCCATATTATTATTTAACGAGAGAAAAAATTCTTTCTCCCTCTTTCTTTATATTTATAGCGGCATTTAAATCCCTATCATGATGTTTTCCACATTTCGGACAAGTCCACTGCCTTATTCTTAAATCTTTGAGTTCCTTGTTTTGGTAGCCGCAATTACTGCACAACTGACTTGACGGGAAAAATTTATCTATTTCAACAACGCTCGAACCTGTCTTTTGGGCTTCATATTTCAATTTGTTTACAAAATCGGCAAAACCTAAATCGGATATTTTTCTGCCATAGCGTTTCTGCATGGCTTTTAAATTTAAATTTTCAATAGAAATCAAAGCGTATTTACCGACAAGGTATTGCGCCGTTTTCCAATGAAAATCCTTTCGCATATTTGCTACTTTTTTATGCAGCCTTGCCAAGTTTATTCTCTCTTTTTGGCGATTATTGGAGAATTTCTGTTTGCGGGATAGATTGCGGTTAGCTTTAGCGATTAATTTTGCATTCTGCTTGAAAAACAGCGGAGAAATGATATTGTTTCTCTCTGAACCTGTGAGAAAATTTTTCAGTCCGAAGTCAAAACCGACGCTTTTACCTGTTCTTGTTAAGACTTCATTTTCATTGGTTTTACAGGCAAAATATAAATAAATATCGCCTAACGCATCACGTTTAATGGTTACGGTTTGTATTTTTCCGTCAATATCTCGCGACTTAAAATAACGGTATTTCTGATTGGTTATTCTAATAATATTTCCGTCATACAGTTTCCAACCGGAAGTTTTCAAAGTATACGATTTATACTTGCGTACTTTCTTAAACGACGGCGGAGCTGAACGGATATTATGTTTCTGATTTCTGAAAAACAACTTGTAGGCACGGTCTATGCGCTGAGTTATCTCCTGAACTGCCTGAGAGCCGATTTCTTTAAGATAGCTGAACTTTGCCAGCTTTTTCAATTTGGTTAAGTGATTTTGCAAAGCATAGATATTTAACGATTTTTTGAATAAACGATAATACCGTTTATGAATTGCAATGCAGTGATTATAAATGAGACCTGCCGCATTAATCTGTCTATGAAGTTTTTTGTTTCGTTTGGAATTGTACAGTTTGAAGCAATAGGTTTTCATTTATCTCACCGCCTTATTATTTTTGTTTTTGATTTTCAATATATTGTTTTATTACAGATAATGGTGCTCCTCCAACGGTTGAACAAAAATAACTGTTTGTCCAAAGCGTAGGTATACGAGAACGAAGCCATGGATACTCCTGCCGCAAAATTCTTGATGTACGACCTTTTAGGGCTTTAACAGCTCTATGAATACCAAATTGCGGATCTACTTCTAAAAGAATGTGTACATGGTCGGGCATAACTTCTATTTCAATAATTTCCAATTGAAGTTCTTTTGCTATTTCATGTATAAGTTCTTTTAATCTTGTGTCTACACCGTTTATTAATACTTTTCTACGATATTTAGGACACCATACAATATGATATTTACATGAATATATCACATTATGATTAGATTTATAAATTATTTTGCTCATAGCTATATAATAGCATATAAAGATAATAAATTAAATTATAAACTAAAATGCCCATATGAACTTCTTTATGAACAACTTGTATTTATGAAAAATAAGTTACGTATTTTAAGCGAAAGAGCAAAAATAGAAGGTATTGAATTAATTATGGATTTAAAGAGAGGTTAAAGAAAAAATATGGATATTATGTTGATGATGTTAATTGCTATTATTATGGTCCCAATTAGCATTGCTCTTTTTGTTATTGTCGCAGGTTTAATTGTTAGATATTTTATTGTTAAGAAATTTAAGTTAAAAGAAGATAAACAAACAAATAGGATATTCTAAAAATATAAGGTGGGGAGGAAATGTGTCCAATGAAAACATAAGAGAGTTAGCATATGAAGATTATTGTGCAGGACTGAAATATAAAGAAATCGCCGATAAATATAATGTAAAATTATCGACTATAAAATCATGGGCAACTCGATATTGGAAAAAGAAAAAGTTGCAACCAAAAGAAAAAGTTGCAACCAAAAGTATAAAAAGGTTGCAACCTCAAAACGAAGATACAAGTCACAAAATAGTAAAAGAATTAAAAGATGCAGTAATGTCTGATGATAGTCTAACTGCCGAACAACAAAAGTTTTGTATATATTATGTGATGAGTAATAATGCATTACAAAGTTATTTGAAAGCCTATAGATGCAGTTATGAATGTGCCAGTGCATCAGCTTATAGATTGTTAGGTAAAGTTAGAATAAAAGAAAAAATACATGAGTTAAAAGAAATCATGCGTGAACATATACAGTTGGATGTTAACGACATGGTTATTTTTTTATCTAAAGTTGTTAAATCAGACATACGAGATTATTTAAAGTTTGGTAGAAGAACGATTGAGTTGTCTGAGGGCAATACAATTACAGTAAATTTTGTTGAATTATTAGATAGTGATACTGTAGATACATCATTAATTCAAGAAGTTAAGCAAGGTAGAGATGGTGTTTCATTAAAATTAGTAGATAAGCGTTGGGCTTGGGAAAAATTAGAAAAATTATTAGGATGGACCACACAAGAAGAAGCATCAGAAGAAGTAATAATTATTGATAATATTCCAGAGGTATCAGATGATGAGTAAAAAGCGAATAGAATTAATAAATTTAATACAACCTGCTTTTTATAAAATACATCGTCAAATACACAATCATGAATTCACACATTTTTGGTTTGCTGGTGGTCGTGGCAGTACTAAATCGTCAAAGGTAAGTATAGATATACCTTTGTTACTTATAAAAAATCCTAGTTGCCATGCTGTTGTATTAAGACGTGTAGGTAATACATTAAGAAATAGCGTGTATCCTCAAATTAGTTGGGGGATTAATAGTTTAGGGTTAAGTAATAAGTTTGATAAAAGTATATCGCCATTAGAATTTACTTATAAAAAGACTGGCCAGAAAATATTTTTTCTAGGTTGCGATGATGAGATGAAGATAAAATCATTTAAACCACCGTTTGGATATGTAGGTATGGTATGGTTTGAGGAATGTAATCAGTTTGTTAGTATGGAACAAATACGTTCACTTCTGCAGTCATTATTGCGTGGTGGTTCGAAATACTGGGTATTTTATTCATATAATCCACCCAAAAGCAGAGATAATTGGGTAAATTTAGAAGTATTGCATGATGAACCAGATAAAATAGTAAATCATAGTTCATATTTAACTGTTCCGAGAGAATGGTTGGGAGAACAGTTTATTTTAGAAGCTGAAAAGTTAAAAAATAAAAATTATGACCGTTATAGGCACGAGTATTTAGGTGAAGTTACAGGTAACGGTGGAAATGTTTTTGATAATGTAGAAGATATTAGGTTAACAGATAAACAAATTTATGAATTTGATAGATTGCGTTATGGTATTGACTTTGGTTTTTCGATTGACCCGTTCGCTTTCACTGCTATGCATTATGATGCTAAACATGAAGACCTATATATCTTTGATGAAATTTATCAGCAGAAATTAAAAAACAGAACTGCAGCCAGATTGATGAAACCTATATGTAAAGGTCGATTGGTATATGCTGACAGTGCTGAACCTAAGTCTATTGAAGATTTAAAAGATGAAGGCATTAATATATTAGCTACTAAAAAAGGACCAGATAGCGTAGATTACGGCATGAAATTTTTACAGTCTTTGGAACATATTTATATAGACAGAAGGCGTTGTCCTAACACATATAATGAATTCTTAAAATATGAGTACGAACAAAATCGTAATGGAGACTTTATTTCTGCATATCCTGATAAGAATAACCATGCAATTGATAGTGTCCGATATGCCTTAAACGATATAATCATGAAACGCTCATTTAAAATGTTCGATAAATCTAAACTAGGTCTATAGTTAGGAGGGATTAACATAATTATTCAATCTGATATAAAAGAACTGACTCCATCTGCAATAAAAAAATTATTGGATCGACATAATAAAGAAATCAAACGATTAGACAAAATGTTTGATTATTATTCTGGCAAACATGAAATTCGTTTCAAAAAACGAAAAGACCCTTCTGCACCAAACAACCGAATAGTAAATAATTATTGTGCTTATATTAGTGATATGAGTACAGGATTTTTTATCGGCAAACCAATTTCTTATACTTCGAAAAATGAAAAGGCTTTAGAAACAATAAACGACATTTTTAAGTATAATGATGAACAGGCCCATAATTTGGATTTAGCCGAAACAGCTAGCATATGTGGTTATTCATACGAACTCCTATATCTAGACGAGGACAGTAACATTCGCTTCACGGCTATTGACCCGAGAGAAGTGATTTTGATTGCAGATACTACTGTCGAAAAGAATATTAAGTTTGCCATTAGGCATTATGAAATTCTTGATTTAAGTGGAGATAATGCTATCACTTATATAGATGTATATGACGAGAATAACTACAAGAATTATAAATACGAGCAGGGACGTTTTACTGAAATCGGTAGCGGTAGTCATATGTTTGACGGTGTGCCAATAATCGAATATCCGAACAATAAATATCATTCTGGTGATTTTGAAGGTGTTATATCACTTGTTGATGCATACAATAAATCGCAGTCTTTATCAATAGATGATATGGAGGACTTCACTAATGCATTTTTAGCTTTTAAAGGCTTCGGATTTGCTGATGATGATAATCGAAAAAAAGAAATTCATGATATGAGAGAAATGAAGGTTCTGTTATTGCCGAGTGATGGAGATGTTTCATGGCTTGTTAAAGATATCAATGACTCGTTTGTTGAGAATATAAAAAATCGCCTAAAATCGGATATTCATAAATTCAGTAATGTTCCGGATATGACAGATGAAAATTTTTCTGCTAACGCTTCAGGTGTTGCTATCAAGTATAAGCTAATCGGTTTGGAACAGATACGCAGCCGCAAAGAAAGGTTATTTAAAAAAGCTGCCCAACGCAGAATTGAACTTATTTTCGGCGTAAATTCGTTACTAAACAATAATTTTGATTTCCGTGATATTGAGCTTACCTTTAGCGATAATATTCCAGCAAATGTCAAAGAAATGGCAGAAATCGTAAACTCTTTAACTGGTATTGTTTCACAATCTAAACTGCTCAGTTTGTTGCCGTTTATCAGCGACCCGCGAGACGAAATGGAAATGATAAAAAAGGAAAACGAAGACAGTATTGATACCGAATACTTTACGAATACCAACAGAGGTAATGACGGTGAAATAAATGAATAATAATGAAGATTACTGGAAAAAGCGTGCGGAAGAACGTGAAGCTGAATGGGCTAAAAAATCCAAAGATACGATTGAAAAAGAGCTGGCCGAATATTATGAGCAGGCTCTTTCTCGTATTACCGATGATATAGCAGTATTATACGGCAGATATGCTAAAGATAACAATCTTACCTATGCGGAAGCTAATAAACTTTTAACAAGTAAAGAGTTTAAACAGTGGCGAATGTCATTAGAAGAATATCTGGATGCCATAGACCGAACCGGCGACAATAAATTATTGCTGGAACTCAATACCCTTGCCATGCGTAAACGAATTTCACGCCTTGATAAACTGTATAGCGATACTTTAAAAAATCTCCATAAACTCAGCATGAACAGCGAAAACTGCATGACAGAGTTTCTGAGCGGTGCATACAAGGATAACTATTATAAAAATTTATTTGATATCGGTAAGACAATCGGTATCAAGTCATCTGTAAGTGAAGTTGATGATAAAAAAATACGTAAAGTTTTAAATGCTTCGTGGAGTGGTAAAAACTACAGTCAGCGTATCTGGAAAAATACAGAGCAACTGTCCAAGCTCATAAAAAACGAGATAACAAACGGTTTTCATCGTGGCGTATCCGTTAACAAAATGGCAAAACTTGTACAACAGCGCATGAATGTCGGCAAGCATGAAGCGACACGCCTTGTACGCACTGAAATGAACTACGTACAAAATCAGGCGGCACTTGACAGCATAAAAGACGCGGAAATGAAATATTATATATTTCTGGCGACTTTGGACAAAAAAACATCTACTGTATGCCGGGCGCATGACCGTAAGATTTATCCGGTGGACAGAGCTACGCCCGGAACAAATATGCCGCCGCTTCATCCGCATTGCCGTTCAACCATTGCCGGCAATCTTACTGATTTCGATACAGGACGCGGCAAGCGTACGGCAAAAGATGACAATGGCAATAGAATTATTATTCCTGCCGCTATGAATTATGACGATTATTATAAAGTTTATATTGAAAAATCTATGACGGTTGATAAATGGAGAAAAGTAAATAATAAGCTAACAGTCAAAACTAATAAACCGACACTTAAAGAGTTAATCGAAAATACAGATATAAAAAATTGCTCAAAAGATGATATTATCAATATTGGACGGAATGTATGCGAACAGTTTGATATTGAAAATAAAATCGGTGATAAAAAAGCTTTAAAAGAAGTGTTCAGCAATTTCCGCGAAATGGGCGGCGAACTTTTACCGGAACAATGGGCGAAAGGAAGCAATAAAATCACTAAACAACAGCTTAGTGAAGCATTTTTCTATTATCCAAAAGCATGGGTAGATTACTTAACGAATAGTGGGAAAAAGTTATATACCTTAATAACACCGAAACGAGGATTTTTCAACGATGGTGCCGTTATGGCTAACGGAAAATACTATGCTACAAAATTTCCCGACTATAAAACCGGCTACGTATCAATTCATATGACAGGTATGATTAAAACAACGCCTTATCATGAAATAGGACATTATGTTGAATATTTTAATAAAGATGCACTTAGAATATCTAAAGAATTTTTAAAAGCTCGTACTAAAGATGAAGAACCAATAAAACTAAAAAAATTATTTCCTAACGTAGACTATGATAATAAAGAAACAACAAAACCTGATAATTTTATAAGCCCGTATATCGGTAAGGAATATACTGATGCCTCTGAAGTATTGAGTATGGGATTACAAGCAATATTTGAACCAACGGAAATAATAAAAAAAATTGAGTTTATCGATAACAATTACAAAAAAATTTATGCTACAATAGAAGATGATATAGAATTTTTGCATTTAATCGTAGGATTAATATTAAAAGCATAGGGTGGATTTACAATGAAGAGTGAAATTATCGATAAAGAAACAGAAAAAGCAATGGTACGGTTTAATGAAATATGCAATGAATATTTGAAAAAATTCGGTGAAAATTCTCTTGAACGTATCATATTTCATGACCCGATGATATTAGATATTAATAATTTCAAAGAAGATACAAAAATGCTTGAGGATGCAATAAAAAATAATAAACCGTTAGAACAAATACAGGAAGAAATGTGGAAAAATATGATATTTTAAGAGGTAAAAGATATGGAGGAAAACTGGTCGGGAACGGAATATTAAAAGATGCAACTCGTTTCATAATTGAAACAGATGAAGAAAACACTGTACCGATTGCTGTATTTGATTATAATGAAATACAATTAGCAAAAGGGGACAGGGCTAGGTTAAAACCTAATTATAAAGATTAACGAAGCACTTACAGAAATGTGAGTGCTTTTCTTATGCCTAAAAATAAGAGGTGATTTAATGGATATTTGGCATATACTGGCAATAATTTTATTCACGACGCAGGTTGTCGGCAGTTTATATTGGCATGGAAAAACTATAGAAGTAAGCTTTTTTGCGAAAGTGTTCTGGGTGATTGTCTGGAATGTGATTTTATATAATGGCGGTTTCTGGTGATTGAGTATGATTTATGTATCAATAAAAAGAAAAAACGGTTTCCTTGTAGGTTTTAAAATTCAAGGTCATGCTGGTTTTAATAATAAAGGACCAGATATTGTATGTGCAGGTATATCTAGTTTAGTTCAATCAGCTTTTTTAGGATTAAATAATTACCTACATTTGAAATTAGAATGCGAAATGCGAATGGGTTTCTTTGAGTTGATTTTAAAGGATACGCCTACTAAAGAAAGTGAAGCAATATTGAATACTATGTTACTGGGTATAAATGAGATAGCAGAAATGTACCCTTTAAACGTATGTATAAAAAATAAATGAATACTCAGCTTTTAACGTCTGTATCAACACAGACGTTTTTGCTTTATAGAAAGGAGATATCTTAATGGATTTTAAATTTGATTTGCAATTATTTGCTGATGGTGGCACTGAACCAGGAAAACAAAATGAGGGAGGTGATGACAACAAAAATAGTCAACCGGCAAATACTGAATCTAATAACTCACCAAAAACATTCAGTCAGGAAGATATTGAAGCTGAAATTGTTAAACGAATGGCAAACGAAAAAGCTAAGTGGGAGAAAGAATATAAGAAAAAAGCCGAACATGAACGCAAAGAACAGGAACGTTTGTCTAAATTAAGTGAGGATGAGCGTAGGGAAGCCGAATGGAAACAGAAAAATGCCGACCTTGAAGCTCGTGAAGAAGCATTGAAACTCAAAGAACAACAGGCGGAAGCCGTTTCTGTATTAAATTCTCGCGGTATTCCTGTTGCTTTTATGCCGTTTCTTGTAACCGGTACGGACAATGATAAAAATATGGAAAATATCACCACTTTTGAAAGAGAACTTAAGAAGCTGGTGGATGCACAGGTAAAAGAAAAATTAAAAGGTAAAACTCCTAATGCCGGCAACAGTAATAACATAGACAAAGGCAGTAGCAGCAGAAAAGGAAGTATCATTGATATCATCAAAAAAAATCAGGTAAAAAGATAAGGAGATTAGAAATTATGAAGTTTAAATTTAATTTGCAATTGTTTGCTGATGAAAAATATTTAAAAGACAACTTAGCGGGATTTGTTCCAAAAGAGGTAGCAGCAGATATTATTGAGTTAACAACTAGAGGTTCTAGCGTACTTCGCTTGGCAAAAGTTGAAGAAATGACATCTGATACAAAACAATTCCGTGTTATGACGGAAGGCCCGGGAGCTTACTGGGTAGGTGAAACAGAACGCATTAAAACAGATAAAGCTACGTGGATTTTTCCGGAAATTAAAGCTCACAAAATCGGTGTAATTATTCCTGTTACCAAGGAAAAATTAAACGATGCTACAATCGATGTATTTGAAGAATTGAAGCCGCATATCGCAGAGGCAATTGCTAAAACTTTTGATATTGCATGTCTTTTCGGAACGGCAAGTCCGTTTGATAAAAATATTTATGGTGTTGCCCACGGTGCTGGAAATGAAATCGAGCTCGGTACAAACGAAGCACTTGATTTAGATATTTCTGATACTATGGCTCTTGTTGAAGACTCTGGAGAAGATGTAAATGGATTTGCAGCTTCTTATAAAATGAAAAATCGTTTAAGAAAATTAAGAAATGCTGATGGTGACCAGTTATATGTGCCGGGTGTTGACCAGAACCAGCTTTATAACAATCCGATTGAATTCGTAAGAAATGGTGGATGGGATGATACTAAAGCTATTGCAATTGCCGGTAACTGGAATTATGCAATTGTTGGTGTCCGTGCTGAAATAGAATATGAAATTTTAAAGGAAGCAACTTTACAGAATGTAACAATGAGTGATGGTAAACCATTATCTCTTGCAGAAAATGATATGATTGCAATTAAAGCTACTGCAAGATTTGGCTTCTTGCCTGTAAAAGAAGATGCATTCGCTCTCTTAATTCCGGCTACCGAAACAGAAGAAACTTCTGCTCAGACTGACGTGTCTAAAACAGATGAAGGCAAAATTGCCTAAAGAGGTGTTTTAAATGCAAAAAAATAAATATACTGACGGAAATCGTGTTATATATGCTACTGAAAAAGCTTTTCATATTCTATATAAAGAATAAGGCTTTTATTTATATACCGAGCCGTCAGTTAAGGAGGTAGCACAACAATATGCAACCGATACGAACGCCAAATCAAATAGCACAGGAAATACAAAGTCAAATAAAAAACCTGTTAGGAGAAAAGCCGCTGCCAATAAATGAAGCCTTATTATTGTTTAATATAGAAGCTCTGATTATACGTGTGCTTGATTACTGTAATAGACGGGATTTACCACGAGCTTTGGAAATGAGTATTATAGAGCTATTTTTCAATAAGATTAACTCAGATATTAATGAAAGCAGTTTAGAAAGTATTGATACAAAAGCACTAAAAAGCATTAAGATGGGTGATACTGAATTTGAATTTAATTACGGAGAAAAATCATCAACAGAAAAAGACGTTAATTATTTTTTTGAACAATTAAAATCAAATCTGAATGTATATAGAAAAGTACGGGGCTTTAAATGAAAATCTCTAAATTGAAAGACTGTCTTAATAAATTTATGTATCACGATAAAGTTAATGTTTATCGTCAATGTAGCATTATTGATGATGAAGGTGCAGATGACTATTCGATAAAAGAGATTTATTCACAAATTCCATGTAAATTATCACAAGACGGTAAAGCCTTTACAGCACAAAATACAGATAGACAGGTTGATATTATTATAGATTTAAAATTATTCCTATCATCGCAATACGATATTTTACCAAATGATGTCCTGAAAATATCCCGCAACGGGCAGGAGATTTTATTGAACGTTGTAAAATCGTTTAAGTACAAATCACATCAGGAAGTAACGGTAAAACGAAAGGATGAAGCAAGATGAGCGTTGAAATTGAAGGCATTGATGATTTTATTGCTAAACTTGATAAGGCTGTAAAAAAGATACCGAAAAAGCGCAATGAATTTGTTAAAAAATCTGCTGAAAACCTTATTAAATATACAAAAGATTTAACTCCTGTTGATACCGGTAATTTGAAAAATAATTGGCAACGTACGCGCCCATATATGGGCAGTATAAAAGTCTATAATAACACGGAATATGCCGCATATATGGAATATGGACACCGTGTAAAAAACCGTCAGGGTGAATGGGTAAAAGACGAAAACGGCAAAATAAAATTCGTTAAAGGTGCTTACATGCTTCATCAGGGAGTTGAGGAACTGCGGGATAATTTCGAAGAAGACGCTAAACTTATTATGGGTGATATTTTTGATTAGACTGCTTGATATAAAAAAAGAGCTTACAGCTCTTTTGAAATCCAAATTCGATTATAAAGTTCATTTTGATAATGTTGAAAAATCAAATGAGCCTTATTTTTATATTGAGATGATGCCGCGACAAAAAACAGTCGACGAGATTTTAACGGATAAATCCATACAGATTGACATAATGCTGGTTCTAATTCCGGATGAATACGGTCGGATAAAACGTTCTGTCTTATATGACACATCTGATACGCTTGACGACTTAATAAGACCTGTATTTTGTGTTCAGGACAGATATATTACCGTTCTTGAAAGTCATACACGGTTCGTTAATGAAATCCTGCATTATGTTTTCAATCTTGATTTTACGGACTGTTTAAGTGAAAAAGAGTTTAATGGTATTAAATACGAATTAATGCAGATTTTAGAACTTGATTGGGAGGAAGACAAGAATGAGTAATTATGAAAAACACACATGGACATCTAAGGAAGTTATTTCTACAGATAAAATGAATAATATAGAAAATGGCATAGCTGATACAGCTGCTTCGGTAAACAGTATTAATACAAAAGTGGATAGTAAATTATCTAAACCTAGTGATAATGGAACAAATGGAAATGTTTTAGCTAGTGACGGTAGTGGCGGAACAAAATGGATTGAAGTACCTAAAGATGGCGTCGCTGCTACTATTGAAGAGGTAACTGCAACGGTTGATGCTAATACTGGAACGCCAGAAGTAACTGTAACTCCTGGAGGAACAGAACAGGCACGTACATTTGCATTTGCTTTTAAAAACTTAAAAGGTGCAAAAGGAGATAAAGGTGACACTGGAGATATTGGTGTTAGAGGCCAGGGTATCTTTACAGCAACAGAAGCATTAACACCTAGCGGAACAACAACTACAGATAAAATAAATAATGGTTCAAACATTGCTCAAAATGATACTGTCGTTGATATAAACGGAGATGTATTTACGGTTACTTCTGTTGAAGACACAACTGTTAATTTATCTGCAAAATTATTTAGTTTAAAAACAGCTTAAAATAAATATGAAGAAGCACCTGTAAAATCAGGTGCTTTTCTTTTTTAGAAGGGAGTTTTTTATGTGGGATATAAGCCTCGTGTTTGGAAGGCCAAAGAACCGATTACTGCTCCAAAATTAAATGACATTGAAAATGCCATTAATGAAATTAACTTAAAAATCAATGATATTAATGAAAACATCAATAATAAAGGAGATTTTATGATGCATATAGCTAATGTTGAAATTACACCTAATTTGAATGTAAATAAAAGCGACATTACTGTGAAAACTGAAATTCAGGTTGGAGATTTAGTTTGTGATATTAACAATAATATTTATAAAGTGATTAGTGTTCAGGAAGATACTGTACGTGTTTCAGAAAAAATGATAATTTCTGAAGCTAGCAGTGATATTATTGCAGATATGGAATTGACTGCTATTACTGACTTGAGTGGCAATTTAAAAGGTTTATCTGGTATGTATAAGTCAAATAAAGAAGATGCCGTTTCTCATAAAATTTCTTTTACAATAACTAGAGAATAGGAGGGGAATTTATGCCTAACGAAAAAGAGGTTTTTGGATTACCTAAGGTACAAATAGATTTCAAAACAAAATCTACAACAGCAATAGCACGCTCTGCTCGTGGTATTGTTGTTATGATATTAAAAAATGAAGATATTGACATCATGAAATCTTACAAAATTGCGGATATTACAGACATACCAGAAACGGGTATTACTGATAAAAATGTAGACTTAATAAAAAAATGTTTATTGGGAACACCTTTACGCATTTTAGTTTATACAATTCCGCTTGATACGATTGAAGAAGCTACTTTCAATCAAAATACTGTTTTAAAAGAAATAGCAAATATTAAGTGGAACTATATCTGTGCTCCGACTGCTACTAATCAAGAACAAGAAGATTTGGCTTCTTGGATTAAAACTCAACGTAATAATAAAAAGAAAACATTTAAGGCAGTACTCGCTCATCAGGAAGCAGATGATAAAGGAATTATCAATTTTTGCACTGAAAATATTCAGGTTGCTAATCCTAATTATGTTGAAAGTGAAAATGAAGGTAATGAAGATTTTGCATATGTAGATGAAGCATACACAGATATTTCGGTTGTTGCTGAAGATGATGTAAGTGAAAAAGAACCAGAGTATATAACTTATTCAGCTATAGAGTATACAGCACGTATTGCAGGTATTTTAGCAGGATTATCTCTTGATAGAAGTGCAACGTATTATCAGCTAACAGAGGTTGAAAGTGTAGAAACATATGAAGATATTGACAGTCTGATTGATAAAGGTCAACTCTTGCTTATTGACGAAGGAGAAGGAGATGGCGTTAAAATCGCCCGTGCATGCAATTCGCTTACTACTTTTACAACAGATGTAGGTCAAGATTTTCGTTTTATTAAAATTGTTGAATGTGTAGATATGATAACAGACGATATTCGCGATACATTTAAATCAGATTATGTCGGCAAAGTGATAAATGATTATAATCATAAAATGCTGTTTATTTCGGCTATAATGGTTTATTTTAGCGGCTTAAAAGGAAATGTACTGGATAATAGTCCTACGGCGCAAAATACTGTTGATATAGATGAGGAACAGCAGAAAAATTATGCAATATTGAAAGGTGAAGATGTCGCTGAAATGACAGTACAGCAAATCCGCGAATATAATACGGGAACTAATGTTTATTTAACAGGCCGTATTACGCCGGTTAACGCTATGGAAGATTTGACGATTGATTTCACTATGTAAAGGAGTGTTATAAATGGGAAGAGAAGCAGAAGCTGTAAAATACAGAGGACGCCGCCGCTGGAACGGTAGCTGGGGAAAAGTCTGGTGGGATAATGAACTTTTATTTGAAATTCAGAAGTTTGAAGCAAAGGTAACTGCCGACCGTGAAGATGTATATATTTCCATCAGTAAAGATAGTAAAATCGTATCATTAACAGGTGAACTTTCCTTTACTATTAAATCCGTTGTGAACAGAAATATTAATAAATATCTTGAAGCATGGAAGCAGGGGCTTGACCCGCGTGCTAATTTTGTAGGGCTTATTGATGACCCGGATGCAGTGGACGGGCAGAAAGAACGCTGTTCTATTGATAATGTATGGTTCAATGACCTGATTTTGATGAGTTTTGAAAAAGGCAAAGTCGTGGAAAAAGAATTTACAGCAGGATTTACACCAGAAGACGCAAGCTTTATTGAAACAATCGGAGCATAGAGCCACTTACTTTTTAGTAGGTGGCTTTTCTAATACAAAAATTTAATGATAAGGAGATTATAAAATGGCTATTAGTGTAAAAGAACTTATTGAACAGAAAGAAAAAATTGAAGGTAATAAAAAGGTTTTATATGATATTGAAACGTCTATAGGTACAATTACCGTAAAACAGCCGGAAGCAAGTTTCGTCGCCGATATTTTAAAATTAGATAACGCAAATGAACTTATGATTTTAGATAATGTTGTTGAGCCTAATTTAAAAGATAAGGATTTACAGAAAGCGTATAACTGCATAGAGCCGACGGATATTGTCGGTAAGTTGTTTAAAGCCGGTGAAATAGGTAATATTGCAACAGCTATTATGAAATGTGCTGGATATGAAAGTCTTGAAGCCAAGGTGCATGAAGAAATAAAAAACTGATAGATGAGAACTGGGAAGCGGCAACAGCCGCTTTTTTGCTTCTCAAAGGTCATACATTAGAATATTTTTTTAACATGAGTTATTTGGATAAACTTTTTGCTTATACGGCAATGCGCAAACAGCAGGAAATTGAAGTCCGCAAAATGGAATTTGAAGCACAGCTTGCCGGTTTCAAACTAGTTAGGAGGTAGTTAAATGGCTGATGATGCAAGACTTACAGCACGGCTGGAAGCAAAAGACAACATGACAGCGACTATAGTTAGGTCGAAAAAAGCACTAAAAGATTTACAAGGTCAGGCGCAGGCTACCTCTAAAACTACGGATGGTATTGTTAAATCTTCGGCAAGAGCCGGTGAAGGTTTAAAAGAATTAGCACAAAACGCCGACAAAGCTAAAACGGCACTTGGAGGAATAAAAAATAGCTCTGTATCCGTATCTGTCCGGGATATGGTAACATCACCCTTAAGTTCCATAAAATCAGGACTTGGCAGTATCGCAGGCAAGTCTTATTCTGTAGGCATTCACGCTAAAGACAGTGCTACTGATACCATTTTAAAGGTTAAATCGGAATTATCTGGTATTATGGGCAAAACATATACGGCTATACTGAATGTAAAAACTAATACCAACCCGATGAATTCTATGGGTAATACTTTAAATGAGTTCACAAACGGAATGCTTATGCCGACAAGTATGCAAATGGCAGGTGCCGCCGGTATCGGTTATGGTGTGTACGATACCATAAAAACAAGTATGGATTTTGATGCTCAGTTATCTGCTATTAAATCGCTTACGCCAAAAGAAGGTTTAGACGGTATGAGCCGCGATGATGTTATGGTACAGGTAAGAGCACGTGCAAAAGAACTCGGTCAGGCTACGGCATTTGGCAATAAAGAAGTAGCACAGGGCATGACAGAACTTATAAAAGCCGGCATTTCTTTAAAAGATGTGCTGGGAGATGCCAGTGAAGCTGCATTGAATTTAGCAACGGCTGGCGACTTAGCATTACCGGAAGCAGCGGAAATCATGAGTACGGCAATGAATACATTCGGCGTTAAAGACGCAACTCACGCCGCAAATATTTTAGCCGGTGCGGCGAATGCTTCCGCAACCAGTGTGCATGAAATGAAATATTCACTTTCTGCAGTCGGTATCGTAGCAAAAAAAGCCGGAATGGATTTTGATGAAGTAAATACAGCTCTTGCTCTTATGGCTTCCCGCGGGCTCAAAGGCTCAGATGCCGGTACAAGTTTAAAATCCATGTTACAGCAGATTGAACCGGCGACAAAACCGGCGGTAGCGGCGTTTGAAAGACTAGGCTTATTAAAAGACGGCAAAAATCAATTTTATAATGAAAAAGGTCAGCTTCGTTCTTTAGGTGAAATAGCAGATATTCTGCACGAAAGCACGCAAGGGCTTACAGAGCAGGAGTTAAACTCACTTTATAAAGACGCTTTCGGTTCTGATGGTATTCGTGCAGCGCAGGTTCTCGGTGAATTTACAAGTAAGTCCGTTAAGGATATGTATGATGAAATGACGAAAGTTACAGCTAAAGAACAATCTGAAACAATGCTGGACAATTTGAAAGGTGATATTGAACAGCTCGGCGGTGCATGGGAAAACTTTCAAGATACACTTATGGAAGGCTCGGCAACAGGTGGGCTAAGAAGTCTTGTTAAGGAAATCACTGAACTTGTTTTAGATGCTAACAAATTATTTGAAAATGGTTTTACATTTTGGGGAACATTCGACTTTTTGACAAAACCATTCAGAGACGCATTTTCAAAGATGATACAGATGGACGGCATGGGTTCAGTTGCCGCCGGTGCAGGTTTGTTTATTGGATTTATTGCCGGAGCAAAGAAATTCTATAATATTGTTGCTAAATCCGTACAAAGTGTTAAAAATCTGATTGATATTGCCAAAGGCATTCCTAAAGATTTGCCGGGTTCAGTACCTAATAATCTGCCTACAAATCTTCCGGGACAGACTGTAAAAGATATTATTCTAAATGCGCAGAATGTTTACGTAAACGGCAAAAATCAACCGGGTGAAACGCCGCCGGTAGTACCAAACGAGCCCAGTGCGCCGCCTACGGATAAACCGAAAAATCCGCCTGCAAAGCCTACCATTTGGAGCAGGGCAAAAGATGCAATAAAAACAGGATGGAATTACGGCGGCGGTATAAATAAAGCCAATATTGCTCTTACTATTCCTTTTGCCACATATGATATCTACTTGGCGGATGAAGGAGAGAAGGGAGCGGCTGTTGCTCGCGCTGGAGGCGGTATTGCCGGTGGCTGGGCAGGTGCTAAAATCGGCGGAGTAACAGGTGCCATAGTCGGTTCCGTGCTTCCCGGTATTGGTACAGGAGCCGGTGCAATTATCGGAGGTACTATCGGCGGTATCGGCGGCAGTATTTTGGGTAGCCAGTTTGCTGACAGCATTTCAAGACTTTTTGATTTTTCCGCAGATGATAATATTATAAAACGTATCAATGACAGTTCGTGGGGGCAGGCTCAAAATATGTCGGCCGCAACAAATATGAATATATCGCAAATGCAGTATGACGGAGCAAGTGCTTCATTTAATAATATTGCAGAACAAAGCGGACAGGCTCAATTGCAATCCGCTCAGGCGCAAATGAATAGCCAGCAACAAATGTATTCAGGTTTTCGAGATTTTGTTTCTGGTGTTTGGGGTGAAATCACTGACAATGTTAACATTGCCGGACAAATGCAACTTGAAAGCAATCAAATACAGGTTGAAGGACAAAAGCAGGTATTTTCAGGGCTTAAAGATTTTACAACAGAAATATGGAACGGAATTACTGATACAGCTAATATGGCAGGACAGATGCAGGTGCAAAATACGCAAATACAGACACAGGCAAATATAGAAATGTGGAACAGTATTTGGCAGTCTGCCGCAAGTGCATGGGAAAATATTCAAAGCAAGTGGAGTGAAGCCGTAAGCTGGTTTACCGGCAATATATATAATCCTTTAGAAAATCTGGCACAGAGCGCAGGCGCAGGAATTGCCGCTGGTATAAACAGTGCTATAACCACTATTCAGAGCGCATGGGCAGGTGTAGTCAACTGGTTTGAAACAAATGTTTTCGGTCCTATTAGGCAGAAATACATTGAACTTAAAAATTCCGCTCCGTCTCCTGTTCAGAGTGTACTCAGTTTTGTTGATGGTGGTATAGGGAAAAACGCTACAGGTACAATGAATTGGACAGGCGGTCTTACCGAGATAAACGAACAAGGCGGAGAAATTGTTGACCTTCCGACCGGTAGCCGCATATATCCGGCACAGACCACAGAACGAATTATTCAACGTGAACTTGCCGAAAACACTTCCAATACGGGCGGTGGCAATGTAACAATTACCGGCAATACTTTTATAGTGCGAAATGAACAGGATATTGACGAAATCGCCTACCGTCTAATGTCTATTATGCGACAAGTAAATGCAAACTATGGAGGTGCATACTGATGAGCCTTGACAGTTTTATGAATAAGACTTATAGCATAGTAAATCTTTTATCTTTGGCACTAGGAAATGAAACTGCTGCAAAACGGCAGATAATATTAAGTTCAGACAATGAAAAATTCACTATTCCTGTTACACCCCGCAGTTACGAAATAAAAACAGCACAAAATAATGAAACTATAGATATTCTCGATTTCGGCGAAGCTATGTTGTTTGGTAATGCAAAACTCAAACGGCTTAGTTTTTCCGGTTTTTTCCCGCATCCGAAACACGATTATCCGTTTATCGTGGGAGATGTTAAAACTCCGATTGAATGCGTGGAATTACTCACAAAATGGAAAGAAGCCAAAAAGCCGATAAGGGTAATAATAACTGACAGCCCTGTAAATTTAATGATGGGGCTTCGTGAATTCACCTATCGTGAACAGGATGGGACAAGAGATATTTATTACAAATTATCTTTTATTGAATATAAGGAACTCAATACACCGTCTGCCAATAATGATAAACAGATAGATGAAACTACAGGTCTAAAACAGCGAACAGATGAGCCCGAAAATCCCGAAAGCTGGGTTGATAAAGCCGACGATATTTTGGATGCTTCCAAAAAAGTATACGGCGACTACAGCCACTGGCGAAATATCGTGCAGTCCAACGATTTAAAAAATCTGGCCATAAACAACGTAACGAAACTGAATTTAAGGAAGAATTTGAAATGAAGATATTTCACAAAGGTAAAGATATATCTACATTAGTAAAAAAGATAACGTGGAGTGGCAGCCGCATGCAGGTTGCCAGAAAACTTGTATTTGATTATGTACAGGATGACCGAGACACTCTTATTCCGGTTCTTGAAATAAACAACGGCGAAACGATTTTCGGCTATGATGAAGAAAATAATATCGTCTTTCGTGGCAATGTTTTTGATGTAGAAAAAAACAGACAGAATTCCAATGTACGAATCACTGCTTTTGACAACCTTTTTATTCTTAGTAAATCCAAAACAACAAAGAAGTTTGTAAATATAACGGCTGAAGATATAACGGCGGCGATATGCAGAGAACTCGGCGTCAAAGTTGGTAATCTGATTAAAACGGGCGTTCCGGTAAGTTTCATCGCTGACCGTAAAACGGGCTATCAGATAATTATGATGGCTTATACGGAAGCCAGTAAAAAAACAGGCGAAAAATACCACCCGATTATGAACAATGACCAACTTGATATCATCTTAAAAGGTACGTTAATCGAAAATTATGTTGCCGACAGCCATAGCAATATGACAGAGAGCACCTATAAGGAAAGCATTGAAAACATGATAAATCAGATAATGATTACCGACCAGCAGGGCAATATGACGGGATATAAGCGTAATGATGAATGGATTGGTAAATACTCTATGATACAGGACGTTTATAAAACTGACCCGAACAAAGATACAAACAAAGAGGTCGAAGCAATGCTAAAAGGACCTGATAGAAGCGGTTCTCTTACGCTCATCGGAGACTATCGAGTGAAATCTTCTTATTCTATAGAGATAAGAGACAGCCTAAACGCCGGTAAATTTTGGGTTAAATCTGATGTACACACATTCCAAAATGGTAATCACATGATGAAAATCGAGCTTGAATTTGAAAACATGATGAATGAGGAAAAAGCCCCACAAGAAAAAACGAAAAAGTAGGTGATATAAATGAAACAAATACCCAGTGCAGAAGCAAGTGTTGAGGAAATTGTAAATATTATGCACGGCGTTGCACAGTCTCATGTTCCACGCAGTGCTTTTATCGGCGTTGTAGTTCAGCCACCGCCGAATTTTATTATAAAAGCAAATAACATCGAGCTTACAAAAGAAAACGCTTATATTTCAAAACGCCTTCTTGTTGGATACGAAAGAGCGGCACGAGGCCATTTAGTTTCGGCAACGCAAAATAAATCGGGCGGTAGCGGAGACAGTGCGTATGAAAGTCACAATCACGATATCGATAATGACTACACTGAAAGTTTTATTTATACCGATACTCTGAAAGTCGGGGATTGGGTTAGTATCCTGCCGTGCGAAGGCGCAGAAGGGCAACTTTATATCATAAACGAAGAGGTGGTAAAACTTGAGTGATGAATTCCCGTTTACCGGCACAAATACGGTTACTGCAGAAGAAGATTTACCGCTATATAAAGAATACGCATGGGATTTCGACACAGACAAATTCATTTACGATAATGCCGGAAATCACGTGCTTGTTGAGGGTAACGAAGCTGTAAAAGTATGGATTTACAAGGCGCTTAAAACAGAGCGTTTCAGATACACAGCGTACAGCTGGCAATATGGTATTGAACTTAAGAAATTTATAGGTAAAGTCATGACGGCAGGAGAAAGAATTTCCGAATTCAAGCGCGCTATAATTGAATGTTTAATGGTAAACCCATATATAAAATCCATAAATTCCATAACAATAAATCGGGAAAAAACAGAATTAAACTGTGAAATTGATTTAACCACGGTTTACGGGGAGCTGGTGATTAATGTATAAGGCAAGAGACCAAAAAGATATATTGCAGGAAATGATAAATAGCTCAAGGGCAAAGACTGGGCTGTTTGAAGGAACGTTCCAGTATGATGCACTCGCCAGCAACTCAATCGAGTTTGCCAAAGCCGAAGTTGAACTTGAGGAATTAAACAAAGTTGCTTTTGCCGATACATCATACGGTGAGTATCTGACCATGCTGGCAAAACAGTACGGCGTTATCCGTAAAGAAGCTACTAAGGCAATAGGCGTTTTGACCGTAAAGGGCACTGGCACGATTTACGCAGGGGCAACCTTTGCAACGGAAAGCGGCATTCAGTTTGTAGCTATGGAAAATACGGATATAAAAGAAAACGGACAGATAAATATTGAAGCTGCAACAGCTGGAGTTATTGGCAATGTGGATGCTGAGACCATAAAAGTAATTTCCATGTCCATTCCCGGCATAAACAGTGTGATAAATGAAAATTCTACAACAGGCGGCTACGATGAGGAAACGGATGCTGAACTACTTGATAGATACCTTTTTAAAGTCAGAAATCCGGCGACAAGCGGTAATAAAAATAATTACGAATTATGGGCACGTGAAATTGAAGGAGTAGGCGGTGCAAGGTGTATTCCGCTTTGGAACGGTAACGGTACTGTAAAGGTCGTAATTATAGACGCCAATCTGAATGTTGCTGATGAAACGCTACTGAATAAAGTCCGTGAATATCTTGAAGAAGAAAAACCGATTGGTGTAGATTTAACTGTAGTATCGGCAACTGCCGTGAATGTAAAAATAGCAGCCAATATTTACGGCAGTGTAAATGAAGATGAATTCAAAGAAAAAGTCGATACGTATTTTAAAGAAATAGGATTTAACCGTGGGTATGTATCCATTGCACACATCGGAAAAACGCTTCTTGAATGTAGTGGCGTTATTGATTATGACAGTTTGACCTTAAATGGTGAGGCAAAAAATATACCGCTTACGGAAGAGCAGCTCCCTGTTTTAGAAGAAGAGGTGGATTTTGATGTTATATCTACTTAGGCGAACACCGGTAAAAACATTAAAACATCTGCCGAAATTCCTGCCAATCGATAACGACTTTAAAAACACGGAATTAATCAGCGACGATGAACATGAAAAGCTGAGGCTTGATATTTTAGATGTAAAAAATCAGCTTTTTGTTGAAACAGCAACATGGGGACTGTCTGATTGGGAGCGGCTTCTTGATTTATCCGTAAAAGAAAACGCCGACATAGAAGATAGACGCATACAGATACTGTTAAAACTACAGGGCGCAAATACAGTGTCCGAAACGTTTATGAATAACCTGATAAATATGTTTTGCCAAGATAAATCCGGTTATATAATCCAGCATAACAGTGAATACTGGTTTGAATTATGTATAAGCGGTGATGATGAAATAAAATGGAAAGAGCTATTGGAAGCCGTAAATACATACAAACCGGCTCATTTGGGATTTGCTGTAGTAATTAGGATTATAAGCCGGATTTTAACAAGCCACAAAGCGAGCATTACTCAATATATTAACACCAACCACAATTTCTGGAATTTAGGCACAGCAGAAAATACGTATTGGGACGGCGTTTGGACTTTTGACGGCAGTATTGACTGGAGCGGCATAAAGCCGGATGCCGATTATAAAGAAAGACAGTCCCATGTTATAGACATTTTAGCTAAAGTCAATTCTGCACAGACCTTTAAGACAGGACAAAGTGCGAATATAACGTATAAAGTAACATCTAAGCACAGACTTTTAACAAGCCATAAAGCAGGCAGTATTTATTATGTAGATATAGACTTAAAACAAAACATTGAAAACAAGGCATTAAACACAGGAAAAATAAATGCCACGCAGAGCCAAACCACAGGGAACGCAAAAAACCTATGGGACGGCTCTTTTTGTTGGGACGGCAGCCACGCATGGGAGGAAGACTATTCCCTGCAAAATGCACAGATGGAAAACCTGTGCACCTATTACAGCACAGATAAAAATGGAAACATTAGGAAGGGAACGTTTGAAAGATTATGAGCAATACACAAAATATTAATCCGAAGCAGAGTTTGAGTATAAATGGAGAACCGGCACCGCTGGCAGAATTTAATCAGGATACTTTTTTACAATCCAATAAGAAGACTACAACCGATTATAGAGCGGCATTTGCACAGGCAATCGGGACGACAGGTACTATTGCAAAAATAGTAAAAATGGCGTTTGGTACAGCAGGAGAGGTCGACGAACAAGGCAACCCTGCACCACCTAGTGATAATGGTAACTTAAACAACGTTGTTTTAACCAAAGATATTACCTCTGTAACCTATCCTGTAGAAACAAGCGTCTGCTTCGAAGCTGAAATAAAAGCCGGAGATTATACCGGCGATATAAATGAAGTAGCATTGATAGATGAAGAAGAAGAAACTGCTGCTAAAATGCGACTCTTAACAAGTAAAGGTGTAGATGCAGAAAGTGGAGCAATATTTAAATGGACTGTAGAGTTTTGAGGTGGTTAGATGAATAGTGAAGAATTAAAAAAAGAATTTGGGTTATTAATGCCAAGTGAGATAAATGGGTTTAAAAGACCAGATGAATCAATACCTAGTAGTAATGATTTCTTTTTAGAAATTCCACAACTTATTTCAAAGGACCCAGTGCTTTATTCTACAATGAATTTGATTTTTAGTGTAATTTTATCTAATGATAAATTATTAAAGCAATGGCTTGATACATTGCAAAACGTAGTAAATGCTCAAGATTGGCGAGAGGTTACAGATAGTTTGAAAGGTTACATGACACCGGAGCTTAAGAAAAAGCTGGACGGCATAGCAACAGGTGCAAATAACTATGTACACCCTAGTTCGCATCCGGCGACCATGATTACTCAGGACGCAACACACAGATTTGTAACGGATACTGAAAAAAATACATGGAATGGCAAAGCAAGTACCGCTGTCGTATCTACTAGTGCAAACGGACTTGCACCGAAAAGAGATGGCAATGCAAGCCACTTTTTAGCGGGAGATGGAACATGGAAAGCAGTCCCTTCTGCGTCCAGCGCGGCAAGTGCCACCAAAGCCACGCAGGACAGCCGTGGGCAACAGATAGATACAACATATGTAAAAGGGGTTACGGGAAGCAATGCAACATTAACAGTTACAAAAGGAAATGGAAGTACAAGCAGTGTAACTGTAAATAACGTTGCTAATGCTACAAATGCTAATAATTTAGTAATAAGCGGAACATCTGCACATATAAAATATGGTGGTGGAGACGTGGATGAAAATACTGCTATAAGTCAAAATAAAGTTAATCTTCTAATTGGTAGCTGGTACAGCACTGGATTTAGAGATTTATGTTCTAGTGGTACGCCTATTACTGTAGCTATTAATCATAGGAATGGTAATATAAAAACTAAAGGTAGTGTTACTGCTAGTGGTGGTTTTAAAGGCAATGCGGATACTGCAAGTAAATTAGGTACTGCAACAGTGGGTAGTGGCGTAAAGCCTATTTATTTAAATGCAGGTTCACCGGTAGCAAGTGGAAGCACTGTCGGCAATGCCAATAGACCGATTTACATGAACGGTGGCACATTGTCTCAGTGCAGTATAGACCTGTCTACATTAGCACCAAAAGTAAGCCCTGCACTTACAGGAAGCCCAACCGCACCAACGCAAGGCACTTCGGATAACAGCACTAAAATCGCTACGACCGCATTTGTCCGAAACCTCATTAATCAATTTAAAACGGACGGCACACTCGGCGGTATTGTTGGTGGTAGCTTAACACAAAATGGTTGGGTTAAATTTAGTAATGGTCTAATTCTACAATGGGGAAATAATAATGGACAAG
>ERZ791689.126-NODE-126-length-51807-cov-3.61472_pt1 | contig 51807 bp, 52 predicted proteins | sample MGYA00509957_ERZ791689 | MGnify/ENA primary metagenome ERZ791689 (study PRJEB30046, sample SAMN00715167) | human gut metagenome | study: EMG produced TPA metagenomics assembly of the A metagenome-wide association study of gut microbiota in type 2... | reverse complement strand
TTGTTCCCGCTGAGATGCCATATTCCATTGTTTCTTCGGCAATCTGATCCGCCATAGACTGCACCCGGTAGGCTTCCTCGGTCTTCATCTCTTTGCGGAACTTGTCTGCAACTTTTTTTGCTTCTTTCTTGATCTTCTCGACACCAGACCGGCGTTCTTCTTCCGTCAGCACCAGTTCACATGCCGGATAAATATAGACTTCCTGCAGATTCTCAATGGAGCGCTGGCTCTCTGGATCAAACGAACGGATTGAGTCCACCTCATCTCCCCACAGTTCGATTCGGAATGGATTTTCCTCCGTCAGCGGAAAAATATCTATGATTCCACCGCGCACAGAAAATTCTCCCATTGTCTCCGCCTGATAATTTTTCTCATATCCAAGCTCCACAAGATGTTTTGTCAGCTCATTTAATTCGACGGTATCTCCCACGGAGATTTTTTTCACTGCCTGAATAAATTTTTCCGGGCTTGGCATTGGATTCATCAGACCGTCAAATGTAGTTATAATAGTACATTCTTTTTCCTCTGCCATCATTTTCAAGGCATTGATACGCTCCGCTGTCAGAACATTTCCACGGATATCTGACTGGTAAAAAAGAATATCTTTTGCCGGATAATAGGCTGCTTTTTTATCAAAAAAACGGTATTCCTCTAACAGTTCCTTCGCTTTCTGCTCATGAAAAGTAACAATGATTCTGTTTCCAGAACCATTGTTGACACTGTATGCAATATGCGGTTTTATGGCATCGATACAACCGGAGACCTGTATCACTCCTGTTGTTTTTTTCAGTGCCTGCTCTAACTCTTCATAACCCTGCAGTTCCTTTAAGGGTTCTGTGAACGCTTTGGGTTCTGTGAATGTTTTCACGTTGTCTGTACTCCTCTCTGCCCGGCTGATACTGCTCGCTTACTCCTGCTTTTTGCTGTTATAATCGTTCATTGCTTTGTCGACTTCACCCTGCATCATCAGGACGGCTGCATCCATTGCATGTCCGATCGCTTCCTCGACTTTTGCACGGTCTTCCGTGCTGAAACGTCCAAGCACATAGTCTGCTAGATCCCAGCCCTTCGGCTTCTCTCCGACACCGACTTTGATCCGCATGAAGTTCTGCGTGCCTGTCATGGCAATAATGTTCTTGATTCCATTATGCCCACCCGCACTTCCTTTTTTGCGGATGCGGATATTGCCCGGCTCTAAGCTGATGTCATCAAAAATCACGATCAGCTCAGATTCCGGATCTAATTTGTAATAGTTGATCAGTTCTGCAACGCTCTCGCCGCTTAAGTTCATGTATGTCTGTGGCTTCGCCAGAACAACTTTCATGCCTTCGATCACGCCTTTTCCACAAAGCGCTTTGTGCTTGTTTTCACTGATACTAATATTATATTTCTCTGCCAGCGCATCCATGACATCAAAACCGATATTGTGTCTCGTCTTCTCGTACTGTTTGGTTGGATTGCCCAGTCCTACGATCAAAAACATCTCCTGTTCTCCTTCTGTTTACTATTGAATCAAGTTATTTGTTCTGTCGTCCGCGGATCACCGCAGCGGCTGCTGCAAGCTGTTCCTGATCGTTGACACCTGTGATATCTTCCGGATCTTCGAGCGCAAATGCGTCCACTTTTAAGCCTTTGTTTTTGATTATAGTAAGTGTATCCGGTAGATAGTATTCGCCCTGTGCATTGTTTGGGGTTAATTTATCCAAAGCTTCTTTCAATTCCTTTGTGTCAAAAATGTACATACCGGAATTGATCTCGTGAGACTCCAATTCTTCCGGTGATGCATCTTTATGTTCCACGCTCTTTACAAATTTTCCATCTGCATCACGGATGATTCTTCCGTAGCCGGTCGGATCATCAACCATTGCTGAAAGTACAGTCACGGTGTTTCCATTTTTCTTATGATGCTCTGATAAACGTTTCAGTGTCTCCACAGTGATGAGCGGTGTATCTCCGAATAAGATCAATGTCTGACCTTCCTCACCTAAGAAATCTCTGGCGCATTTTACTGCATGACCGGTTCCTAACTGTTCTTCCTGTAATACAAATTTTACATTTTTATGGGAGATACTGCTTTTTACTACTTCACTTTTATATCCTACTACAAGGCAGATGTCTGTTGCGCCAGCGCCCTCTGCCGCGTCAATTGCATAATCTACAAGGCATTTTCCCTCAATGGTATGAACCACTTTTGGAAGATCAGATTTCATACGTGTTCCTTTTCCTGCTGCAAGAATGACTGCTTTTAACTGTTCCATTTTTCTATACCTTTCTATCCTTTGTTGTCTTCATTATTATATGCATGCGAAAATAGGGAGGTTTTTACTCTCCCTATTTTTATTGTATCATCCTATATTTTACAGAAGATTTTAGATTTTACAAGCAGATAAATGAATTTTGTAAAAAACGGGCCGCTATCCCCATAGCGACCCGCTCACCTGCAGTTATTATTCTTCCGCAGCCATTGTCTCCTGATACTTCTCAAGGATCAGTTTCTGAATGCGGTCTCTTGTATTGGAATTGATTGGATGTGCAATATCACGGTATTCACCGTCTGCTGCTTTTCTGCTTGGCATTGCGATAAACAATCCTTTCTCTCCCTCAATGATCTTAATATCATGTACCACAAATTCTTCATCAATGGTAATGGAAACTACGGCTTTCATTTTGCCTTCTTTTTCAACTTTTCTAATTCTAACGTCTGTAATCTGCATGATGTATTAGTCCCCCTTTTCGGTCTTCATCTAAAGCAAGTTCTTGTCACCCTGTAAGCAATCTTTCTGTCCGGCTATAAGACATACCGCTCGTTGTGTTCCGATACGATCTTAATGCCGTTCTCTCCGCAATAGTAAGTATTCGCCTTCAATGTATCGCGGCTCTCAACGATACAGTTCTCGATATGTGTATTATCACCGATGTAAACATCATTTAAGATAATGGAATTCTTGATCACACAGTTCTTTCCAACAAATACTTTCTTAAATAATACAGAATTCTCAACTTTACTGTTGATAATACATCCACTTGCGATCAGACTGTTTCTGACGTCAGATCCTGCATTGTATTTTGCAGGTGGAAGATCATCTACTTTTGAGAAAATTCCAGGTTCTTCTTTGAAGAAGTAATTTCTGACTTCCGGTTTTAAGAAATCCATATTGGTCTGGTAATAAGAATCCACTGTTGCAATATTGCTCCAGTATTCTTTCATCTTATAACCATAGATACGCTTCATATTCTTGTAACGGATCAGAATATCGGTTACAAAATCCCATCTGCCTTCCTCGGCACTTCTCTCTAACATCTCGATCAGCTGTCTGCGGCGTACAATGTAGATACCGGTTGAGATTGTATTAGACTGTGAAACCATAGGCTTTTCTTCAAATTCCACAATTCTTGAATCCTCATTCATGCGGACAACACCAAAACGGCTGACATCCACACTTGGGTCCATATCCTTGCACACAACTGTGATATCTGCTTTCTTCTCGATATGATAATCAAGTACTTTGTTGAAATCCAGTTTGTATACACAATCACCACTGCTGATGATCACATACGGTTCATGACGTTTTTTCAAAAAGCTGATATTCTGGTACATCGCATCTGCCGTACCGCGGTACCACCAGCTATTGTCAACGGTTACAGTCGGGTTGAACACATAAAGTCCACCCTGTTTACGTCCAAAATCCCACCATTTGGAGGAACTTAAATGCTCATTCAGAGATCTTGCGCTGTACTGTGTCAGCACTGCGACTGTCTGTACATGAGAATTACTCATATTGCTCAGAGCGAAGTCGATGCTCCGGTAGCTGCCTCCGATCGGCATTGCTGCAATTGCTCGTTTGTTCGATAATTCCTGCATGCGGCTGTTATTACCGCCAGCTAAAATAATTCCTACTGCCTTCATTCTGAGTCACCTGCCTTAATAATTACTTCACCGCTGTCAAGAATTCCTTCCGGATAATCTTCTTTTGTGGTTCTGCCGGAAATTGCAGTGTTCTTTCCGACTGAGACGTTCGACGGAATCTCGGAATCTTCTCCGATCGTCACAAGACCAAAGGAATAGATCTTCTCGTTGAACTTGTTCGGTTTTTCCTCACCAACGCCTAATGTAACATTATCTCCAATGCTGCAGTTTTCAGCAATAATCGCTTTGTCGATCACGACATTCTCACCGATCTGTGTTCCCTTCATGATAATGGAATCACGGACAACGCTGCCCTTTCCGATCGTAACACCAGCTCCGATGACTGAACTGTGAACCTCTCCGTAGATCTCAGATCCCTCTCCGATGATACTCTTCTCCACAATGCTGTCCTCGGACAGATACTGTGGCTGGATAATATCACTCTTGGTGTAGATCTTCCAGTATTCTTCATAAAGGTTGAACTCCGGGATCAGGTCGATCAGTTCCATATTGGCTTCCCAATAAGAGCCAAGCGTTCCTACATCTTTCCAGTAGCCATTGTATTCATAAGCAAACAGACGCTGCTTCTTCTCGTGGCAGTAAGGAATGATGTGCTTACCAAAATCACAGTTGCTCTGATCCTTCATTGCTGTCAGAGCTTCCTTCAATACTTTCCAACTGAATATGTAAATACCCATGGAAGCCAGATTGCTTCTTGGATGTTCCGGTTTCTCCTCAAAATCCTGGATTCGCTTATCTTCATCTGCGATCACGATACCAAAACGGCTTGCTTCCTCCAGTGGAACCGGCATCGTCGCAATTGTAACGTCTGCATTGTTTTCCTTGTGGAAATCAAGCATGACTTCATAATCCATTTTATAAATATGATCGCCTGACAGGATCAGTACATATTCCGGATTGTACTGCTCCATGTAATTCATGTTCTGATAAATCGCATTGGCAGTTCCTGAATACCACTCACTGTTATTGCTCTTCTCATATGGTGGAAGTACTGTTACACCTCCGTTATTACGGTCAAGATCCCACGGAATACCAATTCCGATATGGGTATTCAAACGTAATGGCTGATACTGTGTCAACACACCGACCGTATCAATTCCGGAGTTAATGCAGTTGCTCAATGGGAAATCGATAATACGATACTTGCCTCCAAATGCAACTGCCGGCTTTGCAACTTTTGCTGTCAGAACGCCTAAACGGCTTCCCTGACCTCCCGCTAATAGCATTGCTATCATTTCTTTTCGAATCACGTCAATCACCTCTCGTCACTTTCTAGTCAATCTGGTCCTCTTGATATTTCAAGTATATCACAACCATTTTTCAATGTACATCATTTTACACAATTTTTTCAGAAATTTTTTCTGTTTTTTGACAATTTACACAAATATGTGTGTTTGTCCTGTTTTTTTCGTCAAAATAGCTAACGCCGAATTATCCGAAAAGAATTTGCAAAATCCGGATATATGGGTATAATGAAACTGTTTCAGTCATTCTGGAACGCTTTGTTATAAAAAGATGAAGTTTTTCATAAACTTTTTCATCAATATTCAACGAAAAACAGGCAGGTATTCATAAAATGTATAAAATTAATTTTAAAGAACCAATACACATTCACTTTATCGGAATCGGCGGAATCAGCATGAGCGGTCTTGCTGAGATTCTTTTTGAGGAACACTTCACCATTTCCGGATCTGACGCAAAAGAATCTGAACTCACAAAACACTTAGAGCATATGGGCATGCAGATTTTCTATGGTCAGAGAGCTTCCAATATAATAGAAGGCATTGATCTTGTCGTGTACACCGCAGCGATCCGTGAAGATAACCCGGAATTTGCCGCAGCAAGGGAAAAAGGACTCCCAATGTTAAGCCGTGCAGAACTGCTCGGTCAGATTATGGATAACTATCAGAATTCCATCGCTGTGTCCGGAACCCATGGAAAAACAACCACAACTTCCATGATCTCCCAGATTTTACTCATAGCAAAAAAAGACCCGACCATTACCGTAGGTGGTATTTTAAAGGCAATCGACGGAAATCTCCGCGTTGGAAAATCTGACGTTTTTATCTCCGAAGCCTGTGAATATACAAACAGCTTTTTGAATTTCCGTCCAAAATACAGCATTATTTTAAATATAGAAGCGGAACATCTTGACTTCTTTAAAGATATTCAGGATATCCGCAATTCTTTCCACTTATTTGCAAAAAATACAAAAGAAAATGGTGCCATTATCATCAATGGCGAAATTGAAAACTATCAGGAGATCGTAGCAGATCTTGCGCCACAGGTCATTACCTACGGCATGAGCGACACCTGCGACTTTTATCCTGCTGATATCACCTTCAACGAGAAAGCCTGTGCAAGTTTCACCGCCATGTACCACGGCGAAAAAGTAATGGATGTCGCATTAAATGTTCCGGGACTGCACAATGTTTCCAATGCACTTGCAGCCATTGCGCTTGCCCTCGACTTAAAGATTGCAAAAGAAGATATTCTTGCCGGTCTTGCTGCCTTCGGCGGTGCTGACAGACGTTTCCAGTACAAAGGCTGTGTGGACGGTGTGACAGTCATTGATGACTATGCACATCATCCGACCGAGATCCGCGCTACCTTAACTGCTGCAAAGAAATATCCTCACAAGCGTCTGGTACTGGTGTTCCAGCCGCATACCTACTCCAGAACCAAGGCATTTTTAAATGACTTTGCAGACGTTCTCTCTATGGCAGACGTCGTTGTGTTAGCTGATATTTACGCAGCCCGTGAAAAGAACACCTTCGGCATCAGTTCCAGGGATATCGAGGCAAAATTAAAGGAAAAAGGCACGGATGTCCACTATTTTCCTTCTTTTACAGAAATTGAAAACTTTTTATTAAAAAATTGTATAAACGGTGATTTGTTGATAACTATGGGCGCCGGAGACATTGTAAATGTTGGCGAACACCTGCTTGGCAGATAACTTATCCACATTATCCACATTCAATTGGGGAAAACTTCAACTTTTGAATGTGGATTTTTTTGTTTACATAAAGTTATCCACATTTCAGCCTAAAAAGGCTGTAAGCGCTTATATTTTCTCACTTCTGTGCTTTTCTGCCGGAAATGGCTTTTTGTAAAGCTATTTTTTATCCACATTATCCACATTTTTGTGAAGCCTTGATTTTGCTGGGTTTGTGGGCAATTTTTTTCTTCTCTTTTTTACATTCCTGTGCTATAATTTGGGACGAGCTAATGGATAATACATTCCAGACAGCTCTGTTATGAAAGGAATGAACACAATGGCAAATATAACACTTCATAGTGACAGTCAGACCTCTGCCACCAGTGTATCGAATATTTTCATTGATGAATATATGTCGGATGCCAATGGAGAGTTTGTAAAAATATATCTTTATCTGTTAAGACAGTTAAATGCACCGGATGCGGCGTTTTCTATCTCTGCCATGGCAGATAAGTTTGAACACACGGAAAAAGACATCAAGCGTGCTTTAAGCTACTGGGAGCGGATGCATCTGCTCCGTCTCGAATACGATTCCAGTGAGAACCTGACCGGCGTCTGTTTTTTAGATACCAGACGCAGACCAGCCGAAAACGAGGCTTCGGACACGGTATCTTCACAGGCTGCTGCTTCTCCGGAAGTATCCACGGCAGCGTTAGCTGAGGACGCCTCCCAAAAACCATCTGCTCCGGAACCAAAGAACTATTCTGCAGAGGACATTTCCATGTTCCGCAAACAGGAATCGGTCGCAGAGCTTTTGTTTATTGCAGAGCGTTACCTTGGACGTATTTTAACCCCAACGGACATGAACAGCATTTTATACTGGTACGACGGTCTTGGTTTTTCCACAGATCTGATTGAATATCTGATTGAATACTGTGTGAGCAAAGGACACACCAGTATCCGTTACATAGAAAAAGTTGCCCTTGCCTGGGCAGATAACCAGATTACAACTGTAGACCAGGCAAAACAGGCTGCCGGAATCCACAGCCAGCTTTATTTTGCTATCATGAAGGCACTCGGCATCACCGGACGTTCCCTTGTTCCGGCAGAGACTGCCTACATTGAAAAATGGCGTTCTGAATATGGATTCTCCACGGAAGTGATCACATGCGCGTGTGAGCGCACGATACAGGCGATACACCAGCCGAAGTTTGAATATATTGACTCAATCCTGACAAGCTGGAAGAAGAACCATGTAACCACGCCGGAAGATATCACAAAGCTTGACGAGGAACACCAGAAGAAGAAAAAAGCTGCTGTCGTCCCGAATACAGCACCAAACGCCCAGTCCAAAAACCGTTTTAATAATTTTGAACAGCGTTCCTATGATTATGACCAGTTAGAAAAGATGCTGCTTACTACTTCTGCGCAGCATTAATTCGTACAGTGTCTTTCTTTTTTTAAGATAACAGGGAGAATCCAATGGCATTAAATAATTCGCAGTATGACGAAATTTTCCGTTCATACGATGCAAAACAGTTAAAAGCACAACATGCGTTAGAAGAACGCACCAAAGCAGCCTATGAACGTTCCCCGGAACTGAAGGCTCTTGACGCCTCCATTGCCGAGATTTCCGTGGCTTCTGCGAGACGTCTCTTAGACGGTGACAGTTCTGCGCTCACGGAGTTAAAAGCCAGACTGAAAGAACTGCGCGCCCGGAAGAAAGCTCTGATGAAAGAACTCTCTCTCCCGGAAAATTATTTTGAACCGGTCTATGAATGTCCGGACTGCAAGGACACCGGATATATTGACGGCAAGCCTTGCCACTGCTTCAAACAGCAGGCGATCGATCTGATCTATACCCAGTCCAACATCAAAGACATTCTCGCAAAAGAGAATTTCAGCACCCTGTCACTGGATTATTATTCAGATACGGCTGTCAACCCGGCAACCGGGCTTACCTCGCTTGCAACTGCGAAAGCTGCCGTTGCAAAGTGCCATGAATTTGTCGATCAGTTTGATTCTGTTTTTGCTAATCTGTATTTTTTTGGAGATACTGGAATTGGTAAGACTTTTCTATCAAACTGCATTGCAAAAGAGTTATTAGATTCAGGACATTCCGTAATCTACTTTACGGCGTTCCAATTATTTGATATATTAAGCAAAGGTGTGTTTGAAAAAGACGCAGATGCGATCGCTACACACCAGAATATTTTTGACTGCGATCTGCTGATCATTGATGATCTCGGTACTGAGCTTTCGAACTCGTTTACCACATCGCAGTTGTTTCTGTGTTTAAATGAACGTATCTTAAGACAGAAGTCCACGATTATTTCCACCAATCTGAACATGAATCAGGTTGCGGATATTTACTCGGAACGTGTTCTTTCCAGGATATCGAACAGCTATACCATCATCAAATTATTCGGTGATGATATCCGCTTGAAAAAACGTATTCACTAGATGCACTAAATATCCCCTTATTTACCATCTATTGAAATAAATTGTTAATGTTTAATTTTTATGGAGGAAAACCACTCATGCCAAACGATGAAAGAATTCTAGAAACCATGCCAGACGGCGCACTCGGCTTAATCCCCTTAAAGAGCTGCGAAGAATTAGGCGCCAAAGTTGACCAGTACTTAGTAGGCTGGAGAGAGAAAAGAGAACACGCACACCAGAATGAAGCTGCATTCAAAGGTTATCACCGCGACTCTTATATCATCTCCACATCTGTACCACGTTTTGGAACAGGTGAAGCAAAAGGTGTGATCAAAGAATCTGTACGTGGATATGATCTTTATCTCATGGTAGACGTTACCAATTACAGCCTTACTTACTCTGTATCCGGCCACGAAAACCATATGTCACCAGACGATCATTACGCTGATCTCAAACGTATTATTGCTGCCGTTGGCGGTAAAGCAAGACGTATCACAGCGATCATTCCTTTCTTATATGAAAGCCGTCAGCACAAACGTACTGCACGTGAATCCTTAGACTGCGCACTTGCATTGCAGGAACTGACTGCTATGGGTGTTGACAATATCATCACTTTCGATGCACACGATCCTCGTGTACAGAACGCAATTCCTTTGAAAGGATTTGAGACTGTTCAGCCAGCTTACCAGTTCATCAAAGGTATCTTAAAGAACTGTGATGACTTAAAAATCGACAATGACCACTTAATGATCATCTCCCCGGATGAAGGTGGTACAAACCGTGCTGTTTACCTTGCAAACGTGCTCGGTGTTGATATGGGTATGTTCTACAAACGTCGTGATTACAGCAAGATCGTTGACGGACGTAATCCGATCGTTGCACATGAATTCTTAGGAACTTCTGTAGAAGGAAAAGACGTGATCATTATCGACGATATGATCTCTTCCGGAGAAAGTATGATTGACGTTGCTACTGAATTAAAGAAGAGAAAAGCAAACCGTATCTTCGTAGTAGCTACTTTCGGTCTCTTCACAAATGGTCTTGAGCGTTTCGATAAAGCAGTTGAGGACGGTATCATCTACAAAGTAGTTACCACAAACCTTACTTACCAGACACCGGAACTTCTTTCCAGACCATACTACATCAACTGTGATATGAGTAAATACATCGCTTACATCATTGATACTTTAAATCATGATTCCTCCATCAGCGATCTGTTAAACCCATATGACAGAATCCAGAAACTGGTATCTAAATACAAAGAAGAACACAAATAAGAGACGCATGCTCTCCAAAATTTGATTCTCATGAATCTAAGCGTAAAAAAGGAATTGCCGCAACGTGTGGCAATTCCTTTTTTTGTATCTTGATTCAATTCTTATGTATTAAAATAAGTTCACTCTTCCAGCATGTTTCTGGTTGATCACATAATAAGCTGCATATTCTTCCGGTTTTAAATATACCTGAATACTCTTGATAGAAGATGCTCTGTGACCTTCTGCCTCAAACTGTTTCTTTGCTTTCTCGATCACTTCTGTAACAACTGCTTCCTGTCCCTGGAACTGGATATATACTTCCGGTTTCAGTTCCTCTTTCTTAGGAGCTGCTTTTTTAGCTGCTGCTTTCTTTGCTACAGTCTTTGTAGCTGCCTCTACTTTCTCTGCTGCCTTTTTGGCTACAGTCTTTGTAGCTGCTTCTACTTTTTCTGCTACCTTTGTCTCTGCAGCTTTCTTCTCAACTTCTTTGACAGCCTCTTTTGCTGCTGCTTTTGTCTCAGCCGCGGTTTCCTTTACAGGCTCTTTTACTGCTGTCTCTTTTACAGTGCTCTTAGATGCTTCTTTTGCTGTTGTTTTTACTACTGGTTTTGCTGCTGTTGTCTTCTTTTCCATAAATTGGTTCCTCCTTCAGACAAAAACTACTCACAAACTAAAAACTTTTCCATTGCTACTAATGCTTCCTGCTCATCATCACCGTTTGCCTCGATATTCACTGTCATTCCCTTGGATGGATTGAATGCCATAATTCCCATAATACTCTTGGCATTGATTCTGCGATTATCACTTTCTAAAATAATCTCACTATCAAAACGACAAGCGACCTGAACTAATTCAGCAATTGGGTTATTATGCTCTTCTGAAACATTGGATACAACTATCTCTTTTTTGCTCATGCCATTCACTTCCTCTTTCACAGTACTTCGATATCTGCTTTTCCCTTTACAGATACATCAACTTTTTCATACTCTTCAAAATATATACTATTACCCTTGAATTTGCAAGGCGTCCTATGGAAAACTGTTAAAGTTCCACGAAGGAACCGTGGAACTTTCAGAAATTTTATGCACTTTTCTGTTGTTTTATCCGTTTTTTTATTTCTGGTAGGTAAAGAAAACATTTCCCGCATTGAAAAACATCTCATTTGCATCGGTGATCGTCCGCTTATAAGTAGTTCCGATCGTCGGATCATAAAGTGTGATGTTGTTTGCATCATAACCAACAACAAGAACCGCATCATTGCTTCCTGTCATTGCAAATACCGGATAACCATTGCTCACATAATAAAGGATCTCATCTACCGTACAGCCGGTCAGATCTAAAACGGCTGCATCCTTTAAGGTATTAATAAGGATCTGTTTCGGTGTCTCTCCCTGTGAGATCAGTGCGCTGACGCTGATGTTGATTCCCTCTTTTTCCAAAATCGCATTCACGCACTGGGCAATGCTTCCTGCCCCGCTGTCCTCCTCGCCGACTGTGATATCATTAAACGCTGTCTGAGCGGTCTTTCTGGAGCGTTTCCATACATATTGCTGATTGTCATTGATCACAACGCCCATCTGGCTGTTTGCTGTAATGATCGCCTCAGAGACACTGTCTGTTGTGAGCACGACATCACCCTTCACATAAACATAGTAACGATTACTGTCTGTTTCCTCTTTTAAGGCTACTTCACGTTTCTGCTCTAAGATTGTCTCTTTTGGTGTCAGGATCTTCGGCGATTTTTTCTTCGCCTCCTCCTGCAATGTGATCAAAATCTGTGTCTCTTTCTCATCCGTATTGCTCGTTGCAATATCCACCACTTTTAAACTGTCACCCTCACGGTTCATGATCATATCCTGATCTGCGTCCACATAGGCAGTTCCGTTATTCTGGATACGGTTTAAGTACATGGTATAGCCGTTTATCGTAATGCTCTGCACGTAGTAACCCGGTTTTTCATATGTTTTCAGAATCTCCTGATCCTCCGAGGACGTATCCATGATTTTCACCTGATACATCGGGAATATGGTATTACCCGCAGCATCTATCACAACATCGGATGACTTTGCCACACCATAAACAAAATCTTCCTGCATAAAGCCTAACGGCTTTACATAGTCAGAAGCGCTCTCTGTCACATCTGTTACTTTTTCCGTGACAAAATCAAGGATGTGGATCGTATCACTTCCACGGACAGCGGAAGGATCTACCCACGCTAAGAAGCGGTTGGATTCGGAGATTGCCACTGCCTCATCCGAAAGTCCCTCCACCAGCACTTTGGTGTCAAGGGAATTAAGATCTATCCCATAGACATTTCCGTCTACCATGATGTAAAATGCACCGCTCTCCGTCACATACATTAACTGTCCCAGTTCTGATTTCATCACTTCGTAGGACTGGCTGGACGGAATGAACACCTGCTCCTCGTTGGTGTTGGCAAGGCTGTCATAATGATATACCGCAATTCCGACTGTACCCTCATGGATTCCACGGTTCATATATCCATATACGATATAGTCAATGCTTCCTGCCTCGTCAATATTCACGATCTTAATATCGTGTTCCCCATAATTTTCACGGTCATCCACACCTTCATAGCCGCGGAAGCTGAAAACTTTTGCAAGCGTATTTGCCTCCTGATTGTAACTCCAGAGTTCTCCCTCCTGCACAAAGGCAACCACTTTTCCAGATTCATTCGTCTGATATTCCACCTCTTTTGAGCGGATTCCAAGCTGGATATTATTTTCGGAAATGCTGTCGTTCTCTCCGCGGAAAATCTCTTCCATTGTTCGTTCAAAATTCAGCAGATACATTCTCGTATTGGTATAGCGCACTCTGTAATATTCTTCTACGTTATAGTATTCGCTCTGACCATTCTGCCCTACCCGTGTCACAACATAATCTAAAACAATGACATTGTAAGTGGATGTAATTTCCTTGATAGACGGCACCGGCGTTGTCAGCCTTGTACCATGAAATTCAGCCCAGCTGATCTGATTCAGTGAATTATTGAGTGTCACATACTGCAGGGTTGTGTTATCCCCGGTTGTTTTTTCCATATAAGTGCTGAGTGTTCCCACCTTTTCACTGTCAAATGTAGTATCATTAAACTGCTTTACGAAATCAATACATTCGGAAACATAGCAGTTCTGCGGTTCAATGATACGTGTGTAGTAGTAGATCATGCGGTCTCCACTCTCTAACTGGATCACCAGCAGATACTCTTCGTCCTTCTCCAACAGATTCTGGATTGGAAGCTGCATGGAGATCATGCCTTTATTTTCCGTATAAGAAGTAACATCCGCGTTTGCGATCAGTCTTTCTGCATCCAGACTGCGGATTTCATAAGAGATTTTATCCACTGCGGTCTGATAGGTCTGCACTGTGACCGGAAGCAGACGGTCTTCCCCGATTGGTGTGATCGTATCACGCATGGAAGCTGCATCCATTTTCTCCGTGTAACCGTAGAGTTCGTTGATCGCTGTTTTTCCGTCATAGAGGGTAAGAACCGGCAGCGTCGCCTCCGACATCTCTGTGGTCAGGTCTTCGTTGGTCTGATTTGTCATAAAACTGAATATTATCACCGCCAGAATAAAAATAACCGGCAGAACAATTGCTTTGATCGTACTTTTCTGCACTATGATCCTCCAAATTTCCTATAAAACTGTTCGAATATTGCATCGCAATTTTCCATAAATTGAAAATAGCTACCGCCAAAACGGCGATAGCTATATTGTATGCAGTTTTTTCGTTTTTGTCTACCACCATCTTCTGCATCTGCGGTGGCGGCATCTCCTTCGATACATTTCATTATTTAACATTACCCCGATCAGGCTCCGCCACGGATCATTCGGTCCTGGTGGAGGAGGTGGCGGCATACTTCCCGGTCTGCCCGGCGGCGGTGGTGGATTGCTTCCCGGTCTGCCCGGCGGCGGTGGTGGTGGATTGCTGCCTCCCCAGAATTCTTCTGCCGTAACGGTATCCGTTCCATTTTTCACGGTCTGGTAAATCCGCTCTGTCAGCTGCTCAAGCATCAGCCGGTCCGGATACTCGTCAAACATGAGGCTTCCCTCATATTCCATCTTATCGCACTCATCTTCAATGACTTCCATAATACGTGCAACATCCCTCGGATACAGCTCTTTCATCCGGTCCATATCCTTTTCATACTCCATTTCTGTCAGATACAGATTCTGCATCGGATAGCTCATATAAAAAGGCACTTTCGGAGTGTCAAACTGCTGCATGCGGAAAAACGGTTCCTCTCTATAGTCCACGCGATACTCCTTATTTCCATCACATCACTATAAGATATGCCATATTTTTTCCGTGGTTCCTGCGCGCTTTTCTATTTTCCGATAAAAATGTATTCAATATTCTTATAAGGCTTGTCATATCCTTCCTGCTGCATTGTCATTGTGACGTCGTCATTCTGCTGTTTTGTGAATACATATTCATTATAAGCACCCTTCCGGTATGCAAAATCGCTTCCGTTATCCTGATAATGAACATAGCTGCCCTCACCCGGAAATACAAGCATTTTTAAAGTGTCATACGGTTTTTCACCAACATATTGCATCACTTCATAAGTCGGAACCATACTTCCCTCTTTTGCAAACATTGGGCAGGTATCTAACGGTGCATCTATAAGATAATACTGTTTTCCCTCATAGCGTTTTCCGGTGTTGAAGTCATACCAGACACCTTCCGGCAGATAAACCATTTTTTTCGTCTGTCCCTGCTCTAACACAGGTGCAACAAGCAGATTCTCGCCGACTAAAAATTCATCGTTTAAGTTCCATGTATGCTCGTCCGTCTCATAATGAAGTACAAGCGGACGCATGATCGGAAGTCCTGTTTTCTCACACTCCGCATACAGATCGTACAGATACGGAAGCAGGCGGTAACGCAGTTCGACAAATTTCCGGTAAATGCGCACGGTTTCCTCTCCAAATTGCCACGGTTCCTGATAAATGCTTCCATTCGAGGAATGATTCCGGAACAATGGGGAAAATGCCCCCACTTCTACCCAGCGGCATAAAAGTTCTGCGGTACAGTCCGCTCCAAATCCGCCGACATCCGTTCCTGCAAATGCCAGACCGCTTAAGCCAAGGTTACACAACTGTGGCACTGCCATTTGAAGATGTGCCCATAAGCTCTGGTTGTCTCCGGTCCAGACCGTTGTGTACTTCTGGCTTCCTGCATAGCACGCACGTGTAATCACAAACGGTCTTTTTCCGGTCTGCTCCTTCAAGCCTTCATAGGTTGCCTTCGACATCAGATGTCCGTACACGTTATGCATGGCAGCATGTGTCGATTTCCGGTCTTCATCTGTGAATACCACATCCGGTGGCAGTTCTCCATGGAAGCTTGCCGGCTCGTTCATATCATTCCACACACCTGCTACGCCAATGTCCGTCAAAAACTTCTGGTTTTCTGCCCACCATTTGCGCACTTTCGGATTTCCAAAATCAGGGTAGACAGAATCTCCCGGCCACACGGCATTCACATAGACTTCCCCTTCCGGTGTCTTTGCAAAATAGTCTCCTGCGATTCCTTCATCGTATTTTTCATAGCCCGGATCTAATTTGACACCCGGGTCAATAATGCAGACTGCCTTAAAACCTTCCTCTTTCAGTTCCTCTAATGTTTCTGCCGGATTGCCGTAGTCCTTTTCATTCCACGTAAACACACGGTAGCCGTCCATATAATCAATGTCAAAATGCATCGTGTCGCATGGGATATCCAGTTCCCTGTACTTTTCTGCAACGTTTTTGATGCAGGCTGCGGAATCATATCCCCAGCGCGACTGGTGATAACCAAGCGTCCATAACTGTGGAAGCGGCGTTCTTCCGGTCAGGTAAGTATATCCACTTACAATATCCGGCATCGCATCTCCTGCGATAAAATAATAGTCAAGATTTCCGGCATCCGCACCATAGTAGTAGTATGCCTCATTTTCTTTTCCAAGGTTTACATAAGATTTGTATGTATTGTCAAAGAAAATACCGTAAACACTGTCCTGCTTCAATGTGATCAGAAACGGAATCGACTTGTACAATGCCCGGTAAGCGTCTGTATGCGCCTGCGGGATATCGGAATTCCAATTTTCATACTCATAATCGCGCTTGTTTAAAAATCCGGTCTTATCTCCAAGTCCATAGAACTTCTCGTCGCCGTCCATTTTCTTCACAGTCTGCACCGGGTAGCTGCCGCTTGCACCAGCAGAAACATCATGTCCTTCTGCCTTTAACACTTCTAATGATTTTTCACTTAACAGTGGTCTTAAAATGCGCCCGCTACGATAATCCTCACAAATACTCTTTCCATTCCGGTAAAAGTCCACATAGAAGCCATCGTAAATCCTTGCCTCTAACTGTGTTGTCGCAACGGCAACATAACTGCCACAGTCTGTCACCTCAAACTCTGTCTGAACTACTTTATTCCCTTCGATTGCCTTAGAGCGGTGTTCCTTTGTCTCATAAGGAATAAAAACATTCATGATACTTTCAGTAATGACTTCTACATAAGCTTCCCCTTTTTCAAAGAAAAAATGGATTTTATTTTCCTCTTCCTGATAACTCAAACGTTTTCCTAACATGTCGTTTCCTTTCTCCTTATTGCGGATTTTCGTATTTTTTCGTAAGGATATTTTAACATGCGCATTTATATTTTTCCATATTTATTTACTGGTTTCTTGCCATGTCCTGCAGCTCGCGCATCAGTTCTAAATCAGACTGCTGGATCTTCATGTTGGTCGTCATTGGTTCCTCGCCCGGTCTGGTGAGTGTGATTTCAATGACCGTTCCCTCCTCCATTTCTCTGGAGAAAACTGCATTCAAAAATGCCACAAACTTCGGATGATTTGCAGTAAATTTGTTCTTTGCATTCATAATCTTCATAATAGTTGCTGGATTCATCATAATCTTTCGTCCTTCTCTTTCCAGATGCCCGCACACTTATTGTTCTGCTTAAAGCATCTTCTTTTTCTTAAAATAAATAATTTCCAATAAAATCACTAAGATACTCACTATTATAACTGCCGGATATGCATATTTCCACCCAAATTCCGGCATGTTCGGAAAATTCATTCCATACCAGCCGGCGATCAGTGTGAGTGGGAGAAAAATCGTTGTTACAACGGTCAGGATACTCATGACCTTATTCTGCTGTACTGCGATCAGCGACTGGTAAAGTTCCCGGATCTGCACCAGATATTCCCGCAGCATTTCCACATGGTCATGCAGCCGCTCCGCCCGGTTGGAAAATAACTGCCACTGTGCTTTTTCCTCCTCCGACAGACCACCGTTCACAGATGTCTGCATGACGTCTCCCATATTCATCAGCTGTTCATAATAGGCATGAAAAATATTGAACCGTTTCCGGTATTTCATGATCATCTCATAAAAATAGTCCGGTATTTTCTTTAACAGTTCCTCCTCCAGACCAGCCAGATGTTCCTCCTGTTTCTGCAGATACAGTACTTCATCCTGCAGCAGTTCCTCGAATAATGCCAGAAGGATCTGCCGGAAGCTGTAACCCTCGTAGGTGCCTTCCGCCATCTTGTTCAGATACTCCATCAGAAAATGGCTTTCCTCCACAAGATATAATTCCTGCTCTGACAGGTAAAATCCAAAATTATGGATACACACCTGCCCTTTATTTCCCTTTGGCACACGCATTGTTCCCTGCACACACTCCCGGTATTTTTCAATCTTGCAGTACTGGATTGGTGTCATGCTGTGGATAAAATTATTTTTCCGCACAAGTTTCCGCGGATGGCTCAAAAACTCATCCAGACTCATGAGATAAATGCTTTTTCCTGCGTTTTCACTATTTTGTACTGCTTTCTTTTCCAATGTGATTTTTCCAGTTTCCTCATGATAGCTGTATCGTTCCATATGATTTTAACCTCGTAATTTTTTTTGTATATCATTCCTTACAACCTGCATACTCCCAGGTAACTCCGTTATCCGCAGACTGAAAAATAATCCCCTGCTGTTCCATCGCATCAGTCTGCAGATAAATCTCCATTTTTCCATCCACGATCTGCGGCATGGTGTGATAATCATAATCTTCAATCGTAAATCCCAGTTCTGCTGCCTCAGATGGAAGTTCTGTCACCGTATCCAACGGAAGTTCCAGCCGCTCAAACGTCTCTCCGCCGTCCTTCGTCACATAGAGCATGGAGAAGTCTTCACTTGCATACGTCAGTCCTGCAAATCCGAAATCATTTGTAAAAAAGAGCAGACCTTCGGCAACACCCATATTCTGGTCAAACGGATCAGCGTTGACCTCCGTCCATGTCGTACCGCCGTCCTTCGTCTTTTCAAAGTTATAAAAGCGGCTTCCACAGGCAGCGTCCACCACATTCAGCCGGTAACCGGTAATATCATTGATGAAATAATACATATCCCCGTCTTCTGCATTAAATTCCCATGTATCCGAATTGCGGATATTCTCACTGGTCTTTGTTTCCGTTTCTGTCTCCGGTTCACTGAAAGCTGCCGGGTTGTTTTCTTCCTTATTAGTATCACTATTATCATTGGAAGAACTCTCGTCATTTATTCTCCGCCACTCATCGATTTTCCATGAGAGTGCCCCATTGTATGGGATTGCCGTGCGGATCACCGCAGCGCCACAGATAATCGTTGCTGTTCCTGCCGCCACAAGTTCTGCGATCCACAGATATTGTTTTTTCCCTGCCTGCTGCTCTTTTGCCTTTTTTCTGGAGATAAGCCAGATGAGAAAACCGGCTGCCATGACCGCTGCTCCCACCGCCATTTTCTGTCCGTGGTAACGGACTCCTCCAAACTGGCAGAGGTAATAACCTTCATATAAAATGTAAAAATAACCAGCTAATATCAGCACCGGACTGATTTTGTGCATGAATTTCATTTCCTTTTTCCTCTTTTTCTATTGATATTATGGCATTTTTGACCAGACTTTTCATTTTTCTGCTGCTTGCATTATATGTTTTTTGTGTACGTTTTTCAATCGTGAAATACGTCTTTCGATCGTATTTTTCCACTCAGATCTGTCTGTATTTCTGTCAAGCGCAGATGATGACAAATTTTCCTCCATAATTTGCTAAATTTTTAACAATTTTTTTATTGATTTTATAGGGGAGATATGTATAATTATGGTAGAGAAAGTTGGCAAATTGCTATATTTCCAGCATTTCACAATGTGAAACACCGGAACAGGCTCCAGCTTCTAAAACGATATGTACAGTCTGTTTTCACAGATTGATACCATATTACACACAGCGAAAGGAAAGAGGTAATTAAAAATGGCAAAAATTGATTTAAGCAAGTATGGCATTACCGGAACAACAGAAGTTGTTTACAACCCTTCTTATGAATTATTATTCGAAGAAGAAACAAAACCGGAACTTGAAGGTTATGAAAAAGGTCAGGTCAGCGAACTTGGCGCAGTGAACGTAATGACTGGTATCTACACAGGACGTTCCCCAAAAGACAAATACATCGTTATGGATGAGAACTCAAAAGACACTGTATGGTGGACTTCTGATGAATACAAAAACGACAACCACCCAGCTACTGAAGAAGCCTGGAAATCTGTAAAAGATTTAGCAATCAAAGAACTCTCCAACAAGAGACTCTTTGTTGTAGATGCTTTCTGCGGTGCTAACAAAGATACACGTATGGCAATCCGTTTCATCGTTGAGGTTGCTTGGCAGGCTCACTTTGTAACAAATATGTTCATCAAACCAACAGCAGAAGAATTAGAGAACTTCGAGCCAGATTTCGTTGTTTACAATGCTTCCAAAGCAAAAGTTGAAAACTACAAAGAGTTAGGATTAAACTCCGAAACAGCTGTATTATTCAACATCACAAGCCGCGAGCAGGTTATCGTTAACACATGGTACGGCGGAGAAATGAAAAAAGGTATGTTCTCTATGATGAACTACTTCTTACCATTAAAAGGTATCGCTTCTATGCACTGCTCTGCTAACACAGACTTAAATGGCGAGAATACAGCAATCTTCTTCGGACTTTCCGGAACAGGTAAAACTACACTTTCCACAGATCCAAAACGTCTCTTAATCGGTGATGACGAGCACGGCTGGGATGACAACGGTGTATTCAACTTCGAAGGTGGATGCTACGCAAAAGTTATCAACCTTGATAAAGATTCTGAACCAGATATCTACAATGCGATCAAACGTGACGCACTCTTAGAGAACGTTACATTAGATGAGAACGGTAAGATTGATTTCGCTGATAAGAGCGTAACAGAGAACACACGTGTATCTTACCCGATCAACCATATCCAGAACATTGTTCGCCCAATCTCTTCTGCACCAGCTGCTAAGAACGTTATCTTCTTATCCGCAGATGCATTTGGCGTACTTCCTCCAGTATCTGTTCTTACACCAGAACAGACACAGTACTACTTCTTATCTGGATTCACAGCAAAACTTGCTGGTACAGAGCGTGGTATTACAGAGCCAACACCTACATTCTCTGCATGCTTCGGACAGGCTTTCTTAGAGCTTCATCCAACAAAATACGCAGAAGAACTTGTTAAGAAAATGGAAAAGAGCGGAGCAAAAGCTTACCTCGTAAATACAGGCTGGAACGGAACCGGAAAACGTATCTCCATTAAAGATACTCGTGGTATCATCGATGCTATCTTAAACGGAGACATCAAGACAGCTCCTACTAAGACAATCCCATACTTCAACTTTGAAGTTCCTACAGAGCTTCCAGGCGTAGATTCCGGGATCCTTGATCCTCGTGATACTTACGCTGACGCTTCTGAGTGGGAAGTAAAAGCAAAAGACTTAGCTGCAAGATTCGTTAAGAACTTCGCTAAATATGAAGGAAACGAAGCTGGTAAAGCATTAGTTGCTGCTGGTCCTCAGGCTTAATGATAGCAATTATCTAATAGTTTGTTTTTTAGCTTAAAAGAAACCGGATGTTTTTACGCATCCGGTTTCTTTATTACATCCTACGGAGTTTGATCATGTTAAAAAAATTTGTAAAATATGTTTCCCAGAATATGCTTGGTATGGTAGGTATGTCTGTTTATATTCTTGCAGACACCTACTTTATTGCTGTAGCGGTAGGTGCCGATGGTATCACTGCCTTAAATCTGGTTCTGCCAATTTATAATATTATTTTTGCGATCGGTGCGATGATGGGCGTTGGATCTGCGATTCGTTTTGTTGTAGAGCGCAACAAAAAAAGCCCGGATGCGGACGGTTACTTTTTCCATGCACTTGTGTGGGCTTTTATCATCGGTCTGATTTTTATTCTGGTCGGTCTTTTCCTTCCGGATCGTTTGATCGCACTGTTAGGCGGTGATGCCCAAATCGTTGCCACCGGAAAAAATTATACAAGAATTTTTATGTGTTTTGCTCCCTTTTTCATGTGGAACTACATTTGTAACGCATTTGTGAGAAATGACGGAAATCCTTCCATTGCCATGGCAGCCACGCTGTTCAGCAGTTTATTCAACATCGTATTTGACTATATCCTGATGTTTCCGCTTGGGCTTTCCATGGAGGGTGCTGCACTTGCAACTGCCCTCTCCCCGGTCATAGGCATTGCGATCTGCTGTATCCATTTTCAATCAAAAAAGAGTACGATCCGCCTGAAACCGGTCCTGCCTTCCTTCCGCAGACTGCTCTACTGCTGTCAGGTCGGCGTTTCCTCTTTCGTCGGTGAGATTTCTTCCGGAGTTATCACGATCGTCTTTAATATGCTGATCCTCGGTCTTGCAGGAAACACCGGAGTTGCCGCCTACGGCGTCGTCGCCAACACCTCACTGGTCGCAGTCGCCCTCTTTAACGGCATTGCGCAAGGCTCACAGCCGCTCATCAGCGAGTCCTACAGCAAGGGAAATCACAAAAATGTAACTACTTACCTGAAAATGGCAGTCACCACCGCTATTGGTGTTGCCGTCCTGCTCGTTGTATGCATTTACATTTATGCACCTGCGATCACAGCCGTATTTAACGGAGAAGGCAACCAGACGCTTGCGACCTACGCTGAAAACGGTCTGCGTCTTTATTTCATCGGCTTTCTTTTTGCCGGACTGAATATTGTTGGAACTGCCATTTTAAGCGCGGTAGAATCCGCGAAATACGCTTTCGCTGCGTCAATCTCCCGCGGATTTATTGCGATCATCATTTTTGCATTCGTGCTGTCTGCACTGCTAGGATTAAATGGTGTATGGATTGCTTTTCCTGCTGCGGAGTTTGTGACGATGTTAATTACGTTATATGGACTGGTGAAGACGATACGAAAATGTAACTATTCAGAGCCAAGGCAATTTTCATAATTTGCGAATCATGCCTGCATGAATGAGCATAATTTTGAAAATTTCTTTGGCAAAGTAACCACAATGAGCAAATAACAAGCATGCTTGTTATTCAAGGAAAGCATCGAAGATGCGGTTTTGCGAATGGGGTGCTGAATAGTTACATGAGAAAGTTATTATAACGCCTTCTTAATGGCTTCCATTAATTCTTCGTAAGTCTCATAGGCTGGCAATTCCGGATTGTCTTTTTTGATCTGTTCTGTACTCTTGAATAAGAATCCGGCTTTACTAGCCTTGATCATGCCAAGATCGTTGTGGCTGTCTCCGCTGGCAATCGTCTGAAATCCAATTGACTGCAATGCTTTAACGGTTGTCAGTTTGGAGTTTTCCACTCTCATCTTAAATCCTGTAATCTCGCCGTTTTCTGCCACTTCCAAAGAATTACAGAAAATAGTAGGATAACCGAGTTTTTTCATAAGCGGTGCTGCAAACTGTGTGAATGTATCACTGATAATGATCACCTGTGTCATGCTGCGCAGTTCGTCTAAAAACTCTTTTGCTCCCGGCATTGGATTGATTTTGGCAATGGTTTCCTGAATCTCTTTTAAACCGAGCCCATGCTCTTTTAAGATTCCAAGTCTCCATTTCATCAGTTTATCATAATCCGGCTCATCCCTTGTTGTTCTCTTTAACTCCTGGATTCCTGTCTCTTCTGCAAATGCAACCCAGATCTCAGGCACAAGAACACCCTCCAGATCCAGACATACGATATTCATATCCATTTTTTTCCCTCCTCAAAGCTCCATCGTGTCATTGAAAAAACAGTACATTGTCATTCTATTATATTTCGTGCTGCACTTCAAGAAGTGATTGTAACAAAGGTGCAAATTGCAATATCAAAAAGTCTTGCAATTTCTTCATCACTGTAGCTTGTATTTTTTGATTGTCAATGGAAGCTATATGCGTCATAAGATTCCATAAGTATTTGAGCTGCCTCTGAATCGCTGACATCCACAATATCACTGACATCTATCCATTTGAAATGTGCCCGATGTTCGGAAGCTTGCTGTGCTTCATAATAGCGCGCCGCATAAGTGCGATACTCATCCTCTGTCAGCTCTGTCCCATTGTAATCCTCATAGCTTATCGTTGCTTCGTAATCCGGACCTTCATATGTTTCATATTCAATGGCGAGTTTTGTTTCTGTTACAACATCATTCACGATCGCCAGTGAGCTGACCCGGTAGATGTAACAGTCTGGTGACTCTTTCATAAAATCGTACACAATATAATTATAGCATCCTTTTCCATTTATGATATTAGAGTATACCGTCACATCACTTTCATCCGATACCGAATCCATAAGATCCGGCTGGGATTCATATTCTGAAAAAGTTGTATCCAGTTCTTTTAGTTTTCCATCCTTATCTACTTTGTAAAAACTGGTATAAGAAAAAATTCCCGTGCCGCCACAATGCGAAACCAAAAGTTCCACTTGTCCATCCATATCCAGATCTGCCAGCGTGAATTTATATTGTTCATTGGCAAAATCAATATCAACTGCCCACTTGTCCCTGTTTTGTGCAAATATCTCAATCTGTTTTTGAATATCTTTAGTAGCTCCAGATATGCTGTCCACATATTTTACATAATCTGTCCATACGCCTTCCATATCAGAAAGCTTTTCTGTCAGATGCTGCTCGCTTAGAAATTCTTCCAAAAAAGTATCCCGATAAAACGGATTACCATTTTCTGTTTTCGCTTCTACTTTATAGCTTTCCAGATTTGGATAATCCAGATACATCATATTGTCCGGATTTTCCTGTAAAAATATAACCGGCATATTCCATGAATCTCCGTCATTACTATATTGGAGCAGCAGTAAAATATCCTTTTTCCCATCCATATTCACATCTGAAAATTTGACGCCACTGACCTGCCCAAATGAATCCGATATTGCTGCCGTTATTTCCGGAAACTCATACATAATTTTATCGTTTTTCATCAATAAGAATTCCGGCTTATTTGAATTATCTTCTGGTGCAACTGATGTAAATGTTACCATTCCCCAGTCATCCAGCTGAATCTCAAATGTCTGATCCTCAATCACTCTCTGCTTGAGGCTTTGCATGTTCTGTCCCGGTGTCTCTGTAACCGCTTCCTGCCCACCGGACAATTCTTTTAACACTTCCGTTGATGCTTCTTTTGCATCCTTTGCTTCCTGCTTACAGCCTGCAAGAACAAATGATACTATTATGAGTCCGAATATGATGTTCTTTTTCATCTGACTGCCCCACCTTTTATCGTTTCTCGGTATCTATAACGTCATCTGACTCCTCTTCTCTTATTTTATCATACCTAATTCTTCTATGCATCTTTTTCTGTTTTTTCTTCCATTTTGTATCCGATTCGAAAACCTACACATATTCTGCAATAGTATGATAAACTATCACTATAAAAAGCCATTCGGTGAAGAATAAGCTTCGCCTTGGATGGGATACAAATTTTAATGAGGGGGCATCCATGCAAAAAGAGAACAGAAAATATTACGAAGCCTATGAAGATCGATATAAAACCGCTCATGAAAAGGGTGTCAGTTGGGAGCAAATGAAAAATACTCCAATCGTTATGGATATTATTAGTCGATATCACCTTCATCCTGAGCATTCATTACTGGAAATCGGGTGTGGTGAAGGCAGAGACTCCTCCACCGTTTTAGAAAATGGCTTTAACCTTATGGCAACCGATATATCGCCTGAAGCAATAAACTATTGTAAGAAAAAAATGCCTGATTTTGAATCAAAATTCATGGTTTTGGATTGTTTATCAAGTGATTTGAATGAAAAGTTTGATTTCATTTATTCAATTGCGGTTATTCATATGTTAGTTTTAGATGAAGACAGAAACGGGTTTTATCAATTTATTCATAGTCATTTGAAATCAGATGGAATTGCTCTTATTTGTTCAATGGGAGACGGAAAATATGAAATGCAAAGCGATATCAGCAACGCTTTTGAGATTCAGGAAAGAGAACATGAATCTGGAAAAATGATGGTTGCGGGAACATCTTGCAGGATGGTTTCATTCAGTACTTTTGAGAACGAGCTGCTGAGAAACGGACTGAAAATCATTGAAAAAGGCATCACAAGTGCGATGCCAAATTTCAATAGCTTAATGTATGCTGTAGTTCAGTAGAGAGCCTATCGAAAAGCAGCAGACAAACTGACGGAACTCAAAATCAGCTATATTCCGCTAATTCTCGTATTCCGAGAGTGATTCTAAGTCTATTGGGTGGTTTTCTCACTACCGAAATCTTAGAATAAAGACACAGAAAGCAAACCATCCATCCAAATGATATTGACCGCAACGAAAAAGTAGTTTCACTTCGATACACTCCCAAGGATGGAACCATTCTCCCCATCACCGTTTGCACAGAAGATGATTTGCAGTAAACTCGTCAAACCGCTGCTGTCCGTCATGTGATTTTTGGAGTAGCGTATTGCATTGAATGCCTTGCTGTGGTGTTGATTTATTTCAAAAAAAGAGCCAAGTAAAAAGGCATAGCCCACATTAAATGCCGTGTGGAATCTCCGGTTGCATAAAAATTAACTTGACTATTATTGCAGATATATTTTTATAAATCTTTTCTCTTGCGGAACAGATATTCATCAAGCTGCTTTTTGATATCTTCCGGTATCTCTCTTGCAACCGGGCAGCCTGCTGCATTTGCAAAACGGTTTGTAAATATTGCAAGGAAATCAATGTCTCTCTGCAGCTGTTCCATTGACATCACGTCTTTCAGATCATAGCGGCAATGGATTGGTGCAACATTTCCACCTGCAATCCGAGCAAATGAAACTGCAGGAATGCCTTTGTCTGCAAACGGCGTGGAATCACTGGAATAAACGCCTGTTTTGGATGCGACCGGAAAACCAACTTCCGCTGCCATATAGCTGATGTAATGAGAAAGCTTCTCTTCTGCGGAAACACATGCGATAAATTTACCCATGTAAGTACCGATCATATCCAGATTGATGTTCAATACAATTTTTTCCAGTTCGGCTTCGTGATCTCTGACATATGCTTTAGATCCAAGCAGACCACGCTCCTCACCGACAACTGCCTCACGAAGATCTCGCTGGTCAATATCCTGCTGTGGATAGTGAAGGTTTCCATACTGGAAAAGAATAGCTTTTGCCCTCGCTTTCATCAGATCCTGATAGTTAAAAAATTCATTGCTCTCCCCCTTCCTCTACTTCTATCAGGTTTATTCTTGTAAAAAATTCTGTCTCATTTTCATGATGGATATATGCTCCATTTTTGATCTGAACACGAAGGCTTGCAGGATTATCCTTATTTACAGACATATAAACTTCGTGAATAGACTTCTGTCCGGCTTTCTCAAGTGTCAGCTTCAATCCCTTAGTTGCATAACCTCTTCCTCTGTATTTTTCTGATATACAATATCCTATATGCCCAGGTCCTTCTCTGAGAAAATCATTGAGACAATGTCTTAAATTAAATACTCCCACATATACATCTTTATCAACAAGCACGTATGTAGTATCCGGAACAAATCCTTCCGGCAGCTCCTTTCCTAATGACCAGTTTCTCTTTTTCTCGATCCATTCAAGAAACTGTTCATAGTTATAGCCATATACGTTATTCATATATCCGTTTTCATTTTCCGGAAAAGTCATATAAAGCTCATATGTTTTTCGATAATCAGAATCCTGTACTCTTATTAATTCCATGGGCAATCCTCCTTGTGTTTGTTCTGTCGGGCTTATTGAAGATGATATCACTCATATCTCGTCTGCCTTCTTGAAATTATTATTCAAAAGTATAATCATGGTATTTCTTCATGTCAATTGAAAATCATTTGATTTTTCATATATGCTCCAATCAGCTCTTATTTCCATGCAAAAAAGAGAAAATGGGCTGCCACAAAATGTGGCAACCCATTTTCTCTCTTTATATTCGTTGTGATCAGATTGTTCCTGTCACAGTTAAGGTTCCTGTTCCCGGTGTCACGATCCAGCTGCCGGTAGCCGGATCCTGCGTATAGGCTGCCGCAGGCACCGTGATTCTTCCGGCTGTTGTTGCAAATAATCCGGTTGCTTCGTTGTATGTGTAATCTGTTCCGGCTGCAAGTGGTGTTCCATTATAGCTTACCGCTATGTTGGAAAGGATCGGATCAAACGTATCTATGATCTCTGCTGCTGTGGCTGCATCTGCCGCAGTATTTCCGGTGTTCTGAATGAGGAACGTATAGGTCAGCGTTCCATTTTCCGTTACCGGAACCGGGCTGATCGATTTCGTGATATTTAAAAGCGGCTCATTATCTGTTACCACTGTCTCGGTCACCTCGATCGGTGTAATGCCTCCGCCTGTGATCGTTGCTGTATTTACAATATTTCCGGTTGCAGCCAGTGGTGCATACGGATTCACTTCTGCTTCATATACGATCACTGCATTGCCGCCTGCCGGTACTGTGATCCCATTTATCACAAGTGGCGGTCCGGCTGTTGCTGCCGGTGCCGGCTGTAATACACCATTGATATAATACTTCGCTGTTCCTTCCATATAATCCAGTGGAACAAGTGTTGTTGTATTATAAGGATATGCTCCCAGATTGTCTGTAATGGTAAGTCCTGTATACGCTAACGTTCCCGCATTTACAATACTGATCACATAGGTGATCGTATCGTTTTGTCTGTAAGTATTCCGCACTGCCTCCTTTGCAGCGGATAAAACTTCCAGAATCTCACCGACTGCTATATTTGAATTGGCAATGGATCTTCCATAACGCAATTGTGCCTGGTTTGTAAAACGTGCCATATATTTTTCCCTTCCTGCTTTTTATTGTCCCTTTTAAGCAATATGCTATATTCAGGTACACTTTAATATATGACAGTTTTTTTTAATCGTTTCTCCTAACCATGCCGCAGCTTTCTATTTTTCATTTTTTATTAAAATCAGATGCCAAAAAATCTATATTATGATCTTATGGCATCCTTCATGGATTTTACATATTCTGCCACATACTTCGGTGCATCTGCTCCATATTTTTCAATCAGCTTGATAATAGCTGAGCCGACGATCGCGCCATCGGAAATGCCTGCCATTCTTTTTGCCTGCTCCGGTGTGGAAATACCAAATCCGATCGCACATGGCACCTTTGTATTTTCCCTGACCACCTTCACGATCGATGCAAGATCAGTCTTAATCTCACTCCGTGTACCCGTGACGCCAAGGCTTGAAACGATGTAGATAAAGCCTTCTGCTTCCCTTGCGATCATGGAAATCCGGTTTTCGGATGTAGGTGCGATCAGTGAGATCAGATCCACGCCATATTGCCTGCAGGTCGGCAGAAATTCTTCTTTTTCTTCATATGGCAGATCCGGCAGAATGAGTCCGTCTATTCCGATGTCACGGCAGGTGGAGATGAATTTTTCTGCTCCATAAGAGAATACGACATTGGCATAGGTCATGAAGACCATCGGAACCTTCACATCACGTCGAAGTTCTTTTACAAATGCAAAAATCTTATCGGTCGTAATGCCGCCATGCAATGCCCTTAAATTTGCCCCCTGAATCACCGGTCCTTCTGCGGTAGGGTCAGAGAATGGAATACCAAGTTCGATCAGATCCGCACCATTTTCCACGGCGGCACGGACTACTTTTGCGGTAGTTTCCAGATCCGGATCCCCGCAGGTTACAAATGCGATAAATGCCTTTCCATTTTCAAATGCTTTCTTTATATTACTCATGGATATCCTCCCCTCTGTAGCGGGCAATGGCTGCACAGTCCTTGTCGCCTCTGCCAGAAATAGTAATGACAATGATTTTATCCTTATCCATCGTCGGTGCAAGCTTCATTGCGTAAGCAACCGCATGTGCTGATTCAATGGCTGGAATGATTCCTTCCGTCTTTGCCAGATATTCAAAAGCATTGACTGCCTCATCATCTGTGACAGGAACGTATTCTGCCCGCCCAATATCATGAAGATGTGCATGCTCAGGACCTACGCCCGGATAATCAAGTCCTGCCGAGATTGAGTAAACAGGCGCAATCTGACCATCTTTATTCTGGCAGAAGTAGGATTTCATACCATGGAAAATACCGACTCTGCCTGTCGCGATCGTTGCTGCTGTTTCAAATGTGTCTATGCCTCTTCCTGCTGCCTCACAGCCGATCAGTCTTACACTGTCATCTTCAATGAAGTGATAGAAGCTGCCGATCGCATTGGATCCTCCGCCTACACAAGCGATCACAGCATCCGGAAGTCTGCCCTCCTTTGCAAACATCTGCTCTTTGATCTCTTTTGAAATAACTGCCTGGAAATCGCGGACGATCGTTGGAAATGGGTGTGGTCCCATCACTGAGCCAAGGCAGTAATGCGTATCACGAATACGCGAGGTCCATTCACGCATGGCTTCGGATACAGCATCCTTCAGTGTTGCCGTACCTGTTTTTACAGGAATGACTTCTGCTCCGAGAAGCCGCATACGGTATACATTGAGTGCCTGGCGGATGGTATCTTCCTCGCCCATAAATACCACGCACTCCATGCCCATAAGTGCTGCTGCAGTTGCTGTGGCAACACCATGCTGGCCTGCACCTGTTTCAGCGATCAGCCTTGTTTTTCCCATTTTCTTTGCCAGAAGTGCCTGACCGAGTACGTTATTGATCTTGTGTGCACCTGTGTGGTTTAAATCCTCACGCTTGAGATAAATTTTGGCACCTCCGAGATCTTTTGTCATTTTTTTGGCATAGTACAATCTGGATGGTCTGCCTGCATATTCATTAAAAAGCTCGGTCAGCTCTCTGTTAAATTCCGGATCATTTTTGTAATGGTTGTATGCTTCTTCCAGTTCAATAACTGCATTCACGAGTGTTTCAGGGATATACTGACCACCGTGAATGCCGAAGCGTCCGTTTGGATTCGTCATAATATTTCTTCCTTTCTGACAGCGGCAACAAATGCCGCCATTTTTTCTTTGTCTTTTCTTCTGTCCGTTTCTATGCCGGAGCTTACATCCACCGCAAAGGGATGAAGCTCTCTTACCGCTTTCCCCACATTTCCTGCAAAAAGTCCACCGGCAAGAAAATAAGGCCTGTCTATTTTTTTCAGGATATTCCAGTCAAATACAGTACCGGTTCCCGCACCGGAATCTAACAGGATATAATCGGCAGAGCATTGTCCTGCTTCCGCTATCTCTTTTTCCGATTTCACCTGAAAAGCTTTGATGATCGGTTTCCCGGTAAGTTGTCTCAACCGCCTGATATACGCTTCATCCTCATCTCCGTGAAGCTGTGCGATATCGATAATATTATTATTCAAAAGCTCTGCTATTTTTTCCACAGCTTCATTGACGAACACACCAGCTGCCTGAATTTCACCGGAAAGCTGTTTTTTCAGTTCTGCCGCCTTTTCCGGTGTCACATAGCGTCTGCTTTTTGGAGCAAATACAAATCCGATGTATTCTGGTTTCAGTTCGTTGGCTGCTTCTATCTCTTCTATTCCGGACAGACCGCATAATTTTATTTTCGTCATATCTCACCCCGCAGTTCTGCCAGCTTCGCTTTTTTATCCGTTGCCCGCATCAGCGTTTCTCCGATCAAAACAGCATCTGCACCGATTTTCCGAAGTGCTGCAACATCCTCTGCTGTCTGCACCCCGCTTTCGGAAACAAACAGTACCTCTGGTGGGATCAGCTCCCGTAACCTGCGGCTATTATCGGTATTTACCGAAAAATCTTTGAGATTACGGTTATTGACACCGATCACGCGTGCTCCGGCATCAATCGCCATCTGCACTTCACACTCATCATGTGTTTCCACCAAAGCAGAAAGACCAAGCTCATCACAGATCTTAAGGTACTCCCTGATCTCCGACTCACCCAGTATGGAGCAGATCAGCAATACCGCTGAAGCGCCAAGCGCCTTTGCCTCGTAGATCATATATTCGTCTACCGTGAAATCCTTGCGCAGGCATGGAATGGAAACCGTATCTGCAATCTCCCGGAGATATTCATCCCTTCCGAGAAACCATTTTGGTTCTGTCAGCACGGAAATGCAATCTGCACCGGCCGCCTCATATTCTTTTGCGATCTGAACATACAGAAATTCCGGTGCGATCAGACCTTTTGAGGGTGACGCTTTTTTACATTCGCAAATGAATGAAATGCCGTCTTTTTTGAGTGCTTTTTCAAAAACGAAGCTACCTTTTTGCATGGATAATGCCCGCTGTCTTACTTCTTCAAGCGATACTTCTCTTTTTGCTTCGTTCACCCGTTCTCTTGCATGCTCTGCAAGCTGGTCTAGTATTGTCATTCCTCTACCTCCGGCCGGTTACTGACTTCGATCAGCTGCTTTAATGTTGCTAGTGCCTTGCCGGAATCAATGAGTTCTGTTGCAATAGCGGTGCCGTCCGCCATGCTCTCTGCCTTGCCTCCGATATACAATGCCGCTCCAGCATTCATCAGCACGGCATTTCTCTTATGTCCTTTTTCCCCATTTAAAATGGCAAGCGTGATCGCTGCGTTTTCTTCCGGTGTTCCGCCTTTTAAGTCTTCTTTCGTGCAGCGTGGAAAACCAAACTCTTCCGGTGTGATCACAGAGGATCTGAACCAGCCATCACGGATCTCGCAGACCGTTGTCGGTGCACTCATCGAGATTTCATCCAGCTTATCCTGTCCATACACGACCATGCCACGTTTGACGCCAAGGCTGATGAGTACCTGTGCCAGCGGTTTGACCAGATACTCGTCGTACACACCAAGAAGCTGCATGGACGGTGTTCCCGGATTGGTAAGCGGTCCTAAAATATTAAATACTGTCCGGAATCCAAGTTCTTTGCGGATAGCCCCCACATACTTCATGGAACTGTGATATTTCTGTGCGAAGAAGAAACACATACCGACTTCATTTAAAAGCTCCACACATCTTTTTGGACTCTGCGAAATATTTACGCCCAGTGCTTCCAGACAGTCTGCCGTTCCACATAGCGAAGAAGCCGCTCGGTTGCCATGCTTTGCAACCTTCATCCCACCTGCCGCTGCAACGATCGCTGAGGTAGTGGAAATATTAAAGCTATGTGCGTTATCGCCACCGGTTCCGACAATTTCAAAAAGCTCCATGCCTGTTTCCACTTTGGTCGCATGTGCCCTCATCGCGGCCGCACAGCCTGCGATCTCATCTGTGGTCTCGGCTCTTGCACTCTTCGTTGACAGTGCTGCAAGAAATGCTGCATTCTGTGTAGCTGTCGTTTCGCCGCCCATAATTTCATTCATCACCGTGTATGCCTCATCATAGGTAAGATCCTCTTTGTTTACAATTTTTACAATCGCTTCTTTAATCATCACTTATATCTCCTTTATGAAATTTCTGATCATCTGTTTTCCATCCGGTGTCATAATGGATTCCGGGTGAAACTGTACGCCGTATATCGGATATTCTTTATGCCGTACCGCCATGATCTCTCCATCCTCTGTAAGTGCCGTCACTTTCAGGCACTCCGGTATGGTATCAGGGGCTGCTGCAAGTGAATGGTACCTTGCAACCGGAGCATTTTGTGGACAGCCTGCAAACAGCGGACAGGACGTATCAAATTTCACATCCGACTGTTTTCCATGCATGAGTTCTTTTGCGTAAGTCACCGTTGCACCAAATGCCGCGCAGATCGCCTGATGGCCGAGGCAGACTCCCAAAACCGGGATTTTGGTGCCAAGCGTTTTTGCAACTTCCATGATAACCCCTGCATCCTCCGGTCTTCCCGGACCCGGTGAGAGGATAATGTGATCAGGCTTCAGACTTTTGATCTCCTCTACTGTCATTTCATCGTTGCGTATCACCCTGATATCCGGCTCGATCTCTCCGACCAGCTGAAAAAGGTTGTAAGAAAAACTGTCGTAGTTATCAATGAGTAAAATCATCCTTCCACCTCCTGTGCAAGTTCCAATGCTTTCAGTGAAGCCTTCGCCTTATTTATACATTCTTCAAATTCCTTTTCCGGTACGGAATCCGCTACAATGCCCGCACCGCTTCTCACAAACACTTTGCCGTTTTTCTTATAAGCAATGCGGATTGCAATGCAGGTATCCATGTTCCCGGTGAAGTCGATATATCCGATCGCACCGCCGTAGATGCCGCGCTTATTATTTTCCAGTTTTCCGATCAGCTGGCAGGCTCTGATCTTCGGTGCACCGGAAAGTGTTCCGGCAGGCAATACTGCTTCGATCACGTCAAAAGCATCGTGTTTTTCATCAATCTCTCCCCGGACCGTTGAGCCAATGTGCATGACATGGGAAAAACGTTCCACAGAATGCAGTTTTTCAACCTGCACGGTACCGAATCTGCTGATCTTTCCAAGGTCATTTCTGCCAAGATCGACCAGCATATTGTGCTCAGAAAGTTCTTTTTCGTCTGCAAGCAATTCTTTTTCCAGCGCTTTGTCTTCTTCCGCAGTCTTTCCTCTCGGTCTTGTTCCGGCAAGCGGAAACGTATGCAGTACACCATTTTCCAATTTCACCAGTGTCTCCGGGGATGCACCTGCGACCTCTACGTCAGTTCCCGAAAAATAGAACATATACGGTGAAGGATTGATCGTGCGGAGTATGCGATAGGTATTGAACAGGCTTCCTTCAAAAGGTGCCGACAGCCGGTTTGACAGTACGATCTGAAAAATGTCTCCCTCGCGGATATGGTGTTTCGCCTTTTCTACCATATTGCAGAATTGTTCTTTGTTGAATAACGGTGTCACTTCTCCCGTCAGCCTGCCGCCCGGTTCGTTCTTCTTTTCACCGTTCCTGAGAAGCTCTTCCAATTGTTTTAACTCCATCACAGCTTTGTTATATCCGACTTCTACGTCCGCCAATGGCATATTGACAATCAGAATGATTTTTTGCCGCAAATGATCAAAAGCGATCACCTTGTCAAAAAGCATCAGATCAAGATCTTTAAAATTTTCCGTATCTTCCACATCACATTTCACACCCGGTTCGCTGTATCCAAGGTAATCATAGGAAAAATAACCTACCAGTCCTCCGGTAAAGGAAGGAAGATAGTCGAAACGTGGACTTTTATAATCAGCAAGGATCTGGCGGAGATATTCAGAAGGGTGCTCTGTAATTACTTTCAGATTTCCGATTTTCATTTCGCCATTGATACAGGTGATCTCCAGTTTCGGATCAAAGCCAAGAAACGTATATCGTCCCCATGTCTCGTTTGCCTGGGCGGATTCTAACATATAGCAATGTGTCGATACATTATTCAGTATCCTCATAGTTTCAATCGGGGTAATAAAGTCAGAAAGCATTTCAAAGCTCACCGGGAGCACGTTGTATTTTGCTTCTGACGCAATCTTTTTTACTTCCGCTAAAGCTGGCATAATTTTCATTCGCTGCACCTCCAAAGAATTTTTGCATTTTTTTATGCAACAGGAACTGAACTATGTTCCCTATGCAATAAAAAACGTCCCTGACAGAAATATACTCTCTGTCAAGGACGAATAGAAATTCTTATCCGCGGTGCCACCTTGATTCACAGCATGACCTGTGCGCTTAGCAGGATACCCACATATCCCCGGCAAGTTACGTCTGCCTGCAACGTCGCAGAATACTTTGTGATTCTCACATTTGACTGCGCCCTCAGCGGTCCATTTGACAACTTGTTTCTCACCTGATTCTCAGCATCACAGGCTCTCTGTAAAGGCATTATTGCCGTTATCTCCGCTTCAACGGTTTAGCGTATTAACTTTGTTCCCTAATGTATCACACTTGCATTGTGCTGTCAATAGGGCAAATTTAATCTTTCCTATTCACGATCTTGTAGTATTCTCTCGAAGTGATCTTGTATACAATCGTATAGATCACAAGGAAGATCATGCTCACGATTGCGATCGCCATGTTAAAGGTAAAGGTATCCACGATCAGTATCATCCGTAAAAACAGTCTGACCACGCTGCTTGCCACGATCATATGCATAATCGCTGCTGCGACCGGAAGGTAAAATAATAACATAACCTGTGTCCGGATGGATTCTTTTGCTTCTTTTTCAGTCAGACCGACATTGGAAAGGATCTGAAATCGTTTCTGGTCTTCGTACCCTTCCGACATCTGTTTGTAGTAAATGATCATAACCGTTGCCATGAGAAAGAGTGCTGCCAGAAACATTCCTACAAAAAAGATTCCACCATAGATACTATAAAAAGCGCTCATCTCCTCTGATTTAAAACGAATTGCTTCACGGTTTAATCCCCCCAGTTCCATCAAAGCTCTGACCGTTTCCATCTGTTCTGCTGTCAGAGCTTTTTCTAACTGGTATCCGATGAAAACTTCATACTCATCCGGATTCACTCTCTGTCCGGCTTCCGCCATCAGTGCACAGATCTGCTCATCATCCGGAAAGACAAGAATTTCACGTTCGAAAATTGACATGGTCGAATCAATGATATAGCGGATTGCAGAATACTCTGCCTCTCCTGCTACTGTATACTCTTTTCCCATAAAATTCAGGTTATCACCTTTTTTCCATTCTTTTCCTGAACTGTAGATGAGTATTTCATCATCCTTAAGTGTCAGATTCATATCGGCATATTCGTTATAATCAGCAGCAGACAACAGATACGTAACTATATCGGAGGCTATGTCACTGTCGAATGTATCCGGGTCTGCAATCTTTTGTTTTCCATCTTTTTCCGTAACCATGATATTCCGGTACTGTCTATAAATCTGGTCGGTAGTCACAATCCCATCCTGCTGCAACGCTTTATTCATAGTAACGAAATCATCCATGCCTTTTCCTGCCTCTGACACAGTTTCTGCCACTTTAATATCTGTCGGATATCTGTCATCTATATTTTTTCCGATGAGCATCATCAGTGAAAAGCCACAGGTCAGCAACAGGATCACACCTGTAGAAAGTACACAGATGGACGCCAGTCCTGCTGCATTATGTTTCATCCGGAACATCAGATTCGATACACTGATAAAATTCTTTGTTTTATAGTAAAACTTCGGATTCTTTTTCATGCACTTCAGGATAAAAATACTTCCGGCTGTAAAAAGACAATAGGTTGCGATCACAACAAGCAGAATACTGACAAATAATATGTTGACCGCACCCCCGATCGACTTAGCAGAAAGTGCCAGCTTATATCCGGCGGTCAGTGTTATGATTCCAAGAATAAATATAGGAACTTTCACTTTCGGTTCTTTTTCCCCTGTTCTGTCACTCTGCAGCAATGCAATCGGTTTTCCAACCCGGATGGAAGCCACATTATAAATCAGACTGACTGCAAAAAGGATAACAAATAAAACCAATGTACTTTTCAGTGCTTCCACTGAGAAAAACAGTCCGTTTACCGGTGGCTGATTGATGATCTTATAGAGAATGAGAAGCATTAATTTGTTCAGAAAAGTTCCCATCATAATTCCTGTGACAATGCTGATCAAAGCATTCATCAGGCTCTCTGCAGCTAAAATATAGGTAATATTCTTTTTGGACATTCCAAGAACTCCATAAAGCCCCATCTCCTTTTTTCTCGCCCTTATCATAAACTGATTTGTATAAAAAAGAAAAACTGCCGCAAAGACTGCTACGATCTGACCGCTGATTTCCAGTAAAATCGAGATAATCTGTGCACCATAAAACGCTTCCACTCCATCTTTATAAATGTATGGACAATGCGCAAGTGACTGCAAAATATAATAAATCATGACAGTCATCGTTCCTGCAAGCAGATATGGGATCAGTGTCTTTTTATTTTTCTGCATTCCACTGAACACAAATTTTGTCAGAAGCTTATGATTCACTGTCCTCTCCTCCTCTCATCAGAACGGTCACTGCGTCACAGATCTTATCTAACAGTGCACTTCTTGTCATATCACCGCGGTAAATCTGATGGAATACTTCACCATCCTTAATGAACATGACACGGTCGGCATAGCTTGCCGCCACATTGCTGTGTGTTACCATAAGAATCGTCTGACCTGTCTGATTAATCTCACGGAGCTGCTTTAACAGGTTGGTCGCCGCCTTGGAATCTAATGCCCCAGTCGGTTCATCTGCCAGAAGGATCCTTGGATTTGTGATCAAAGCCCTTGCGATCGCAGTTCTCTGTTTCTGCCCACCGGACACCTCATAAGGATATTTCTTCAAAAGCTCCACAATTCCAAGCTGCCCGGCAGCCTTTTGTACTTTTGCATCCATTTTCTTATAATCCTCTCCTGCCAGCACCAGCGGAAGCTTGATATTATCTTCTATGGAAAAATTATCCAGGAGATTAAAATCCTGAAAGATGAATCCGAGATTGCTTCTTCTGAAAATCGCACGCTCATTGTCCTTTAATGTGGTGAAATCTTTTCCATCCACCAGCACTTTTCCGGCGGTCGGTGTATCAAGGCTTGCAAGGATATTCAGAAGCGTTGTCTTACCACTTCCGGATTCTCCCATGATCGCCACAAATTCTCCCGGCTCCACACTGAAATGCACATCTCTTAATGCGGTGACTTCGTCCCCGCCCATACGTGTTTTATATACTTTTTTGATATGATTGACTTCTAAGATTGACATATATTTACCTCCTTGTTTGTAAGACTATCATAGCAAAAAAGGAAATGTAGTGCCCTTTCTTTGGCTTACATTTCCTTGTCATAATCTTACATTTTTGTAAGAAAAGTATGTTACTCTTTTCAAGATCTACATATTCACAAGATCTCCCTGCTGCACTTTTTCGCACTGAAGAGTAATCATCACAGTCGTTCCCTCTCCCTCTTTCGAAGCCACAGAAATCCCATGCCCAAGCTTTTCACACACACCTTTGCACAGATAAAGTCCAAGACCGCTCGCCTTCTTATCCATCCTGCCGTTATATCCGGTAAAACCTTTTTCAAAAATCCTCGGCATATCCTCACTCCGAATGCCGATGCCGGTGTCCTTTACCAAAACTCTCAAACCATTTGCAGATTCTTCCGCCGAAATCTTCACACTTCCCTGCTTTGTGTATTTTAACGCATTCGATAAAATCTGTTCCAACACAAAACAAAACCATTTCTCATCTGTAAGCACTGTATAATCCAAATGTTCCAGCTGAATGGAAATATGATTGTAGATAAAAATTGCTGCATATTTTTTTACTACCTGCCGGACTAATTGTTCCAGTGAATTACGCTCAAGTACAAGATCGTTGCTCATTTCTTCAAAACGAAGATAATTCAATGCCATCTCCACGTAACTCTCTATTTTAAATAATTCCTGTCGGCATACTGCCGCATCCTGCTTTTCTCCCTGCAAAAGAAGATTCAAAGCTGCGATCGGCGTCTTGATCTGATGTGCCCACAATGCAAAAAAGTCCTGCTTTTCCTGTAATTCTTCCCATTGTCTGCTCTCTTCAGAATTACTTTCCTGCTTTTCTTTGCTTTCTTTTTCGTATTGCTCTGTTCTCTTCCGAACCCCCCGGTACTGCATACACAAAGCAGTCACCCAGAGTATCAGAAATATGCTTGTTAAATAAAAGACATATTCTGCCGGAAGCTGATATAAATTGGATACTGTAAACATTAGGAGCAGGAAAACAGGAGCTATCAATAATAAGCCTATATTTTCTGACAAAAATTTTCTATGTAAAATTTTTCCTGTTTCTTTTTGCATCTGCATATTATGGTTCATCATCTAACTCCTGTATTTTTATACTCCAACCAGATATCCAAGCCCACGCTTTGTTGTGATGAAATCATCCACTCCAGCGGCTTCCAGTTTTTTCCGTATCCTTGTGATGTTGACCGTCAGCGTATTATCATCCACAAATTCATCATTGCCCCAGAGACGTTCCATGATTTCTTCGCGGCTTACCACTTTTCCCTGTTTTTCCATTAACGTCTTTAAGATCAGAAATTCATTTTTTGTGAGGTCGATCTTCTCTCCACGGACTGCCACAGAAGTATCATTCAGGTTCAGTACAACTTCTCCACATTCGATCGAGTGGCTTGTGAGTTTGCTTCCATAGCTTCTTCGAAGTACAGCCTGTAATTTTGCGGTCAGCACCTGTAAGTCAAATGGTTTTGCGATAAAATCGTCGCCGCCCATGTTCATTGCCATCACAATATTCATGTTATCGTCCGCAGAAGATAAGAAAACGATCGGTACTTTGGACGTTTTACGGATTTCCGCACACCAGTAAAATCCATTATAATACGGAAGTTTGATATCCATGATAATAATGTCCGGTTGAAAATCTTCCACTTCTTCTGTTATTTTTTCAAAATTGCCGGCACACTGTACCTGCATCTGCCATGTTGTAAGATGTGTCGCCACTGCCCTGGCAATGACCGCATCATCCTCCACAATAAATACTTTATTCATTTTCACCTGTCGCTTTCCAGCTAATTCTGTACCAAATGCATTCACTAAAGTTGACTTTCCAACACCTGATGATCCGAGTATAGCAATTGTTTTTCCGGGCTGCAAATATTTATTTAACTCATCCATCCCTCTAAAAAAGACAATATATTCTACTCAAAAAAACAAAGCAGCTTTTCAGAGAACATGGATTTTTCAATTATAAAAGCCTGTTCAAATTGTCCATTTCCCTCAGTATCTCCTCGATATGTTTCGGATTCTTGCTTCCAACAATAACGTGATTCATCTTTTTCAACACAAAATCCAACATGTCACTAAGTGCATATTTCTTAAATCCATCTCCCATAGCAAATGGCATGCTGGCAACAGTCTCTAATTCCAATGCCTTGCAAGCTTCTATCATCGTCATCTTCACACCATCTATCATCTGAGAATTCACTGCATCAGCCCAATCACACATGATATTATATTCAAACAAAATGTATTTAAAATGATTCTTTTCTCCGGACACTTTTCTTGCTATATTCTTTATTCTTTCAATCTCAATATGCCACTTATTTTCGAAAGGTTCTTCTACCATAAATTCAAATGCTATGCCATAATATCTAATCTTTCCTTCAAAACACTTTGTCTCATGCCATCTTATAAGCATTTCCATTTTCTCATAGAATTCGTCTTCCGTTAACTTTAATTTTGTTATCTCGGGAATATGAATGTAATAAACATCTATCATTTCAAGACCTAAATTTTCCAATGACTTATTAAGGGCTATTTCATAAAAAGCAGGATTGAGAGTCTGGAATAAACCTTCATATTCTGAAAAATCTTCTATTGATATTCCTTTATTTTCCAGTTTTTCCGACAAGTATTTCATTGGTGGAAGCTTTGCTGAAATATCTCCATATAATAATCCTGCCTTAGATGATATAAATACCTCTTCTCTGGTAATAATGCCAGAATTCATTAATTCAGCTAATGAAACTCCTTCATCTCGTTCTGAACACATTCCTCTATAATTTATAGCTCCATCAATAGAGTATATCCCATTTCGAACTGCATACTTTATTGCTTCTACATATTTCAAAGAATCTTCTTTTGAAAAATTACCCAAGTGAGTTCCTAATGCAACAGTTCCCATAGGCTTGTGCGAATACCCTTTTATCATTTCCATTCCTCTTTTCCATATTGATAACGTACATTATAGAAGTAATGCTGCTTAATTTGCAGTCTTGTATTATAAAAACATAAATGCTATATTAAAAAATGAAGAGAGGTCGTCCTCTCTTCATTCTTTAATATAGCAATGCTTTTCCGGGCTTCTAAGATTGACATTGTTCCTTGTTGTTTGTAAGAAATGTGTTATTTTCCCTGCTCTTCGTAATATCTGTCAGCTATATATTCCGCTGACTCAGCCCATAAACCGTTTTCTGTCTCCTGCAATGTCTTATATGTCTCCGATTTATAAAAAAGCACTACGGCCTCTTCAAAAGCAATATGAAAACGTTCCTGTAGCAATTTTACCACAGCTCTAATCTGTATACATACATTCATAGTAATATCTTTTCCATTAAAACTATATATCTTTTCTGGCATAAGAAACCCTCCTAACTAATTGCACATATTGCAATGCCTTTTCTGTATGAAACGATACCTGCTTCCATCACTTCAATAGAAAGCATCTCACAATCTGTCTGTGCACTCATTTGAAATCCCCCATTTTTACTTGCTTTCTTTTAGTATAACATACCCTAATATTAAATTTCCATATTGATTCAATCATCGTTTGTGTAACTACTGTGTTTTCCGGTTATTTTTCCGTCATTTTTCTCCCAGCTCCACTTCGAACTATCCAGTCCCAAATCACTTTCTTACGCAGCAAAATAGCTAGTGTTTTACTGCTGAGTGAGCAAACTTGCAATCTCCATAAGATCATCAACCACAATAGCATTCTCCGGTATTTCTTGATAAGTGTTTCGTGGATTTTTATATAAGACGGGCGTCATGCCTGCCGCTTTACTGCCGAGAACATCCACCGCCACTTTATCCCCGACATACCAGATGTCCTTTGCTTCCAGACCGCTCTTTACGATTCCTGCCTGAAAAATATATCTGTTTGGTTTCATCACTCCGTAATCACTCGATGCAATCACAAATTCAAACTGATTTTCCGGAAATATTTTGTTCAATTTTTCCTGCAACAGGTTTCCACTGTAATCACAGTTGGAAATGACTGCGGTTCTTATCTTTGCCCCGTTCAGCCAGTGCTGCAAATCTGCTGCGTGGTTCACTGTCTCTATAACAGGATCCTCTTCCCATTCTATCTTTGCTACTTCATTCAAAGATATGGAAAATTGAATTTCTAACAGATCGAATAATAACCTTAATTTATTCTTCACGGGTATTTCAAACCGGTTTTCACGACATAAATCAAATATTCCAAATATTTCATCGTCCTGTTTTTCTATCTCTTCTATGGAATAGTTATGCGGATTACTGATGATGTACGGAAAATATGCCTCTATTCCTTTTCGAATGTTGATTTCCTTGTAATTCATCAGTGTTCTTCCTGCATCAAAAATGACCATTTTCGGTTTTGTTAACTGCATAAGTTGTGTTCCTTTCTATTCTCTCCCATTCTCCCGCTCCCCGACTTTTTTCAACTCGTCATAATAAGCCTTATACCGGTATGCCGTCCTCCGGCTGATCGCACCCTCATTCACAATCTCCATGATTTTCATGCCGCTTTCAAATTTTTCTGCAAAATCATGATAAGATGCCATCCACGCCTCATCATGTTTCTTTCTGCTCTGTAAACTATCCTACATAATACTTCCCATCAACGTGGACATCACGATCATCACCAACGAAAACGTAAAGGAATTCACCGAAATAAGCGTAGCTCTCTGCTCCGATGGAATCATATCATTTAACAGGATGTCTGTGCGCACTTCCAGAAAATCATCTGCAAAAGAACCAGCAAATCCGCCAAGAACCATCAGATATGGATTGCCCGAAAACGTCATTCCAAACGCAAATAAAGTACCGATTCCGCTTAAAATAATATACTTTTTGTATTTCCATTTTGGAAAATATCCCACCACTTTTGCGCCGAGTGCAGCTCCAAGTCCCATGACAAAAAAAGCCGGGCCAAGCAGTGCCTCGTTCAATCCCGCCAGTGGCAGCTTTGCCTGCAGGAAAAACAGGACAAGTGTTGATACTGCACCGATCAATGCATTTACGATCATAATGCTTCTGGCTTTTCGATTGTTTTTCATGAAATGCCAGCTCTCTGTGACGACGTTTTGAAGTCTCTCTGAAATGCGGATGTTCTGAATGTTTTTCTGATCAGTTTCCTCTTCATTCATCCGTTCCTGCTTTTCTTCACTCATCTGCTCTTTGTTATGTTCATCTGTCTGTGGATTGGTCGGTTGACCATCCGCACTTGTAAATCCCGAAATTTCTCTTAAACTGCATACAATTCCAAGTGCAATCATCCCAAAGAAAATATCAATCGCATATGCCTTTTTGTACCCAAGCCACAATGCAAAACCTGCACAAAGTGTTGCTGTAGAACTTGTGATCCGATATAACATCATTTCCGTGGAAGCATATTGGTTGTATTTTTCTTCCTGTTTTACCAACTTTAAGCTGTCATACGCCAAAGCTTCTATCGTTCCCGATTCCAGATTGTAACTGAGCGCACTGAATGCAATCGCAAATGCCACCGTTCCAAAATTGTCGGATAAAATCATAGCCAGACCAGACAGCACACTGACCAGCTTCGAAAGAGCCAGTGTCTTTTTCCTTCCAAAAACATCTGCCACAACACCTGATGGAATCTCAAAACAACTGCTTGCGATATGGAAAATACTCTCCAGTACTCCAATCTGTAACAATGAAAACCCTCTGAGTGCAAGAAGCGCCACCCACGATGCTCCCGCAATCCGAAAATAGCTTACCGTAGTAAGTGTATACAATTTATTGATCTGTCTTTTTATATTAAAATTACGCATAAAAAAATCTCCTTTTCAAAATAATATCTTTCCAATATTTTTGAACAGGAGATAGTGTTTTTTTCATATTTACATTCTTGATTTTAGAAACTGTTTACCTGAAAAAGAGCGCACTATCCCTGTAAACAGCTAATTTGTTGCCTTTTTGCAGGTGAAGATTCGTTGTTTTCCAGCGCATAGTCTGCTCTCCTTTCTTAGGATATTTGTTTTCTTCTGATATTTACATCTTCTGTATTATATACATGAATGGATAGACTTGTCAAATTAATATAAACTACAACACAGCAGCAAGTATAGCATAAACAACAATTGTCACTGCCAAGTATATGGAATTACAATTTGCTATATACTTTCCACCATCTTCATCCTTAATAAATGCCTGTATTCCCATCGAACCAGGAAGAGACATATATACAATGATTGCTATCTCTAACAATCGATCTGATCTTCCAAGAATATGTATCAACGAAATAGCTGCCATTGCAAATATCAGCTGCATAACAGCTCTTATTATTACAGTTTTCAGGCATGTTCCCAACAATTCTCTATTCAACTGAACTTCATAACCTACTACCAGTAAAATCATTGGTGACATCGCTGCCGTTATCATGTCTTTCAAGGAAGGCCAGATCACACCTGCCGGACTTAACATGAAACCATTCATCAGCCCACTGACACTTGCAAGTATTCCCAATATTACAGCAAGAAAAGCAGGTGTCTTAAACGCATTCTGAACAATTTCAATCACACTTACTTTTTTGCCGTCTTCTATCAGAACCAGTACATTACTCATGATGCTGAACGTAAAAAGTAATGCTGCGATATCAATCACGGCAATCACAGACAAATTTTCCACTCCGACAAGACCTGTATAAAGCGAGTATCCAATCATTCCGCCCTCATACCCACAAGCTATAAAAGGCAGGTATTTATCATAGGGTTTCCTAATAAAATGTTTCAGGACAAAGCCCAGAATAAACGTGGCACAAAGAATCACAAACATCATGCCAATATTAAATATCGTTTCTTTCCCAAGGACAGATGTTGCAAGTCCATGAAAGACTGCAATTGGAAGCATTATGTTTACAACAATCTTTTTTATCCCATCCACACAGTCTGCACTGATATAATTGGATTTTCTGCAAATCATCCCTAAAAAAAGCATGATAAGCACTGGAAGTACTATTTTTAAAATTTGAATTATCATAGCATTTATATCTCTCTGTAGTATACGTTTCTCGTCCAACCATCTACCGTAAACTGATTTGCCAATTTATAACCTGTACTTTCGATACTACAGACAGACGGAGTGTTATCCGGATGAGCACAACACCATATAGTATCATAGCCCATTCTATTTGCCTCTCTTACAGTAGCATCCATAAATCTCTTCTGTATTCCATTACCTCTGTACTCCATATCAACCACAACAAATTCATGACTCATGATTTTATTTCCAGGAATCTCCATCCAATCAGTAATAGGTCTTGAAAAGAACAAACCATCCTTACACGCAAAACTTGCTGCAATAAGCTTATCTCTGTTATAAACTCCCAATAAAATATAATCGCCTTTAAGACACTCTTCTATTGTCTTTTCGTCTGTGGGATAGTAGTACTCTTCGTGAGATAATGTAAGAATTACTTTATTCTGCAAATTCACAATCGGTTTTAAGTCTCTCTTTGGGTTTTTAATTTCAATTTTTTTTATAGATAAATCAATGTATTGATTCATATTTTAAATTCCTCATAATATATAGCCGAATTTTGCATTTCTCCAATGCTTTGCTTCAGTATTCTCTTATTTTTCTTCTTTCTCATCCCCATCGCAAAGTAAATCCACAAGCAACATATCAAGTGCTTTGCATATAGCAACCAATTTGTCTGCCTGTGGATTAATTTTTTTCTTACGTCAGTCGCTGATCGTACTGGTAGCAATACCAGTTCTTCGCGATAATTCAATCTGACTCATATGTAATTCCGTTAATCTGTCAAAAATTTTTTCATATATATTCATGGCACAATATCTCCTCACACATTTTGGAGTTTCCGTGTTTTCGGATATTGTATCATAAATATAAAAGTATCTCAATCCTTTTATATGTCAAGCTTACTTCATATCCGGAACAACTGGACCTGCCGCTATAAATCGTTCTCTCGCTGACATTGTTCCGCTTCGCAATTTCTACCATTATCATACCGCTCTCATACCCAACAACAAAAGGTTATTTTAATATTTCTGACAAAAAATGTGCGTGTTCCGAATCATGAATTTTTTCACGCTTGTAATTATTTTTTGAACGTTTTTCCTGTGCAAGATCCCAATCTTCCTCGGAAATAATTGCTTCATGAATTCCCTCATAAACATGAAAATCTGATTGCTCCACTACATATGTTTCATTACGGATTCCTGTTTTCTTCTCTGTACGCCTGCGTCCATATGCTATCTTCCCCATATATACCGGATACTCAGCATATCAGATTCATATAGATTGCACAATTGAGCAGTGTTTAATTTTTATTCAAATCAATTAACCAACAGGAAATGTTGCATAATTAATCTGCTGGCTTGGTGGCTTTGATATTTCTCAGGTTGATACACGAGTATATATGTAGCATTTTGTTTTCTTTTTCAATACATTCACTCCCCTCTATTGTGGTAAAATCAAAGTTGGATTTTTCAACAGCGTGGCAATCACCGGAGCATATTTAGATACTCCATAGTCTTCAACAATACTGGTTATTCTAGCGCCTGCATCCTTTGATGAAGCCCCACATAAGAAAACCCTTTCATCAGCAGTTCCATAATCCAACACTATAAATCGATCATGAAATATACCACCTGTCTTTTTCATTGACAAATTTACTGTTGGGTACTCCTTGCAGAAATCTGTAAATTCTATGTTGTGAAGTTTATTATTTCCAACATTATCACTGAATAAAATAATAGCTACTCCGGTCGGAGAATTCTTAAGGTGTACCAGCGTCCTTAAGCCAATATAATTGTCAACGACATATATTGACGACTTTGCCTGCTTATAAATGGTCTCATATACCTCATCTGCACTACTAAATTTTGCGTTAAACATGAGCCACTTTTCATCATCATCTGAAACAAAGCTGTTCATCATATCAGCCAACTCAGATTTTGTCACAACATCCTTCAAGCCTTCTGCAACATCTGAAATCTGCTTTTCAAGAGATATCATATCTGAGTTGATTTTGTTAATTTCTATTCTGTTGTTAGCAGTTTCCATGCTTAACTGAAGTATTTCCCGCTGACCTATTAAATCACGATTTTCTAATATGTAATCTTTCATTTTCTTAAAGGTTCTTATTAATGCCTTGCTCTGCTTAACAGCCAACGGTCCTTTCAAAACAGTCATCAGCATATATAATCCTTGCTCTGTAAATACATGAGGATTATAACGACTTTTTGAACTTATATTTGCGGTACAATTTTTGTACCGCAAATCTTCTAATTCCTCATCTGTCAATTCAAACATAAAATCTTCATCAAATTTTTCAATATTATTTTTTACCTGTCTATTAAATCCCTTCGTATCATAGCCATATATCTCTGCTAAATCAGCATCAAGCAATACCCTTTTACCCCTAATTTTATACAGTTTTTCTTTTAGATATTCTTCTGTTACTTCTATTACTGTAACATCGATTTCTTTCTTTTTATCTTCTGCCATAGAACTTCTCCATCCATTTGCGGTCAAAAAAATCGTCCGCAATTCTCATATGACCATTTTACTGACGTCAGTAAAATGGTCTATTCCTCTTTTTCCCTCAGTTTGTCATAATACGCTTTATACCTATAAATCGTCCGCTCACTGACATTGTTCCTCTTCGCAATTTCTACCATTGTCATGCCGCTCTCATACCCAACAACAAAATCATTATAAATTGCCATCCACTTGGCGTTATGTTTCTGACGACCGCTTAATTTACGATTTCTGTAATACTCCAATTCCTCCCGAAGTTCTGCATTCTCTTTTTCCAACTCCTCAATTCTTTTTAATGCCTCTTCAAGTGTTACAGTTTTCTCCATTACTCTGTCCTCCGTTCATGTCATTTTCGTTTTGTCTATATTATAAATATCTATGTTACTTAAGTCAATCCGATTATGTCATGTTGTGTCATTTTTTACAATAGCTTTCATACAATCGAAATGCCGCTGATATCGTTTACAGGCTAAACTTCTCCAAAAGCAGTCAGCCTGTATATTCTTTATCCACTCACGCAAAATCCATTTTCTTTTTATTGCCGGTCCATATTTTAAGATCAGCACTGTCACAACATCCACGCATCTCTCAAATGCTGCATTCTCTTTTGCATCATCATAATATCTCTTTCTCATTTGTCCGCCCCTTTCTATACTTAAATTGCTTTGGCAGCCAATTAGAGTTATCTGCTTTCAACAAATCACACACATATATCTTATTCGGCTTTCCTAATCCCTGATGGCTTCGATAAATCAGATTATGTGCCTCCAGTTCCTTCAGCATCTTATTAATTTTCTTATTACCGAGATGCAACAGCTTCATCATTTACCATACCGGAACGGCTGAAAGATTTGAGAGTCGCAGAAAAGAGAATGTCATTGCAGGAATTGTCTGATGCTACCGGCATCCCAAGTTCCACACTCGGCAACTATGAGAAAGATGAAAATGTAGATATGTCACTTGGCAATCTACTGACGCTTGCAGACTTTTATCAAGTAAGCACCGATTATCTTCTTTGCCGAACCGAACTACGTGAACATACAAATAAGTCAGTATCCGATCTGCATCTCAATGATGATGCAGTTCAAATACTGACTGATGAAAAATATAATCCACGGTTATTATCAGAATTACTGTCTCATAAATACTTCCATAAATTCATGACTGACCTGGAAATCTATATTGATGGTTTTACTTCTCCAACTCAGTTTGCTACAGAGGATACTCCCGAAGCCTCTAATGATGCTTATATTAACGGACTACTCCTTTTGTTCTGCAAAAATTTGGAAATGAAAATTACCCAGCTTTCTGTCGAAGAAAAACAGACCTTAAAAGAAATATTTTCACGTTCCAAGCCGGCAAAGGAACATAGGAAACTGAGAAGACGAAATCCGAAGTTATAAGATTCAAATTATCCATTTTCAAAACAAGCCACCGAGCATTATCCCTATGTGGCTTGTTTCATCTATGATTATTTCCATTATAAAGTTTAGGTTTCATGTACAATCGACAGCCCAACTTAACTATCTGCTTTCTACTATTGTATATGTTCCTGATTCAAAATTTACATTTAATGTTGCAAATGCACTATTATATTCCCATCGGATTTGCAGAGAGCTCTCCCCTCCGGAGATTGCTACCTTTGCGCCTTCCGAAAATGCTTTATGGGTATTTCGCATGCGGATTAACGCAAGCTGTTTTTGAACCACATCTTTTTTCAGGTCTTCCGCGATCTGATCAGTGGAAAGGTTTGTCCGGTTGATTTCCTTATGTCCGGATTCTCCCGCGCGCCGCACCGCTTCGTGGTCATTTTTTCCGGCAAACAAATCCAGATACCAGACCTGAGGTTTGCCCGGCATAAACATCTGAATGGCACGCGCCAGAAGCATTTTTTCATCCGATTCTCCCAATGCACTGTAATATGTAGCGTTTACCTGATAATACAGATTCTTTTGTCCATGTAAATTTTTGACCATGCCTCCACGGGATACGATCCGGTCAATCAATGACTGGATCTCCTCTTCCGGAAGCAGCCCCTTTAAATCCAGAAGCGGGATGCCATCGTGACAGCCGAGCATGTTGACCGTGGAGATCTTCTTTTCCACAATCTCCTTCGCCCATGCCGCAAGGTACGTTCCCCGCCGGTTCTCGATCGCATCAATGACCAGTCCCGGCAGGAAAAAGTCATAGGTTGCATAGCCTTTTTCTGCAAGTGTCTCATATATTTTTTCATCATACGCTGCGTGGATCTCCGGCAAAAGCGTAAGTCCCAAAGGTTCTGCCAGCGCATGGATCTTCTGTAAAAGTTCCCACGTTTCCGGATCATTGAGAAAGTTTTTCTTTCCCGGTGCTTTCGGCGCATAGGCAAAGGCATCCAGCCGCACAATCGCAGCGCCGTAAGAGGCTATTTTTTCCAGTGTTTCACGATAAAACTCCCACACTTTTGGTGACTGGATGTTTACATCCATCTGCCCGAGATACTGTCTGCCATGCACCTCCTGATAAAAGGTATTCCAGTACGGCACTTTTTTTCCATCCGGAAATTCCACCATCAGGATTGGCAGCCCGGGTTTGCGGAAAAACATCTGTTTCAGGCAGCTTTCATCCGGCTGGATATAGCCTTCCTCCGTCATGGTTCCATGCCCTTCCCAGAAATGGTTCCAGTCGATGAAAAAATCGCGGTACGCAGAAGCCTCCCCTTTTTCCACAAGATCCTGGAACTGCGGGGACTGTGCGGAAGCATGGTTTAAAATAAAATCCAGTTTCAGGTCGATTCCCATATCCTTTAACTGTTCAAGGTCTTCCCGGTCGGCAAGCTGCTCATTCAGGTCATAGTCGATCACGGAAAATCCCCGGTCGAGATCGGAATGGTACAGGCTCGGCAGAATGTAAAAAGAAGAAAATACATCCTGTAAAGTCTCCGTTTTCAGCAATGTTACGATATCCCCCAGATTTCCACCCAGACTGTCGGGATACGCATTGAGCATTGGCTTACTGTTCATAAACACTTCCGTCCTTTCCCACGATCAATCCTGCATTTTTACGCTGCACCTCAAGCTTTTCCTGTTCCAGTTCTACCACACGGCAGATAAACGGGCTTGCGGCATTCTCATCGCGGTTTCTGCGGATGCGCCGCTCCTTTGTCTCCTCCGGGGAGCTTTCCAGAAAGACCGACAGATCCACGCCGTGTAAATCGTCACTGCCTCCGTGTGTCCACTCCAGAAGTAATACGGATATTCCGGAAAAATCGGTTTCTTCCGATGAGATCTCGCCATCTCCCCGTCCCATATGCCGCAATGTGATCGTATCATTTCCCCCATGAAATGCCGCAAGCACTTCATTGATCCGGTCGAAGTCAATCTCTTTCTTTGTTCCGAGATATCCACGCAGTCCGTCTTCCCCTGCCTCTTTATACACACGCATCCGTTCTTCATCGTTGCGTTTTGGAATCCGGTGCGGATAATCATCGCCAGAGAGCAGATAACAACCCGTTCCGTCATTTAAAAAGTACTGCTGCAATGCTGTTGCGAGTGTTGTTTTTCCGGAACCGGAACCACCGTAAAGGCTGATGACCACCCGGTTTTTGGCATTCCTGTCACACCATTTCTGCACTTTTTCATATAATGCTCCAGCCTCTTTCAGTTCTGTAAAAGCAAACTGATATGCCTCATATTCTCCGGTAAACGGCGGAAGCGGAATTCCCGCATGCATCAGTGCCGCACCAGAATACTGTCTGCCGCTCTGTTCTTCCAGATACACGGCATCCGGCTTTAACCCACGCAGGCGGACATAAACGGCTGCCTGATTTGCCTCTGCCATAAGACGCACTGCGCTGACTAAA
>ERZ791689.96-NODE-96-length-61645-cov-8.22275_pt1 | contig 61645 bp, 56 predicted proteins | sample MGYA00509957_ERZ791689 | MGnify/ENA primary metagenome ERZ791689 (study PRJEB30046, sample SAMN00715167) | human gut metagenome | study: EMG produced TPA metagenomics assembly of the A metagenome-wide association study of gut microbiota in type 2... | reverse complement strand
GTATTAATACCCTTTAGTGTTATATGTACAATCGTTCAGGACTGCGCCCGAGCAAGGCGAGGAAGTGCCCTTGGGGTACGAGCGTAAAGAAAACAGTCCGGTGGCGGATAAAGGGAGCAAAGCGCTGTCTGAAATAAGGAGCATAAGGAAGTGTATTTATACACAACGCAATGCGACTATATTTCAGACGGGAAAACATTTAAGAGAGCGTTGATGATACTATGACTATGAACAAGCCGCAACAGGCGAGGCAGAAATTATTATAATGGTACAAACACTGTCACCTCGACTAAATAAGCCTAATAATCTGATACAATTGATTTGATAAATCAAAATTTGGAGGATAGTATGATTGGCATTTTATATTTCAGTTCAACAGGCAATAGTTTATATATTGCACAAAAGATACAAAGTAAAATGGGAGGTCAGATAAAATATATTCCAAACTATAAGGGCAATGGCAATGAATTTGAGAAAATCATTTTGGTTACACCTATTTATTCTTACGGAATGCCAACATTTGTTTATAATATTATTCCGAGATTAAATAAAACAACGGAACTTATTATTATTCAAAATTATGGCGGTATGGTTGGCGGTGCGGATTATTATATATATCAATATGCCAAGGAAAATGAATTAAATATTAAAGCCGTTTATGTAATTAAAATGCCTGAAAATTTCACACTTACATTTACCGTACCTAAATTTTATGTCAATCGTACTTTAAAAAATGCTGACAAACGAATTGACAATGTAATAGCCAGCATAGTTTCCGGTTATTACAAAGTACCAAAGAAAAGTAAAACAAAAATAGATATATATTTAAAAAACAAATCTAACTGGCATCTCATCGGTGAGGATTTTTCAACCACAAATGCCTGCACAACATGCGGAAAGTGCGTATCAATTTGCCCTGTTAATAATATTTCACTGCAAAATGGAAAAATCGAGTTTTCAAACAAGTGTGTTGCCTGTTTAGGATGCTATCATCGTTGCCCTCAAAAGGCAATCGTTTATAAAGGAAAAAGTAAAAAGGACAGATATATCAATCATAATGTAATTGAAAGTGATATCGGTAAAAATTTCTGACGGTTTGCAAATTTCGTTTTAACGAGCGGCTCTGTATAGTTGAAATTATAGCAACATTTTTAGTCAACAAAAATGTTTTAATATTGACAGCTCAACATATGTACGCTATAATGTACATACAATATAAGATATAGGAGGCTTTATTATGATTAACACAAACGCAACAAATTTCAGAAAAAATATGTTTGAACTTATTGACCAAACCGTAAAGTATAATGAGCCTGTAAATATAAGCACGAAAAGCGGTAATGCGGTGCTTATCAGTGAAGAGGAGTATAACAATTTAGTTGAAACCTTGTATCTTAATTCTATTCCGAATATGAGCGAAAAATTGAAAGACGGTATTGAAACTCCGCTTGAGGAGTGTGAAGAATTTGAATGGTAAGTATAAGCTGATGATTACAAAGGCGGCACAAAAGGATAAGGAGAAAATCAAGCAGTACCCTGCATTAAAGAGAAATGTTCAGAATTTGCTTGAACTTATATCCGACAATTCTTTTCAAAATCCACCGCCGTATGAAAGACTAATCGGTAATTTAAAGCAATGCTATTCACGCAGAATTAATGCTCAGCATAGGCTTGTATATATGGTTTATGAGGAAGAGAAAACAATAAAAATTATTTCTATGTGGTAGCATTATGAATTTTAGACCAAAGCACTTTGCGTAAATGCAGGGTGCTTTTTCTGTTCTGGGCATAAAACGAGCCATAACAAATTCGCATTTTTTAACATACTATTAAGGAAATATTGAAAACTAAATTATGATATTTCAAGACAATGTAAGGATTATGTGTATTATTTGCAAATTCTTTAACAGAAAAATCGCAAAAATGCCTGCAAAATTCGTCACCTGAAAACTACGCAATACTTGAAATATTGACAGTATAATGTTATAATGCAAAATAGATAATTATGTGTCAGAATTAAAATTTTACAGATTTGGAAGTGAGTTATTAAAGATGAGCAAATTTTTTAAGGACATCAAAAAATTCTTTAACTACACGGTATTTTCTTCAAAGGCGGAACTTAAATCCGAGGTTGCCGGCTCTTTCTTGAGCTGGCTGTGGTGGATTCTTGATCCGTTCTTCTTTATGCTTGTGTACTCGTTTATCGCAATCCTTGTATTTAAGAGCGGCGAGCCGTATTTCCCGGTATTCGTATTTATCGGTCTTAACTGTTGGCAGTTCTTCAGCAAGGTTGTTAAAAGCTGCGTAAAAGTCGTGCAGTCAAAAAAGATGATTGTCACGAAAGTTTATATACCTAAGCACATATTTATTCTTGAAAAAATCGGTGTTTACGGCTTTAAAATGCTCGTATCCTATGCTCTTACGGTTCTTTTGATGATTATTTACCAAGTGCCTTTGAGCTGGCGTATGTTCTGGGCACTGCCGATTATGGTCCTTTTGGTGGTAATCACATTTGCCTGCAGTACAATTATGCTCCACTTTGGCGTATTTGTTGAGGACTTGCTCAATGTAATTACCATTGTTTTGCAGCTTGGTTTCTACATTTCAGGTATTTTCTATTCAATCGAAAATAAACTTGACGGTATTTTGGGTGAGCTTTTGATTAAATGTAATCCGATAGCTCTTATTATCTGCGATTTAAGACGAGTGCTTATTTATAATCAGGATCCACACTGGGTGGCATTGCTTGCGTGGTTTGTTGTTGGCATCGTTATCAGTGTTATTGGCATCAGAACGATTTATAAGCACGAAAACAGCTATGTAAAGGTGATTTAATTATGGGAGAATCAGCAATTTCAGTCAGAAATGTTAAAATTAAATACAGATGTTTTAAAAAGGTTTCGCTTTTAAAGTCTATTTTTGCACCGAGAAAGAATAAGAAAATTGAGTATTTTGAGGCTGTAAAGGGTGTTTCTTTTGAGGTTGAAAAGGGTCAGATTTTGGGTATTGTCGGCAAAAACGGCAGCGGTAAATCAACTCTTTTAAAAGCTATAGCAGGTATTTTCTCGCCTGACGAAGGCGAAATCGACCTTCACGGTCATTCGATTTCCTTGCTTTCAATCGGCGTAGGCTTTCAGAATAAGCTGAGCGGCAGGGAAAATATTTTCCTTTCTGGTATGCTTTTAGGCTTTGAAAGACCGCAAATTGAAGAAAAACTTGACGAAATCATTGAGTTTTCTGAGCTTGGCGACTTTATTGACCGTCCTGTAAAGACATATTCAAGCGGTATGTATTCAAAGCTCGCTTTCTCAATTACAGCTATTCTTGAAACCGAAATTATGCTTATTGACGAGGTTTTGAGCGTTGGTGACGCAAAGTTTAAAAAGAAGAGCTACGAAAAAATGCGTAGCCTTATTATGAACAAAGACAGAACGGTTGTTATTGTATCGCACAGCTCCGACACACTCAGAAAACTCTGTGACAATATTCTTTGGCTGCACGATGGCGTAGTAAAGATGCAGGGCACTACCGAAGAGGTGCTTCCTTTGTACGAAGAGTTTATGTCTTAACGGTGGCGGTATGTCAAGATTTTTTGAAAAACTCAAAGATGTAAAACCGAGAGATATACTGCATATTTTTCTGTTTATATTTGCCTTGCCGATTGCACTCGTGTATAAAATTTTCAGAAAAGATTTGTGGCTTGTGTGCGACAACGGTGTAGAGGCAACGGACAACGGCTTTTGTTTTTTTGAATATGTATGCAAAAATCATCCCGAACAGGATTGCGTTTATGCCGTTTATAAAACAAGTGTAGACTATGAAAATGTTAAAAAAACAGGCAAAACCGTAAAGTACGGCAGTTTTGCCCACTGGATTTTATATCTTACCGCAAAGGTAAACATAAGCTCGCAAAAAGGCGGCAAGCCAAACTATGCCGTTTGCTATCTGCTTGAGGTTTACGGAATTTTGCACAACAGCCGTGTGTTTTTACAGCATGGGGTAATTCTTACAAATATTGATTTTCTTTATTATAAAAACACAAAAATGAGTATGTTTGTCACCAGCACATACAGGGAATGGGAGTATGTAAACAATAATTACGGTTATCCTGAGGGCACTGTAAAATTGCTCGGACTTCCCCGTTGGGACAAGCTTCACGATTTTAAAACAGTGCCTAATCAAATTCTTATTATGCCGACATGGCGTGACTGGATCGGTACAGACGCACTTTCAAAAAGCATTGAAGATGATAAAAAGGCTTTTTGCGAGAGCGATTATTTTAAAAATTGGAGTAAAATAATCAACAGCAAACGACTTGAAGAAATTTGCGAAAAGTACGGCTGTACTGTTATGTTTTACCCGCACAGGGATATGCAGAGATTTATCGACTGCTTTTCAAAGAGCAATCCGTACCTTACAATCTGCAAATATCCCGAATACACCGTGCAGGAGCTTATGAAAAGCTCGGCATTTATGATTACCGACTACTCAAGCGTGCAGATTGACTTTGCTTATATGAAAAAGCCGCTTGCGTATTTTCATTTTGATTACGAAAGATTTTCGGAGCAGCACTACGGTAAAGGTTATTTTGACTATACCGAGGACGGCTTTGGCCCTGTTTATAACGAAGAACAGGGACTTATGAATTATATAGAGCAGATGGCACAGCGTTCGTTTGCGAACACAGAGCTTTATTTAAACAGACACAAGGAATTTTTTGACTTGTACGATACGGAAAATTCAAAGAGAAATTACGAGGCTGTCAAAGAAAGATGGCCGTGAGGTATGTATGGAAGAGAAAAACACAAACCCGATTGATTTTGTAATAATTTGGGTTGACGGCAACGATAAGCAGTGGCAGGCGGAAAAAGCCAAGTATGACGGCAAAACGGTCACCAATGCCAACAGTGAAGTTCGTTTCAGAGATTGGGACAACTTGCAGTATTGGTTCAGAGGTGTGGAAAAGTTTGCCCCTTGGGTAAATAAAATCCATTTTGTCACATGGGGTCATTTGCCAAAGTGGCTTGATACCTCAAACCCAAAGCTAAACATTGTAAACCATAAGGATTACATTCCAAAGGAGTATCTTCCAACCTTTAACTCGCACACTATTGAGCTTAATTTGCACCGCATAGAGGGACTTGCCGAGCAGTTTGTGTATTTTAATGACGATATGTTCATTACAGCACCTACTAAGCCGGATGATTTTTTCAAAGACGGCAAGCCTTGCGATACCTTTGCGCTTGACTGCATTTGCTTTAATAAGGACAGCGCAGGCTTTTTTAACGGCGCAGATGTTTCTGTAATCAATGACCATTTTGATAAAGAAAAAGTTTTTAAGCGTGATTGGAAAAAATGGTACGACAGCAAAAACGGATTTAAAAACCATTTAAAAACAACTCTGTTGTTGCCTTGGCATTGGTTTCCGGGTTTTTACTATCAGCACACTCCGTCGAGTTTTATGAAAGCGACTTTTGAAGAAATTTGGGAAAAGGAATTTGAAACGCTTGACGCAACCTGTAAGGATAAGTTCAGAAAAACAGGCAATGTAAACCAGTGGCTTATGAAGTTCTGGCAGTTGGCGGCAGGCAATTATACAGTCCGCAAGGACAGCTTTGCCTATTGCTACCATGTTAAGGAATATAACTATCCCGATTTGTGCAAGGATATTCCGTCACAAAAGCACAATATGATTTGTATTAACGATACAGCCGAAACTACGGATTTTGAGGTGAAAAAGCAGGGCGTCATTGACGCATTTGAAAAACTTTTGCCTGAAAAATCAACTTTTGAGCTGTAATTTCAGTTTATTTAATTTGCATTTTGCGGTTTCGGTGAAATTACCGAGGCATAAACCATATACTAAAGGAGTAATTTGATGGGTAGAAATTTTATATGGCTGTTTGGCGAAAATCTTGCCGCAACCTCAAATAATAACTCATATTATTTTTGGAAACAGGTAGTAGCTCGCAGAGATGGTATTGACAAGTACCTTGTACTTGAAAAAAATGCCGCCAATAAAGCAGCCTATGCCTCTCTTTCAAATGAAGAGAAGAGCTTTGTCGTTTGGAAAAATACAGTAAAGCATTTTAAAATTTATTTGAATGCCGATATGTACTTTGTTTCTTTAAGCTACAAGGACATTACTCCTACAAAGCTCGGCTTTTTAAAGACAGAATTTTTCATTGAAAAGCCTCTTGTTTACTTACAGCATGGCACACTTGGCATAAAAGCCATTGAGTACAAAGGTTACGGCTACAACAATAATATGTTCCGCTTTTTGTACTACAACAAGAACATAAAGCCAACCCTTATGGATTACAACAAATTTAAAGATTATCAGCTTTATTACGGTATTTATCCGCCACGCTACATTGAGCTTGTAAAGCGCCACAAGGCTTACCGCTCAGAGCCGAAAAAAGGCAAGGATATTCTTTGGTTTATGACTTGGAGAGAGTACCTCGGCGACAACTATATGACTCAGATGCTTATGCATCAGATAAAGGGCGTGCTTTCGAGCCAAAAACTTGCCGATTATCTTGAAAAAACAAATTCAACCTTTACGGTTTGTTTGCACCAGTTCTTTGATGAGGAAAAAATCGAAGAATTTAAGGAATGTGCAAAGACAGACAGAATCAAGTTTATTCATTCGCACAAAACAGATGTGCTTGACGAACTTGCGAAAAATGATGTTCTCATTACAGACTATTCTTCGGTAGGCTTTGACTTTACGGTGCTCAATAAGCCTGTAATTTTGTATCAGCCTGATTTGAAGAATTACCTTGCAAAGCGTAACCTTTATTGCGAGGTAGAGGAGCTTGAGCAGTATTCATATACAAAGGCGAGAGAGCTTGTAGATGTAATCGCCGATGAATCCTACTCTATAAATCAGTTCTTTAAGTCAAGACTTCCCGAGAAAATCGACTATGACTTTATCGAGAGCGGCGCTCATATTGACAGAATGTATGAGGAATTTTCTACAATTCAGAAGAACAAGGTTACATTCCTCGGCTACAATTTCTACGGTGTGGGCGGTACTGTTTTTGCTACTCGTTCGCTTGCAGAGGCTTTGCTTGAGAAAAATTACCTTGTAGAGCTTTTGTCGCTTAAATGTACGGCAAAGCCAAAGGAAATGCCTTACGGTTTACAGCTTACGGCACTTTATAAGGCAAATTCACGCCGTAAGATCGAGCTTTTAAAGCGTGGTTTTTTCAGATGGAAAGGACTTTACGGTCACCTTGACTGCGATTGCAGTAAGCAGAACCTTTCGCCGTACTCAGGTATGGCAATGAGGAAAAAACTTGAGAATATCAACAGTAAAACCGTAATTTCCACAAGAGAGTCGCTCCACCTTTTCCTTAATGACGCAACCTCCGAGAAGATAGAGGAGAAAATATACTTTTTCCATTGCACTGCGGCACTTGTAAACGAGCTTTTCCCTGATATTGTTAATAAAATGGAGAAAATCGACATTGGCAAGGCAGTATTTGTAAGTGAGGAAAACCGTCAGCTTTACCTTGATAAATTTAATTTCAAAAATTACAAGGATTATATCGTGCTTGGCAATACACTTGAGTCAAGCCGTAGTGTGGCAAGAGAGGATATAGGCGCAATAGAGGAGAATGTAAACTCCAACAACCCTGAAGAGCCACAGCGTGACTACTTCCTCGGTATGTATTTGCTCAGAATCAGCCACGAGCGTGAGGCTGATATTAACAACCTTATCGGCTTTGCAAAATATCTGAAAGAGCAAAAGGTTGACGATATTGTAATTGATGTTTACGGCACAGGTGATTATCTCAACGAGTTCCTCGATAAGATTTTTGACAACGAGGTTGAGGACTACATTTGCTATTGCGGCGAAACCTCGAACCCTAAAAATCAGATGAAAAATCACGATGCGGTTGTAGATTTCACACTCAACCATTCGTTTGGTATGCCGTACATTGAGGCAATACTCAACGGCAAAATGGTATATTGCACAGAGAACACAGGCTCAAGAGAAGTATTAAACGGCATTGACGGTTGTATCTATACTTCATATGAGGACTTGCTTAACAAAATTCGCAAGTTCCCTGAGGTTACAGACGATCAGCTCAGAGATAACTACGATAAAATCAGCAAGGTTTATTCCAGAGAAGTTCTCGGCGAAAAATTTGTTGAATTTCTTAAAAAATAATATTGTTATATCGGTAAATCGGCAACACTTAGCGGTGTTGTCGATTTTTAGTTAGAGTAGTAATCTTCATTTTCGATGCCTGCAAAGAGTACACATCCGTTTTCAATTATAATTGCCGCCGCTCTCTGTACCTGAACCAATGCCCTCACAAGTAAAGCAACAGTCAGGCTCCTTTTCGTTATCTTTTCCGCTCATATATCCTCCAATTTGAATTGTTTGCATAAATTGTAAAGGTAAAGTTAATCAATTTTTATTTTATAAAAAATTAAAATTCTACGAGCAAAGTCCTGATTATTGGACAGCTAAAATGATATAATTAATCAGAGTGTATTTAAGAGTAAATATAAATGTTAAATAAAAGCACATTAAATATATTTCTAATTATAATAATATATAAAAACAGGCTATAAAAAAGCAAAACTATGTTAATTTTATTATAAAGAGGTGATATCATATAACAAAAAGGACTTTATATGACAACATTTAGCAAGTGGCGGAAATATGACAAAATAAAAAGGACCTGATAAATCAGATCCTTTAATCACACACTGTGATGGTTGCAAAAGCAACGATTTGAATAAATTTTTATTTGAACTCATAGTGTAATCTCATAAGGTATTGAGATTATCTAAATTATATATCTAAACAATCAATTTGTCAATACAAAGGAGTTAATTTTATGAATGATTATTATGCAGGCTTTGATATGGGTACGGATTCTGTTGGCTGGGCGGTAACCGACCCTGACTATAATTTATGTAAATTCAAGGGCAATGCTATGTGGGGCATTAGACTTTTTGATGAAAGCAATACTGCCGAAGAGAGGAGGGGCTTTCGCACTTCAAGGCGAAGAACCGAAAGAAAAAGGCAACGCATTGAATGGTTGCAAATGCTTTTTGATACAGAGATTGCTAAGAAAGATATAGCGTTTTTTCAAAGGCTTAAGGAAAGTAAATTATACCTTGAAGACAAGTCGACAGCTGTACCTTATGCGGTTTTCGCAGATGAAGATTTTACAGATGTAGATTACCATAATCTTTACCCGACTATTTATCATTTGCGTAAAGAGTTGATTTTGAGCAGAGAGCCACACGATGTAAGACTTGTTTACCTTGCGTTACACCATCTTATAAAGAACAGAGGTCACTTTTTGTTTGATAATATGGGCTCAGATTTTGAAAAAGAGTCATCGTTTGAAGTGCTTTTCTCTAATTTACAGGAGTACCTTTGTACCGAATATGAGCTTAGTCTTGAGTGTACCGACTGTACTCAAATTGCCGAGATTTTAAAGGATAAAACTAAAAGGAAAACCGCAAAATCATCCGAAATTTGCAAAATGCTTGGTATCAGTAAAAAAACTCACCCAAAGCAGACGGCGGTAATTTTACTTCTATGCGGACAATCTGTAAAGCTGGCAGATTTGTATGGTGACGATAGCTATAATAACGAAGAAAAGCCGTCAATTACTTTTGAAAAAGGATACGATGATAATGAAGAATATTATCGTGACTTGCTTTTAGAGCGTTTTGAGCTTATTGAAAAGGTAAAGGCTTTATATGATTGGGCAGTCCTTGCAGATATTCTAAAGGGAGAAAAGTATATTTCTTTTGCAAAGGTAAAGACATATGAAGAACATAAGAGCGATTTACAGCAATTAAAGAGTTTTGTAAAAGAAAAATGCAAGTCGGAATACAATGAGATTTTCAGAGAAACAAAGGACAAACTTAACAATTACACAGCTTATTGTGGAAAATTTAAAGAGGACGGAAAAAACGGAGCTATTATTTACAGAACAAATCAGATTGATTTTTGCAAATATTTAAAGGGAAAATTTGATAAGCTTGATAAAACAGGCTATGAAAGTATGTTTGAAAAAATTGAAAACGCAACTTTTATGCCTAAAATAGTTATTAAGGATAACGGCGTAATTCCTATGCAGGTGAACAAAAGCGAGGTTAAGGCAATTCTTAAAAATGCGTCAGAATATCTTGATTTCTTAAATGATGCAGATGAAAACGGAGTTACCGCTGCGGATAAGATTTTGCAAATATTTGAATTTCGTATTCCATACTATGTTGGCCCTTTGAATAATAGTAGTGACAAGGCATGGCTTGTGCGCAAAGAGGGTAAAATATATCCATGGAATTTTAAGAGTGTCGTTGATGTGGATAAATCGGCAGAAGAATTTATAAATAATCTTACTGCAAAATGTACCTATTTGCCTGATAAAGATGTTATACCTAAAAACTCGATTTTGTACTGCAAATTTATGGTGCTTAACGAACTCAATAACTTAAAAATTGACGGCAAAAAACCTGATGTTAGCTTCAAGCAGGCAGTATTTAACGACCTGTTTATGCGCAGAAAAAAAGTTACACAAAAGGCGCTGAGGGATTACATTAAAGCTCAGACGGGCAACACTCCCGAAATCACAGGAATTGACGGAGATTTTAAGGCGAATATGCGTTCTGCGCTGGAGCTTAGTATTTATAATTTAACAGAGCAGGATAAGGAAGACATAATCAAGGCTATAACTATTTTTGGCGATGACAAGAAGTTGTTAAAAAGACGAATAAAAATGAAGTTTTCCGATAAATTATCGGAAGATGAAATTAAGAAAATCTGCAAACTAAAATATAAAGATTGGGGAAGATTATCTCGTGAACTTTTAACAGAAATATATGACTTTGATACCACAACAGGCGAGTGCAAGGACAATATTATCAACACTCTTTGGAATACAAACGATAATCTTATGGAGCTGCTCGGCTCAAAATATAATTTTGCCAAAATTGTAGAAAATGCAGTGTTGGGTTCTACACATAAAGCATCAATAGAAAAAATGATAGAGGATATGTATGTATCGCCAAAGGTTAAGCGCCCTGTATATCAGTCTATGAAAATTATGCAGGAAATCGTTAAGGTAAAAGGCGGTGCGCCTAAAAAGATTTTTGTTGAAATGACAAGACATGATGGCACAAAAGGTGATGCAGGTCGTACAAAATCAAGAAAAATACAACTTGAAGAACTCTATAAAAAATGCAAAGAGGACAGCGGAGAACTTTGGGAAGAACTTGAAAAAACAGAGGATGACAGATTTAAGCAGGACAAGTTGTACTTGTATTATACTCAAATGGGCAGGTGTATGTATTCGGGCGAAAGTATTGAGCTAAAGGATCTTTTCGCCAATAATCTTTATGATATTGATCATATTTTCCCTCGCTCAAAAATCAAAGATGACAGTCTTGATAATCGTGTGCTTGTAAAAAAGCAGATAAATGCTCATAAGGATAACGATTATCCTCTCGATGGCAGTACGAGAGAAAAGATGAAAAATCATTGGCAGTATTTGTATCAACATAATTTTATATCAAAAAAGAAATACGAAAGATTGACCCGAGTTACTCCTCTTACAGATGATGAACTTTCGGATTTTATCGCAAGACAGCTCGTAGAAACTTCTCAATCAACAAAGGCGGTTGCAACATTGTTTAAAACTTTGTATCCGAATACAGAGATAGTTTATGTTAAGGCAGGTTTGGTAAGCGAATTTCGTAACGAGTATAAGTTTACTAAGTGCAGAGATGTCAACGATTTGCACCATGCAAAAGACGCATATCTCAATATAGTGGTGGGAAATGTTTACAATGTTCGCTACACACACAACAAATCTACATTTATCAAAGGCTTGCAGACTAAAAAGTACAGCCTAAATAAAATGTTCACATTTGAAACAAAGGGAACATGGGATATAGAAAATTCAAAATCTATTTCCACAGTTAAAAAGAGTATGCATAAGAATAATATTTTATTTACAAGATATTCTTATGTGCAGAAGGGCGGCTTGTTTAAAATCAATCCTTTAAAGAAAGGTAACGGACAAGCTCCTTTGAAAAAAGATTTGCCGTTAAGTGATATTAGTAAATATGGCGGATACGATAAGCCGACAGCAGCATATTTTTCATATGTTAAATACGATGGTAAAAAGGGCAAGGAATGTAGACAGCTCGTTGCTATTGATAATTATTTAAAGAAATACTATGAAGAAAATCCGACAGAATATCTTACTGCAAGGCTCGGACTAAAAAATCCTGTTGTGCTTATTCCAATAGTAAAATATAATTCGTGTATAGAAATTGACGGTTTCAGAGTACATATGAGTGCTAAAACAGGAAAATATATTTCCTGCAAGCCTGCAACTCAGCTTGTCTTAGGCGCAGATAAGGAGGCTTATGTCAAGAAAATAAGTAAGTTATTGTCTAAACCCGAAGAATGGAAAATAACGAGCTTTGACGGAATAAGTGAAGATGAAAATATCGCTTTGTTTGATGCCTTTGTTGACAAGATGACAAATACCATTTTTAAAGTGAAATTTGCCGATATGGGAAGTAAAATCAGTTCTCATAGAGATAAATTTGTTTCGCTTGATGTCAGAAAGCAGTGTTATGTTTTAAGTGAAATTTTAAAAATAATACACTGTAATGTTGTTACAGGAGATTTAACATTTATTAATGAGGCTAAGAAAGCAGGGGCAATAAAATTTGGTATGGTAGTGACAGATTTAAAGGGCATCAATTCAATTAAGCTTATAAATCAATCTGTAACAGGTTTGTTTGAATCAAAAGTTGATTTATTAAATATTTGATAAAATAAAAGGAGGCGAGCAGCGGTGAGTTGGCGTACAGTTGTAATTACTAAAACTTCAAAGCTCGATTATAGTATGGGGCATTTGGTGGTGCGAGATGTTGAAAGCACTACAAAAATACATATCAGCGAAATATCTGTTTTGATTATTGAAAGTACGGCAGTGTCAATCACTGCCGCTCTCCTCAATGAACTTATAAATAAAAAAGTGAAAGTAATTTTTTGTGATGATAAACATAATCCGTCATTCGAACTTACACCATATTATGGCAGTCATGATTGCAGTTTAAAACTTAAAAGACAGATTGCGTGGAATGAAAATGTTAAGCAATTTGTATGGACTCAGATTGTTGCGGAAAAAATTAAAAATCAAGCAGCGGTACTAAGCTATTATAAATTGGAACAGTGCAATCAGCTTTTATCATATATAGATGAACTTGAATTTAACGATAAAACTAATCGAGAGGGTCATGCCGCAAAAGTATATTTTAACGCATTGTTTGGAAAAAGCTTTTCTCGCAATGACGAATGTCCTATAAACGCAGCACTAAACTATGGATATAGTATTATACTGTCTATTTTCAATCGAGAAGTTGTAGCAAGCGGCTATCTGACGCAACTTGGGCTCTTTCATGACAATATGTTCAATCAGTATAACTTGAGTTGTGACTTAATGGAACCTTTTCGAGCGTTTGTGGATTTTACAGTAAAAGAGATGAATCCGCAAAAATTTGAAAAAGAAGAAAAAGTTCAAATTTTTGCTATGCTTAATGATGAACTTAAAATTGACGGCAGAACACAAACTTTTATTAATGCAATAAAAGTGTATTGTAAAAGCATATTTGCCGCAATAGAAGAAAACGATACATCACTTATAAGGTTTGCAAGTAAATGAGTTATAGATTTATGAGAATAATAGTAATGTTTGATCTTCCTACAGAAACTCCGTTGCACCGCCATAACTACGGAAAGTTTCGCAGATATTTAATAAAAAGCGGATTTATGATGCTGCAGGAATCAATATATGTGAAACTTGCATTAAATCAAAATATGGCAAATTCTATCGTTGACAGCATAAAAAAGAATAAGCCGCCCGAAGGTCTTGTGCAAATACTTTCTGTTACTGAAAAGCAATTTTCAAAAATGGAAATAATAACAGGAGAATATTCTAACGATACGGTGGATACTGACGAAAGGTTGTTGATATTATGAAAATGCTGTATAAATATATGTCCGCACCTGTTGATTTTGAAAACAGCTGTATAAAATTATTAGTTATAGAGGATAAGCGGCTATTCAGAAAAACAATTCTTTCGGTATATCATAATGATGAAGATGAGTTATTTGTATTTTCTGAAAATTACAAACCAATGTATTTCAGCAAAAACATAAGATTTATTGATGATATTCTAACTTTTGAATTTGCGGATAAAAAGTTAATGACAAAGGTTAATGCATCTTTTGAAAATATGTGCAATGTTAATTTCTTTAATGAAATTAATAACTTGCGTGAGTGTTGCAACAGTATATGCGAAAGTTTGGCTAAAGAGTATGACTTCGATTTTGATTTTTGTAATAATATAGAAACATCTGCATTTTTAAAATTGTTTGCTTTTACACCACGCAACGATTCTGAAAACAGCGCAGAACGATTGGTGAGATATTTGAAACTTCTTAAAAATTATCTCGGCATAAAATGTTTTCTGTTGCAAAATCTCCATTTGTATCTTAATGACGAAGAAATAGAAATGATTTTATCATCGGCAGTTGCACATAATATTTGCATTGTAGATATAGAAAATTCTGTTCCTGCCAAAATTTCTAAATCAGAAAGTCTTATAGTAATTGATAAAGATTTATGCGAGATTGTTGACAAAAATTAGTTAATGTTTTACAATTATCTTATGAAATTACCATGCACATTATAGTGGGTGCATTTTATTTTCAATTTTGAGGTTTGAGAATAGTGTAATTTCATAAGGTAGTAAAACATTCAAGTCGATATTGTTTGTGTAATCGTGGTTTGAGAATAGTGTAATTTCATAAGGTAGTAAAACCTTAAAATCAACATCATTGCAGTAAGTTATGTTTGAGAATAGTGTAATTTCATAAGGTAGTAAAACCAACAACCGGAGATATAACAGATGTATCAAGTTTGAGAATAGTGTAATTTCATAAGGTAGTAAAACGATGTGCGGATAATCAAATAAGCCTTTTGCGTTTGAGAATAGTGTAATTTCATAAGGTAGTAAAACAACCATTAATTGTAAGAATATTACTTTCATGTTTGAGAATAGTGTAATTTCATAAGGTAGTAAAACAAATCGGAGGCTGGCAGTCGGTTGATATGTGTTTGAGAATAGTGTAATTTCATAAGGTAGTAAAACTAATCACCTCTTGTGTTTTGTTTACTATATGTTTGAGAATAGTGTAATTTCATAAGGTAGTAAAACATTGCAGAAGCAAAAGAAATGATTGATGATGTTTGAGAATAGTGTAATTTCATAAGGTAGTAAAACTCTATCATTATAAAAAATACCCCCAAAAACGTTTGAGAATAGTGTAATTTCATAAGGTAGTAAAACTTCACCCTCATTTTTATATTTGTGTACAGTGTTTGAGAATAGTGTAATTTCATAAGGTAGTAAAACTTGTGGACAGGTATATATACGGTTGTAGCCGTTTGAGAATAGTGTAATTTCATAAGGTAGTAAAACTTTTTTCCTCCAATATATAGCCCTGATGACGTTTGAGAATAGTGTAATTTCATAAGGTAGTAAAACTTACTATAAACACTTTCCGAGTACATCCCAGTTTGAGAATAGTGTAATTTCATAAGGTAGTAAAACAGGTAAACAGCGGTATCCGCAAAAAGACCGGTTTGAGAATAGTGTAATTTCATAAGGTAGTAAAACCTCATATATTCTTTACTCTTTGCCGTTCTAGTTTGAGAATAGTGTAATTTCATAAGGTAGTAAAACATAACTGATGTGATTGTTTCTGACGGACTTGTTTGAGAATAGTGTAATTTCATAAGGTAGTAAAACTATAATATGCAAATTAAAGCGATGACAGATGTTTGAGAATAGTGTAATTTCATAAGGTAGTAAAACAACAGCAATATTGTCGGTCATCTGTTACAGGTTTGAGAATAGTGTAATTTCATAAGGTTTAATAAAGTGATAAATAATAAAATTATATTTCGCAAATTGCAGTAGCAATTTGCGTTATTTTTATATTAAACATATTATATAAAACTGTTGGTGAAATTTTGTAACAACAGGTTATTGCAAATAATTGTAAAAAATGATAAAATAATACATATTATACTATGTTTAAATAATATAATCTATACAAAATTGTGAATTTTTATAACGACTATGTAACGGTTATTCAGATGAAATCAAAAAAGGAGAGAGTACTATGGCAGAAACTAAACAGGAGTTTTATAAATGGCTTGATAGTTCTGTCCGTTCAGCCGATATTCCTCGTGTTAAAAAACTATGCGATTTAGTTGATACATACAGTAAAAGTAACAGAAAACTCGGCTATTCGCTATTTGAAGTTACCAACGCAGATGATGTATATAAGGTGATAAAAGTCGTTAATAAAGATGTGGTTTTTAGGGCAAGAAACAGTAGGCAAATTCAAAAAATCGATAGCGCCTTGAACGAATATTACCGATTTTTTATAAAATATATTTCGAGCTATGCTTTGGATAAGAAAAGTAATCCAAACATTGGCAATAAAACAGATAAAATTTCTTGTGCTGGTCAAACAGCCTTTTTTAATGCTGTTTTAGAGCAGTACAGAAGGATTTTGTCGGCTAATTATAAAAAAGGTTTTAGACTTAATGATAAATTAAGTCTTCGAAGATTTCGTATTCAATGGCAAAATACTTTTGAAACCGAGTTGCAGTATGATGATCAAACAATTTGTGATCATATTCAAAGCATAACCATTAAATATGGCAATATGGCGTATCTTCCCGAAGATATGCTTGGTGAAGCGGCAAAGCAGAGGTTGCTGAAATATATCAGTGACACTTTTGAAAGTGGCAAAAATATAATTTATTATGATTCGCTTTACCGCAATTTTGCAGACGATTTTGCACAAGGCAGAATAAATAGTGTTGATATGCTGAAAACATATCTTATATATATCAATCGCTCAAATATGTATTTTTTAAAGAAAAACTACATTGCAAGCGGAGAAAATGTTGAGGCAGATGAGGCGCAGGAAATTCGTAATTTTTTAATATCAAGCGGAATGCCTGTAAAAACAGAGGACATTGTTTTGGCGCTTTCTCATATTTCAAACAGCAAAATAAAGAATATAATTTCGGGTTCAAACAGTGACGAGTTTATCAGAAATAAAAAGGGCGAGTATTTCCATGCAGATATTGTCGAGCTTACTCAGTATGAAATAGATTTAATTGTAAGGTGGATAAGCTTATCTATTGCAGATAAAAAGTATATGGGAGGCAAGGAACTTACCGATACTATCGAAAGTGAGTTGCCGTCTATTATTGAGAGGTATCCGTATTTAACCGGTATTGGACTGAGAGATGTAATTGGCTATAAACTCAAAGATAGGTTTTCGTTCAAGGGTAAGATCATCAGCACTTTTGGCGAAAAATTATCTATGAGCGATGTTTTTGCAACATTTGCAAAAAATCACAATCATTTTACATTAGAACAGCTTGATATCTTAAAAGAAGATCTCGATACTTCTATTTATTTTGAGCCTGTATATGAAAATTCCTTGAGAATAAGTAAAGACGAGTTTGTTTCAAAATCGCAGGCGAAATTTGATGTTATCGCTACCGATAATGTATTGGAGCAATTTTGTATCGGAGATTATGTTAGCGTAAAAGATGTAGATTTATTTGGCGGATTTCCAAATGCCGGTTTTCCATACTTGATCCAAAGGAATACAAAACCGAAAGTAAAAAAATGCCTGTTTTCAAACTTAAAGAGGACTACTAATGAAAAAATATTGCATAAGCTGCGGATTACAAAATCTTGACAAAAATACTGTCGGTATCAATAAAAAACTCTTGGGCACACAGGCCGATACATTTTATTGCTTGGATTGTTTGGCTCAGTATTTGGATACAACGGTAGAGGATTTGCTCGATAAGATAGAAGAATTTAAAGACGAGGGTTGCAAATTATTTGAATAAGGCGGTGTTATAAATGATTTATGCCGATAATGCAGCTACAACAAAATTAGACTTAGATGCTTTTAATGCGATGCGCCCGTTTTTGCTTGAAGATTACAGCAATGCCTCTCAGCCTTATTCGTTTGCCAAAGCATCAAAAAAGGCACTTAAAAACGCAAGGGAAAGTATAGCCAAATGTATTAATGCCGAACCTAATGAAATATTTTTTACTTCAGGCGGCACAGAAAGCGATAATTGGGCGCTCAAAGGAATTATGAATTTACACAAGCCAAACAGTGTAATTATTACCTCTGAGTTTGAGCACCACGCAGTGCTTAATTCCTGCAAATATCTTGAAAGCTGCGGATACAAAGCAAAGTATATTCGCCCTACAAAAGAAGGCTTTATAACTCCCAAAAGCCTTAAAAGCGCAATATCAGAAAACGCAGTGCTTTCTTCGGTTATGATGGCAAATAACGAAATCGGAACAATTCAGCCGATAAAGGAATTGTGCGCCGTTGCCCATGAAAATGGTTTGATTTTTCATACCGATGCAGTGCAGGCATTAGGTCATATCAGAGTTGATGTAAAAGACTTAAATATTGATATGCTGTCATGTTCAGCGCATAAATTCAACGGGCCTAAGGGAATAGGTTTCCTTTATATTAAAAATGGAGTTGAAATACAACCGTATATAAACGGCGGCGCTCAAGAGGGCGGTATGCGTGGCGGAACGGAAAATATTAGTGCGGTAGTGGGAATGGCGAAAGCCTTGGAGAAAAATATTGCCGCAATAGCTGAGAATACAGAGCATTTGCAAAAATTGGAGCAAACAATAGTGCATTTGCTGAGCAGTGCAAAAATTGACTATATTCGCAATGGCGCACAACCGCAGATAAGCGGCAATCTCAGTCTTTCTTTTAAAGGCGCAGAAGGGGAGATGTTGTTGCACCGCCTTGATTTAATGGGAATAATGGTGTCAACGGGTTCGGCTTGCGACAGCCAAAATACACAAATTTCTCATGTACTGAAAGCTATCGCCGCACCTAATGAATATGCAAAGGGTACAATCCGAATATCTTTAGGCAAAGACAACACAACCGACGAGGCAGTAAAGATTGCTAAGGCATTAATACATATTTTAAAGGGAAAATAAACAATAATAGATGTAATAGTGTAGAAAATCAAGGTAATGATTTTGCACTATTCATAAAAATTATTGAAAATTCACTGCATTATATTATAATATTACATATATTATATAGCGTGGTGATAGCTTTTGGGTGAAAAGATCTATAATAAACTTGTTCGTGACCGCACTCCGGAAATAATCAGATCAAACGGAGATGAGTGTTCAATAGAAATTCTCGATGATGAAGAATATATTAAAATGTTGGACAAAATGCTTGACGAAGAAGTTGTAGAATATCATGCAGATAATAATATTGAAAAACTTGCCGATATAATGGAAGGGATTTTTTCCGTAGCAAGGGTGAGAGGTTGTTCAGTTGAAAGGCTCGAAAAGATACAGCAGGATAAAGTCAATAGCCGAGGAAGTTTTGCCAAAAAGATACTTTTAAAGAAAGTGTTTCACAACAAATTATATTCACAAAACGAATTTGTAAGAATGGTAAATATTCAGTCTGAAACCTTGCGCAAATACATTAGCGAAAACAAGGTAAAGCCTGATAAGGTAGTTATGACCCACAATAATCGAGCTAAAAACTATTTTTATGAAAAAACCATTAAAAAATATGCCGATGAATTTGGTTGGAGCTTAATAACAGATGATTCTGTAAAAAAGCAATTTATGCTTTTTGTTTTAAAGATGCAGATGACCTGTTCCTATAAGCCGTTGCTTTTGAAAGCATTTTTTAGATTTGCTGACGATGAGGGTAAGGCACGATTTTCTGATATTGTAGATTATTTTGATAAATTCTATAAAAAACGCAGAAATAATGGACTCGTTGCCGAGAAAAAGGGAAGTATTTATTATTCAAATAATTGCAGTAAAAAACAGATTGAAAATAATATCCTACGCTTTCCGTTTAAACGATTCTATGATATGAATTTTATGGAAATCTCATGCAATCAAAAATACATATATTTAAACCCCAAAATATACAATCGCCTTTCCAAGTCGGATATAGAATATATCTTAACCGTTTGCGATACAAAGCTGGATGAATATTATAGGAATGTGTAAGTATAAAATAAAGGGATTGACGCAATTTGAATTTCTTGCGCATTCCCTTGTTTTCCTAAAGCAAAGATATTGTCTGTTCTTTAATATGATGTGCTTAGCTTTGCATATTATGAAGTATCAATCCGTTTGATAGTATGCTATTTGGTATTCTGATTTAGATACAAAATAAATATTAAATTTTCAAAAAATCCTTGACAAATTATGCGAAGTTTGATATAATACATCTTGTCTTGAAAATAAAATAGATATAGGGGTATAGCTCAGTTGGTAGAGCAGCGGTCTCCAAAACCGCGTGCCGAGGGTTCAAGTCCTTCTGCCCCTGCCAGTGATTTTTGGCTTCGGAAAGCGATTTCCGAAGCCTTTCTTCTTTTAATTCTACCAAAAATTATACCACCTTTATGCGATGTTCAAATTTATGGCGCTGTCGAGAGTGTTAATCGTCGCCTCCTTTGCGGTCTTGCGGCGGTTGATATAAATTCTCTCGGTGGTGTTTACGCTTTCGTGACCGAGCAAAACGGAAATGTCCTGAATCGGCACGCCGTTGTCGTCAAGGATACTCGCCACTGAATGGCGAAAGCCGTGAATTGTACAATGCGGTAAGCCGGCGTTCTCTGTCAGACGGTTTACCACACGGTTGATTGCGCTGAGATTGACATACGGCTTTCCAAAAACGGTGCGCACAATGAAGTCGTGGCTTTTGTCGTAGCCGTTGCCAAGCAGCTTGGCATAATCCTCCTGACGTTGCTTTTCGGCTTTCAGCTCTCCGATAACAAAATCGTTTATCGGGATTTTGCGGTTACTGCTCTTTGTCTTTGGCGTGGTGATTTGCATTGTCACGTTCTTGCGGCTGCCTGTTCTGCTCTTGTTGACGTTCAGAAGCTTTTTGTCGTAGTCTATATCCTCCCACGTCAAGGCGAGCAATTCACCCTTTCTCAGCCCTGTATAAAGGGCTAAAAGCAGGAATATGTAGATGTGACTCTCGTGTTCCTTTGCATAAAGCAGGAGCTTCCTGACTTGCTGTGCGTTGTACTCGGGTACGTCCTTCTTGATGCTGTGCGGAAATGACGGCATACGGCTCCTTAATACCGGATTCTCATTAACGTAGCGATTCTCAAGAGCGTATTCATACGCCGACGACAACACTCCTCGGATGTTTTTGACCGTTTTGTAGCTCAGTCCGCCCTTGCCGTTTGACTTACCGTGTTGAGAGAGAAATACAAAATACTTGGTGAATACCTCCGGCTTCATATTCTTGAACTTGTACCTCTTTGACTCAAAATAGGGCTTTAGCTTGCCACTCACGGTTTTGTCGTAAGATTCCCACGTAGAGGGCTTTATGATTCCCTTGATACCTTTCAGCCATTTGTCGAGAAAGTCGGTAAAAAGAACATCGTCGCATTCAAGGTTGATATCCTTGTAGCTCTCAATGATTTCTTTCATCTTCTCAATTGCACGGCGTTTGTTGTTACCCTTAACGGATATCTTCGTGGCAATCATTTTCTGTTTGCCGTTGACACGAAATTTGGCATAGTAGTAATTGCCTTTTATTATTAAGCTTCCTTCCAATGTTAGCCTTCCTTTCTTAAGATTTGCGATTTGTGGTTGATACAAATTCGATGACGCTCTGTTTCGGAATAACATATCTTGCTCCGACCTTGACATTCATTATCTCGTCGTCCTTCAAGAGCTTATATACCGTATTCTTGCCTAAGCGCAGCATTTTCATAATCTCATCAACGGTTACTATGTCGCTGTACTCCGAAAATATCTCTCTTGATTTATCCAACGCTCTCACCTCGCTTTCCGATTGTTGTGACCGTCAGAAAATCAATTATACTTTTCTTCGGAATGATGTACCGCTTACCAACTCTCAGCGTAAAAATCCTGCCTGATTTCAATAAATCGTAGACAGTCACCTTGCTGATGTGAAGCATATTAGCGACATCTGCTACAGATACAACATCATCGTATTCGGTAAACATTTCTATATTCATTTTTTCGCACCTTTCGTTTGGAAGAAAAGCCCGCTGTGTATAAAGGATAACACAACGGGCTCTCATTTAACAAATGTGCAAATCAAATAATCTTATGCGGCAAGAAAATCTATCACGCTTTTCTTGGGTATGACATATTTTTTGCCGACTCTCAGTGTGTGGATTTTATCGGTTTTTAGCAAATTGTAAACCGTTACTCTGCCGAGATGGAGCATCTCCATAACCTCCTCGACCGTTACCACGTCGTTATATTCGGTAAACATTTCATAAACCTTTTCAGCCATAGCTTTCACCTCGCTTCCCTGTTTCTGTTTCGGACACGGCGCTGATAGTCGGCTTGCGCCAGCTTCATCATTCGCCGTTGAACTTCCTGCGGACTGCATTTCGGAAAATATTTACTCAGCTCGTCATATTGAAAGCTGATTTTCTCTCGCTGATTGGGTTTGTCCTCCAAAATAATTCTTTCAATTATTTTGCTGTCAAGTCTGCCCGATTGCGAGAGCTTTTTCATTTGGATTGCCTGTGAGAGCGAGGGCGTTTTGTCCTCCAACTCTATCGCTTCAAGCAAATCCTGCTGCTCATATTCATCGAGATAAGACAGTTCAACTCCGACGCTGAAAGCAATACGTTCCTCGTCTACCATTTTCAATAGCTGCGGAATCAACTTCGTCAGTCTGATGTATCGCTGCACCTGCCTTCCGCTGTCGGTGTTGGAAACAGTATCTCTTGACTTGTGGACAACTTGTCCACAGGCTTTTCCTTGATGACTTATCGCTTCCAGCTTCATCTTGTAAGCGAACGCTTTTTCACTCGGCAGGATATGCTCACGCTGTAGGTTAGCGTCAACCATAGCGATTACCGCTTCATCATCCGTCATTTCTATGACAATCACGGGGATATTTTCAAGCCCGAGCTTGCGGCAGGCTTCCAAACGGCGGTGACCTGAAATCAGTTCATAACCGCCGTCCGGCAACGGTCTGGCGAGCAGCGGCGTAATCGTTCCAACCTTGTCGATACTCTCGACAATCTTTGCCATATCCTCATTGTCCGCCACGGTGAACGGATGATTACGGAACGGCTGTATTTCGTTTAAGGGAATGCTTTGAACATTCTCTGTTGTTTGATATTTCAATAAGTGTTCTCCTTTCTCTACTTCCACTTGATCGGACTTTTCTCTGGTCGTAAAAACTCGCTCTCAATATTGCTGATAAAATACACCCAGCGTTTTATTTCACGCTCGACGGTATCCTTGTCAACAACACCGAGTTGGTACGACCTTTCCAAAAGCTTTTGTGCTGTGTGGATCATTTCGTTTAGTGAGTTTATCGCCTGAAAGAATCTGTCATCCGGTCGCTCTCTCGGCTCATAGTCTTTGATTAACATTCGGATGACGCTTGACTGCGGTAAGCCTGTCAATGCAACCTTTCTTCTGAATTCAGTTTCTTCCTTCGGTGTAAACTAAAATTGCTTTTTGATTCTGTTGCTCATTTCTTTCTCCTTCCTGTTTGGGGTATTAGGGTTCTCCCTAACAAGCTGCACTGCTTTTGCTCCGTTGGGAGTAAAAACAGTATGCTTGCTAAGCTTCGGCAACTACCGTTCAACTCCCCTGGGAGTATGAATGGTCTGCTTGCTAAGACTGTGCACAGTTACCGAAGCTTGCGTGTTTGGGAGTACAAACACACTGCTTGCTAAGATTTGTCATTCATTCTTGAACTGTCAACAAATCTGTCACGCTATTCTCGTTTTTCACTGCGCCGATAACGATAGAGCTCGATGATTTTCTTTCGGTTTGTCCGTCTGAAATGTACATCAATACCGTCACTGAAATACAGGTCGATACTAAATTTGTTAAGCAACTTCGTAACAGTATTCGGCGGCGTGGCAGTATCGTTAATAGCGTTAAGCAGGTCTGTAGCCGTTCCGAGCCAGTGTGACTTATCAGCCATAAAATATCTCAGCCTTCCGAAAAAAGGATGCTCCTCGGTCAACTTCGGATAGCCTTCACGGTCAGGCTTTTGCATAGCTTCGGCTACAATCAAATCCGCTTTCAACTTAGCTTCATTGTTCCTGTCCAATGACTTCCACCTTCTCGAGATAGATTTTGTTCAGACTACTTTCCGAATAAAAAAGTCGGAGCTTCGTACCGATTGGCATATAGTAAAAGCCGAGGTAAGTCTGCCACCAGAAAATCGGTGTGATGATTTTTCTTCCGTCGTCGAGGGTGAGGAAAATACGGATGGATTTCTTGTGTCCCTGCGCTTTCATTTCAAGCGTTCCGGTGAACTCTCCGACCTCCTCCATCATCTGATAGCCCGAGGTGTCGATCATCATTTCTCTCATCTCAATGAGCGAAAAAACCTTTGCGTTGTCGTTCATTTGGTTCTCCTTTCCACTTCCCAAAAAAAGATAAATTCGCCGCCTATATAGGTAGGTGTGTTAAGGTAAACTTCTTCTTTTTCGGTTAGTTATTTTTTTATTTGTCTATTTAGTTATTTATATATAGGAGCTGCTTCTGCCGCTCACGCTGACGGCGCTTGCGTTCGGCTGCCTTCTGCCGTTTGATTCGTTCGGCGCACTGATTGCAGTAGCGTTTATTGCGAGCCTTGGAATAAAAGCGTGAGCCGCAGCTTTGGCAGCGCTTGTAATCGTTGTCGCAGATTAGCACCCGATACAGCTCCTTGTCGAAAGGAAGCACAGCGTTCTTGAAATGGTTACAGAAGATGTGATACTTGGAAATCAGCTGCACACAGGTATGCGTTTCTCCGTCGTCGAGCAACAGACAGTTGCCGTCCATACAGTTGCAGCACTCCCGCCTGACCAAGCGGCTGACCTTCCGAAACTGTCCTGCCTTAATTTCAATGAGCATTTGACCTCCTTTCCTGTCACGCTTAATAAGTCTGAAAATGCGATGGGGAATATAATTACTCTCCTTCGTGCGTTTCGTCGCTCAGAGATCGCATTATGAGCGGCTCGTGAGCCTTAAAAAGCGTGACATCAAACTGTATTTGTTGTTGGCACTGCCAAAGCGTACTTTCCTGACAGGCAATCCTGCTCGACGCTGTGCCGTCAGCCTTCCGGCTGCGCTCGCTCCGTAGAGGTCGTGGCGGTTTATCCTTCGCTTGGCAGCTATTCAGTTGTATGTTTTTTTCGGTGGACATCACCTCCTTTCTAAATATCCCTTCACCCTATACACAAAAAAATCAGGGAAATTATAAGCCTTTTCAAAAAGTTTTTTGAAAATCTGCTTCTTTTACAAAAGGGCTATCGAGAAAAATATTTATAAAAATATTTGCCCCTTCACCTATACCCAATGGGAAAGGTCATTTTTTAAGTCTGTTTCAAAAATTTTTTGCAAAAAAATAGCGCCTGCCATAAAGACAAGCGCAAAAAGTCCCACTTACAATTTGTAAGCGGGACAGATTCGTTTTGTTTACTATCCAACAATCATTTTATTGGTTTTTCTTAGATACTTTGCAGGAATAGGTTCTTTCATTTTCCAAATGATATTCATAGGTTTAGAATCCGTATGACTGACATAATCAGCCAATCCGATAAAAGAATACGGGGCCGCTTTTCCAGTGATATTATCATTTTTCCTTTCACGTACAAACAGCAATTCCTTGACACCCATTGACTGATGATTGATATACCTTGTACCTGTATTACTTGTATCAGACGTTGCTCCCTGACTTTGCCAATGGAACAGCTCGCTATTGATAGAATAATCGTTGTACATTGTCGTTGGGGAGTAGTCTTTCTCGCTTTTGTTAAGAGTGATAAAATGAATATCAATCTTTTTATCAGCCAAGAAAAACGTTCCTGCTTGCACAGATGATGGGCTCAGATAATCTAATGCTGATAATATCTGATCACGAGTATATGTACAATACAAGTCAAGAGGACAGTCAAACCCTACATCAACCGGTTTGTCGATAAAATCAATTTGATTATAGTTATACTCCAGAAGCTCAATTATCTCATTGCAAAGCACGGGGCATTCTCGGATTTTCTGTACTCCATCTGTAATCTTACTAAATCCGCATTTTTGATACTCTTTCTGCCAAATGGTGAAATGGAACATTTGCAGCATTCTATTTTCGGATTCAGTAAACTCAGAAACATCTTCTGATAATAATTTTATGATGAATTTGATAAATCGACGTGAATCAACATATGATAATCTACTCAATGCCTTTGTTATAGTTTCTTCAACGGGCGATTCAAAATCATCTATCACATCAGCCCTTGCACACAGGCGTGAAAAGGAATTGAATTTGTAAACTGATCTCACGTCAAGATGATGATATTCTAAGAAATTCGCAAGAGAAAGCGGTAAACCACTATCTTCTTCAAACGATTCAATTTTAGAAATCAATCCGGCAGTGTTTCCGTATGAAGCACGAATATTGCTGAGAATATAACGCTCAGCCATCTTTTCAAGTTGAATATAGCATCCCTTTGGAACAGACACGAATCCATTCTTTATTTCTTTGGTAACACTCCGATTTGTATTTGAAAGCAGTGCAGCAAATTTATCTTCAAAGTTGTACTTCTTGTTTGCCTGACCTATAAAATCAAGAACTGTTAAGCACTCCTTATTATCCGCCAAACGCAGTCCACGACCAAGTTGCTGTAAGAAGATGGTCAATGATTCTGTTGGTCTCAAGAATAAAACAGTGTTTACCTCCGGAATATCTACACCTTCATTATAAATATCAACGACAAAGATAAATCTGATTTCACCTTTTACCAGTCGAGACTGTGCCTTGTCTCTATCCTCGTCAGAGCTTTGCCCGGATAGTGAAATCGAAGGAATTCCGTGAGCGTTAAAATACGCTGCCATAAACTCAGAATGTGCAACGGTAACGCAAAATCCTAACCCTTTCACTTCATCAATATCCGTAACATATTTCAACAGGGAATTCACAACCAAGTCTGCACGTTGCTGGGCATACGCTTCGTTAATTGTATAGATATTTGAAAGCTCTGTTTTGTCATAACCACCTGCCGACCATTTCAGTTCGCTTAAATCTACATTATCTGTTACTCCAAAGTATTGAAACGGACAAAGCAACATTCTGTCTATTGCTTCCGGCAATCTGATTTCTGCCGAAATACGATCATTAAAATAGGTCAAAATGCTCTTGCCATCCATTCGCTCAGGAGTAGCCGTCAAACCAAGTAATATCTTCGGCTCATAGTATTCAAGTAGCTTTTGATATGTCGGCGCTGCTGCGTGATGGAATTCATCCACGATAATAAAATCGTAGAAATCTTTACTTGTTTTTGAAGTCAAATCCTGAGAATTGAATGTTTGAATCGAAATGAAAAGATTGTCAATATCTTCTGCTTTATACTGTCCAACAAACAGCTCACCAAAATTTGCGTCTTTTAATACAGCCCGAAAAGTAAAGATACTCTGTTCGAGGATTTCTTTTCTGTGGGCAACAAAAAGCAATCTGCATTTTTTATCAGAATTTTTCTTCACAAAACGCTTATAATCAAGCGCCGAAATAACAGTTTTACCGGTACCCGTTGCAGCTACAATCAAGTTTCTATAATTACCTCTGACCTCTCGCTGCGCTTCCAATTTATCAAGAATCTCTTGCTGATACGCATACGGCTTTACATCTACCGTGTAGCGTGAAGCGTCATTTGAATCGTGATACTTTTCGGCTTTTAACGCTCTGGCTAAACGCTCCTTTTGCGTTTCAGAATAATATTCAAAATCATTTGAATTCCAATAGCTTTCAAAGGTAGCACTGATCTTCTTGATTGTGTCAGGTAAATCTTTATTCGTAACCTTTACGTTCCATTCACGACCGGTTGATATAGCTGCACCCGAAAGATTTGATGAGCCCACATACGCTGTTGTAAAACCAGTGTCACGATAAAACACATACGATTTCACATGCAGTCGTGTTACCTTCGTATCATAACTCACCTTAATCATCGTATTGGATAGTTTTCTCAATTCTTCTATGGCTTTCACATCAGTTGCACCCATATACGATGTTGTGATAATTCTAAGCTCTCCGCCCTTATCAGTAAAATCTTTCAATTCATTGATGATACGCCTTACGCCGCTCCATTTTATGAAAGATACAATCATATCTATACGATCAGCCGAGACAATTTCTTTCTTCAATTCTCCTAATAGTTGTGGCTCGTTTACTGCGCTTGTAAAAAGTGAGCTTTGCGCAATAGATGTCTCAGGACGAATAACGGTGCTGTTTTGGTCAATGGCATACTTACTATTCTCTTTATCGAGCAATGCAAGCAGTTGTTCGGCGCGTTCATCAACCGACATAGACGTAAAATCTTCGTCTCCTGTTTTAGCACGAATGACTTCGATCATTTTATTAATAAGCTCTATTTTTTCGGGCAACTTATCATCACCTAATTGATTAAGCCCTTTTTCTATAATCTCAGAAGCATACTGTGCTAAAACCTTTGATGATTCTCCTTCATCAATGTTTTTCAGCCTGATAATCTTATCAGTTGATTTCAGTTCTTCGTTTATACCTTGATTTATGATTTGTTCGTATAGTCCTGATTTGAGCATAACGTCACCTTCGGGAGTCAATAATTTAATCCTATTATACCATTTAATGATCAAATCACAAGATCAATAATCCTAAATCTTAAGAAAGTGTCCGGAATAATCAACGTAATCTTGTCAAGTTTTCTCTCTTGTGATAGAATTAACTAAAGGATAAAATATCATAAAAGTCAGGTAATAAGTATGTTACAATTTGTCGATAGAGATACATATAAGAACGCAATAATCAACCCTGAACGGGCGTTTCTATTGTATGTTGATAATGAAAACAAAATATCCTTACAAGCAGACATTGAATTGGGCGGCGATCCTGTTAACTACAGAGTTGAGTTAATGGATTTTGAGCTTAATTCAACAAAGCCAATACTATTATCAACAGTAGAATGCAGAGGCTTTTATTGTGGAGGTATTAATTTCATTACTATTACTACCTGCACGGCTCGTAAGGTTTTGAAGGGTTTTAGTGACTGTTATTCCGGCTTTCAGATGTATTTCAAAGCGTGTTATTTCCTCGTCGGGATATACCGTGATATCGCTTATATATCGGTCAACAAACGCTCTGTCGATTTCCTCACCGTCAATGTGTTTTTCCGCCGCTTTCAGTATGGTTTTGATTTCTGCAAGCTCTTTTTTCATCTCTCACTCGGTTTTTGATGTTTTGTTCAGGGCGTTTATTTTTTTCTCAATGTCCTTGATTTCGTTATCGCAGTCGGCAGTCATTCGTATGAATTCGCTGTCATCCATTCTTCCGTCAGCGTTGTATTGCAATAGCTTCGCTTTCATTTTTTGCCGTGTGATAAGTTCTTGATTCAGCCTGTTAAGCTCGTCTTTGTTTTCGTTTGTGTCAAGAACTTCGGACACAAGTTTAAGCACACACGCCGAAAGTTCCTCAATATGCTGTTGCCCCGATTTGAAAATATCTTCGATAATCGGCTTGATTTCACTTTCGTAAATCGCTCGGCTCGGACAGCTTGATGCTCCGTTTTTAATTTTGCCCGAGCATACCCACTTTGAGATTTTCTCTCCGCCCTTGCTTACTGTGTCCTTGCGATAGTAGGGCATACCGCAGTGCGCACATAACAGTTTGCCTGTTAGCAGGTTTTGATGCACCGTCTTGTGCTGTGCCGTGATTACATCCTGGCTTCGCATATACAGCACTTCGTTTGCCTTGTCCCACAACTCCTCGCTGACAATTGCCGGTACTGTTTCGCCGGTTTCATCTTTATACATAACCCATTCTTCCTCAGGCAAAAACTTTTGCTTTTTGGTGAACAGGTCAGTAATTCGCACCTTGTTTCCGGCATAGTAGCCCTTGTATTTCGGGTTGCGTATGATGTTGCTCATCGTTGAGTGGGATAGCATTTTACCTTTTGAATTTCGTATTCCTTTTTGGTAAAAATGCTTTTCCATTTGCTTCATACTGAATTTTCCCGTGGCATACATTTCAAACAATTCTCGCACAAAGTCGGCTTGCGTTTCGTCAATCATCAGTTTGCCGTCTTTTTTGATGTAGCCGTACATATTGTTTGTGCCGAGTACAGTCCCTTTTTTGATAGCCTGTTGATGACCGAACCGCACACGATTAGAGATTTTTCTCGACTCGTCTTGCGCCATTGATGACATAATCGTCAGCCTTAGTTCGCTGTTCTCATCAATGGTGTTTATGTTGTCATTTTGAAAATACACAGCCACTCCGCTTGATAAAAGTTCACGGGTAAAGCGAATACTGTCCAGCGTGTTACGGGCAAATCTCGACACCTCTTTGGTTACAATCAGGTCAAACATTCCCGCCTTTGCGTCTTCAATCATTTCGTTGAATCGCTCACGCTTTGCAGTCGATACACCCGATATGCCTTCGGCAACATAGCCGTCAACATATTACCAATTCGGATTTTTCCTAATGAAATCGGTGTAATATGTTATTTGGTTATCAAGTGAATTTAACTGAACATTAAAATCCGTGCTGACACGAGCGTAAAATGTCACTCGCAAAGGCAGGTTCATAAAGTTGATATTTTCTTTTCTAATTTTCTCATGAGTTGAATATATATCCATATTTTACTCCTTTCCAAGCAGACAATACCACAAATAATTTCTATTATCCAGCTTTATTTTACAGTATTTCACCCCTGCATTCATTAGGGGATTGATACCTGTTTTGGTAATGTTTTACAGAGCTTTTCAGTTTATTTTGCCGTATCTGCGATTGACTTCCACGCTGATTTTACTCATCAATTTGCGATAGGTTTTGTCGTCAATCGCATTTTGATTCAGCAGGGTATTTGCAAAATGCTGCATCCAAAGCTCTGTGCTGATTCTCTCATCGGCAATGTTTTGTGTATTGATTTTCAGCTCACTCCCGCTTGATTTTTCAATACTATTATTGCCTGATGCTTTAGAATTTATTTTCTTTGCTGCCATAAGGCAACATGCTTGCTATGATTTTATATCTGCCTCCTTTAATTTGATGTACCTTTCATTATAGATTTGTAGTTCATATTAACCTCCGTTTTGGCTCACAGGCTTTCACAAATCGCCTGTAAGTCGTTTTTAGTTTTAGTCCGACGAGTTATCTGTTTCTGAGCGAACTCGTCGATTTTTGCTCACAGCGTTGTCAAAATAACTTGATTTTTAATCATCATACCGCAACACTTGACTGAATACGCAAAAGCCTTGATTTTCTGCGAAAAACAGCCCTTACTGCATACGAATTTGAAATCATACGCAAAAGTATTACGAATTGAAAAGCCGACAGGCCTTGCCGGACGGTGTTTTCGGGCATTTTAACGCCCGAAAATCATACCCTTTTATCCTGCTTTAAAATCGACGGCTTGAAATTTGCTCAAAAATCCACTCAAAAGCCACCAATTTTCGTTTCAAAAATCATAAAATTTCAAAATCAAAGCCTTTCATATTCTTTGCCGATAAACCCTAAAGCACGGTGCACTAAATCTTGTTGACCGTGTATAGATTGCTCTTTTGCTCGCCGCCGATAAACCGCTTCGAGATCGTTATGTACCCACCGCTTTCCAGCGAATGCAAAACTTTTCTGCAAGTGGATGCACACATCGAACAGCTTTTTGCAATCATAGGCACCGACCAAAAACTTTGCCCCGCCGAGTCCTTTGCTCGAATAAGAAAAGAATAAACGATGAACTCATTAGGCGATAACCGTTCATCAAAAATCCTGTTCGGCAAAAGAAAATATTGACCGCTGCAATTTTTACGCATACGAAACCCTCCTTCCAAATTATTCGAGAGAATATTTTGCTGAGTGAAAACCAAAAGAAAAACACAATTCAAAAAACACCCTCTACTATACAGAGAAAAATCCTCATTTTGTTCGGGTGTTTTTCAAAATTCTTTACACCTTGTTTACATTTGATTTCACCATAGAAAAAATACCCCTCTATAATACAGAGAAAAATTCAAGTTTTGTTGATGTGTTTTTAGAAAAAATTTATATTATTTTTGGTAAGCAAGACTAATGAGTTAAGTGGAATTTATATAAATAAACTTTTTCAGTGCATTTCCGCTAAGTTCGGCGTAAAAATCGGCTTTGACATTCAAATAATCGTTGCATTTTTCGGCACGTAGTGATATACTAATATTGATTTATAATATGGAGGTGCCGTATGTACCGAATTGCGATTGAAAAATTGTATAAATGGAAAAACAGTAAACGTCGTAAGCCATTGATTATTGAAGGTGCGAGACAAGTCGGCAAAACTTGGCTTATGAAAGAGTTCGGTAAACAAGCTTATTCGGATACTGTATACATCAACTTTGATTCAAATACGAGGATGGCGGATTTGTTTGCTGTCGATTTGGATACAGATCGCTTGATTTTAGGGCTGGAATTGTATGCTGGACGCAAAATTGATTCGGACAATACTTTACTTATTTTTGATGAAGTTCAGGAAGTACCGAAAGCACTTGCTTCTCTTAAATATTTTTATGAGAATGCTCCACAGTATCATATTGTATGCGCTGGTTCTCTTTTAGGAATTGCTTTACATCAGGGCACCTCATTTCCTGTTGGTAAGGTCGATTTTTTAAAACTCTATCCTCTCTCTTTTAGTGAGTTTTTAATGGCAACCGGTAATGAACGCTTTGCAAAGCTTTTGAAAAAGCAAGATTTTGAAATGATCACAAATTTTAAGCAAACCTATATTGATGCACTGAAGCAATACTATTTTGTCGGCGGAATGCCAGAAGCTGTTCAAAGTTTTGCCGAAAGTAAAGATTTCAATGAGGTTCGTACGATTCAGAAAAGAATCCTTGCGGCATATGAGCAAGATTTTTCAAAACACGCACCGAATGAGATTGTCCCCAAAATTCGTATGCTGTGGAATAGTATCCCGTCGCAGCTCGCAAGAGAGAATAAGAAATTTATTTATGGTCTTGTTCGTGAAGGTAGCAGAGCAAGAGAATATGAAACTGCAATTATGTGGCTTTCAGATTGTGGACTTGTGCATAAGGTCAGTCGTGTAAATGCGGCAGGCATTCCATTAAAAGCCTATGAGGATTTGAAAGCATTCAAACTGTTCATAGTCGATGTGGGACTCCTCGGCTGCATGACAGGGCTTCATCAGCGTACACTTCTTGACGGTGATGACCTTTTTGTTGAATTTAAAGGGGCTTTGACTGAACAGTATGTTTGTCAGCAATTAAAAACCATTGAAGATTTAGGCATTTACTATTACACCAATGACAGGGGCTCGTGCGAAATCGATTTTGTCATCGATACCGGTGAACAAATCATCCCTATTGAAGTTAAAGCCGAAACAAACCTTAGAGCAAAAAGCCTCAAAACTTATCGAGAAAGATTTGAGCCTGAATTATCTGTTCGAACTTCAATGGCTGATTATAAAAAAGAGGATTGGCTTTTGAATCTACCACTGTATGCAATAGAACAAATAAATAAGACTAAAGATTATTAACTAGTTACGATGTCCGATGAAATGGACATAGAATGTGATGTTGTTAGAATGGAGGTGATTATTGGTGTGGTGCAAGAATTGTAATAGGGAAACCGATGAAGAAGTTTGTAGTGTTTGCGGAATAAAGACTGAGGAAGATATTCCCTATGAACTGCATTGGTGCGATAAATGTAAGGTTCCGCTTATCAAAGCAGTAAACGGTGCTGACCGTGAAACTTGTCCTGTTTGTGGTGGTAAGACATCGTACCTAGCTGCAGACTTAAGACCAGTATTTCCTGAAGAGCGTTTACTTTTAGAAATTCTCTCGGATAAGCCACTTGCATATATCAATAAAAGCGTATGGGCATCAAATAATCGCTATTATATAGATGGAAAACCTATGGTTGTAACTGCTGCGTGGTATAAGAAATATTCAGCTACGTATATCAGAGAACAACTCGAAAAATACAAGCAACAGAATAACTACGATTTCTTTAATAAGAACATAGCAACTTTTATCAGAGCAAACCAATGTCGTCTTGATTACCTGAAGTATGAAGCAAATATATTTATTCAGGAGTCGGCGGCTAAATACCCTCGTGAAAACATTGTTTTGTCATTCTCTGGTGGTAAGGATTCTACGGTAACTGCTGATTTAGTGGTAAAAGCACTTTCGGATCCGAGCCTTGTACATATTTTCGGTAATACCACTCTTGAGTTTCCGTTCACGATTGAGTATGCTGAGCGATTTAAGAAGAATAATCCTAAGGCCATCTTCAAGGTTGCCAAAAATAAAGAGCAGAATTTCTACGATGTCTGTGAGGACATTGGACCTCCAGCGAGAATGCTTCGTTGGTGCTGTTTTATGTTTAAGACAGGACCTATTTCCCGCGTTATTACAAGCCTTTACAGAGATAAGAATATTCTGACTTACTATGGTATTCGCAAATGCGAATCCGTAAGCAGAAGTAAATACAACCGAATAGAAGATAATGCTGAGTCTACTAAGATTCAGCAGCAGACGGTTGCAACACCTATCTTCTTCTGGAAAGATATTGATATTTGGCTTTACCTTTTTGGTGAAGAAGTTGATTTTAATGATGCATATCGTTTGGGATATGACCGAGTAGGCTGTTGGTGTTGTCCGAACAATAACATTCGTGCAGAATTTCTTTCTAGGATATATATGCCTGAGCAGTATGAGAAGTGGCATAATTTCCTGATTGATTTTGCAAATCGAATTGGAAAACCCGACCCCGAAGAGTATATCGACTCTGGCAAGTGGAAAGCTCGTCAGGGTGGTAACGGAGTTGCGGCGGCATCTGATGTAAAAATCAAATTTACCAACTGCACAACCGAAGAAAATGCTAAAGTATATCAACTGAAGCGACCGGTAGATGATTGCCTTATTAGTTTATTTACGCCATTTGGAAGAATAGCCCCAGAACTTGGTCGCAAGTTAATCAACGAAACAATTGTTGTAGACATAAAGACTAATGTGCCGATTATTTCAATTCAACCCTTCTCTCAGGATGGATTTGAATATGCGGTAAAAGTTAAAACGATGAATGTAGCAAAGCACGATGACCTGCAGAGAATGATCAGTTATCAGATCAAAAAATTTAATGCTTGCCGTAAGTGCTTAAAATGTGAGTCTCTTTGTCGATTCGGTGCCATCTCTATTATTGGTGATACCTATTACATCAATGATAAGAAATGCAAAAGATGCAAGATGTGTGTTACTGCAAAGTACTTAGATGGTGGTTGCCTGATGGACCGTTACCTGAAAACTAAGGACTAAAGGAGCAAGAATATGAAGTTTAGAGCACATGATACCTTTTTTATACGTAAAGGATGGTTAAATAAAGGTATGAGAAATGTGAGAATTGATCCAACGGTATTTATGGGTTCAAAAGGTAATCCTATGGATATTCTCGGAATCGGTGCAAATATGGTAAAAGCGCTGAGATATTGGCTACAGGCAGTAGACCTGACTGTTGAACCTAATACCGGCAAAAGGAAGCAGAGTTTTACGCCTTTCGGTGAGGTTGTTTTCAATAATGATCCTTATATTGAAGAAATGGGTACACTTTGGTTTCTGCACTATAAACTTGCATCGAACAAAAACGAGGCTACTGCTTGGTACTTTTTCTACAATGAGTTTAAGCAAAGCGAGTTTAATAAAGAGGATTTTGTTAAACAACTTTCTAATTATATTATGATAAATGGAGAAGAAGTGTCTGAAAGATCTTTGGAAGATGATTATAACTGCATCATCAACACATATGTACCTCGTATAAAATCTTCTCCTGAAAAAGTTCAGCCGGAGAGCAATATCGATTGTCCTCTTGGTGAACTCCGACTGATTGACATCAGCAACCGAAAGGAAAAGCTTTATAAGAAATCCGTTCCTAAGAAAGATACTCTTCATCCTCTAGTTCTTCTTGCTATTATTCTCGATCAAGCTAACGGCAAAGAGGAAATTAAGATTTCCGCAATTCAGAATGATGTATGTAATGCTGGTAAGATATTTAATCTTGATATAATCACATTGACCACATTACTCTACAAAATTGAATTGATGGGATACATCAAGGTCGTTCGTACAGCAGGACTAGATGTTATTCGCATTACTAAGCCGATGACCTTCCTTGAGTGTGTTGAAGAGTATTACAAAGCAATCAATAAATAATGACAGGAGATCGTAACCATGTTTAATGATAAAATAAATGTAGCGAAAGGCTTTCAGACTTCTGTTAATATCGCATATGATTTAAATAATACGGATAAAATTTCCGGATTTATTCCTACTATGTCCTCTCTTGAGATCATTGAGGATGTTCTGCTAAGTACGGCACCGAATTCTACTGAAAGAGCAAGATTTTTTATTGGTGCCTATGGTCGTGGAAAGTCTCATATTATTCTCGTTTTGCTTTCTCTTCTCTATAAAAAAGACAAATCCCTTTTTGCTGCTTTGCTCGAAAAGATGAAGATATGTAATCCGAAACTTTACGACTATACGAATGAGTTTATTGACGGCGACAGGAAGTTCCTTCCGATTGTTGTCGGAGGCAGCAGTGCAAGCCTTACTCAGTCATTTCTTTTTGCTTTGCAAAAGGCGCTTGATGACGAAAATCTCAGCGATATTATGCCAGAAACTCATTTTATGGCTTCTGTTAATGCAATTGAAAGTTGGAAGAACGATTATCCTGAAACTTATAATAAACTTTTAGAATCCTTAAATGAGCCTATTGAACAGTTCATTCTTTCCTTGAAAGAATACAATGTTGAGGCATACGAGAGATTTATCGAATTATATCCGAGCCTAACTTCCGGCAGTAGTTTTAATCCTTTTCTTGGTTTTGATGTTGTGGAGATTTACGAAAAGGTTGTTGACAAACTATGTGAGATTGGGTATGACGGTGTTTATATTGTTTATGATGAATTCAGTAAATATCTTGAATCGAGCATAGGAAACGCCACAATCAGCGATATTAAACTGTTGCAAGATTTTGCTGAGAAATGTGTTCGCAGTGGTAAAAAGCAGATGCACCTTATGCTCATTTGCCATAAGGATATATCAAATTATATCGATAACAACCTCCCTAAAGAAAAGGTAGACGGTTGGAGAGGCGTATCAGGTCGCTTCAAACATACGACACTTCACAATAACTTTGCTCAGATGTATGAGATTATTTCTGCTGTTATTAAGAAGGAACCTGGTTTCTGGAAGAAATTTGTATCTAAACACAAGCTACAGTTTGAAGATCTTAAGGAACGATATATTGCAAACGGTTTGATTGACGGTAAGGATATTGACGGCGTAAACTCTGCTATTTACGGTTGTTATCCTTTGCATCCGGTATCAACTTTTATTCTGCCGCGTCTTTCCGAAAAGGTTGCTCAAAATGAAAGGACCTTGTTTACCTTCTTGTCCTCTCAGGAAAAACATACTCTGTCGTCTTTCCTTGAGAGTGCAGATGAAGAGTTTCCGTTATTGACGCCTGATTATCTGTATGATTATTTTGAACCCCTTTTTCGAAAAGAGGTTTATACCAGTGAAATTCATAAAATATATAAGCTTACTTCTAATATTCTGCAGAAGCTTGACGCAAATTCTATTCACGCGAGAATTATCAAGACCATTTCCTTAATTTATATAGTTGAGCAGTATGAGAAATTGCCTCCTGTATACGACATCATTGTTGATGCCTTTTGCGAGAGTGTTAAAGACACAAAGGAAATCAGCAATGCACTTGAAGAACTTATAAACAAGGATTGCATCGTTTATCTCAAGAGAAGCAATAATTACTTGAAACTCAAAGAGAGCAGCGGTGTTGATGTTCCTGGTGAAATTGAAAAAAGAATAGAGAGTAATAAAGCAACTTTAAGAGTAAAGAATGTTCTTAATAACTCTTCTTTCGACAGTTATATGTATCCAACCAGATACAATGATGAGCACGAGATAACACGTTATTTTGATTTTCTTTTCATTGATAGTAAGGAATTTTGGTCAACAGAAGATTGGTCTGTAAAAATATCGAACACATTGGCTGACGGTGTGATATACGCAGTTATTCCCGAAAATAAGGAAGATATTACAAAGATCGAAGATAAGATTATATCTGATATATACGAGGAAAGAGTTGTATTCTGCTTGCCTAAGAAGTTTACAGATATTGAGAAGGTTGCCTTTGAATACAGTGCGGTTTGTGAACTTAAAGATCTAGTTGTAGACGATGAACTTTTGAAAGATGAATATGAGATTTATATTGATGATCTTGAAGAAGTGATTGGTTCGTTCATTTTTTCTTATGCTCGACCTGAGACCGATGGTGCTGATTATTACCATGTTGGCAAAAAGGTTTCCATCTACCGTAAAGCTCAGATGTCAGCTCTTCTCTCTGAAATTTGTAAGAAAGTCTATCCACACGCTCCGATTATTAATAATGAGTCTATCAACAAAAACATTCTGCCAACAGTGGCTATTAACAGCAGGGCAAAACTACTTAAAGGACTGCTGAGCACTGAACTTGAACCAAATCTTGGACTTTCTGGAACCGGACAGGATGTTTCAATTATGAGAAGCACTCTTGTTCAGACCGGAGTCATTAAGAATATTACCGAAGCACCTGAAATCATTATTGCTCCAGAAGATGATAATATGAAGTATATGCTTCATACAATCCAAAGTTTCTTTGTGGATGCGGGAGTGAACGGTGAACAGAATTTTGACGTTCTTTATGAGCGTTTGACTCACCCCAAATATGGTATAGGATTGAAGATAGGTGTGATCCCAATTTATATCGCAGTTGTTATCCATTTGAACCATAGCAACCTCGTTATTAAAAAGGGTAATATGGAACAAAAGATAACTGCAGATTTACTTAACGGTATAAATGAGAATCCTGGCAACTATTCTGTAGTTCTTGAAAATTGGAACGAAGAGAAAACATTATATCTTTCTCAACTAGAGCAATTGTTTGAAAAGCATATTCACGAACAAGAGAAGGTATATAATAGTTTCGCTTATATAGTTTCTGCAATGAACCGTTGGTATATGTCTTTGCCTAAGTATGCCAAGGAAATGACAAAGATTTATAAGGGAAATGAAAATTTTAAGACTATTTCTGCAAGTCACCGTAAGTTTGTAAGTAGTCTGAAGCAACTTGACATTAATCCTAGAGAATATCTGTTTGAAAAGGTGTTCGTACTCTTTGGATTTAAAGAGTTCAGTGCTGATGTAGTGGATAATATTACTCAGACTAAGGAGGAATATGATAGTGCTATTGTTGCCCTGAATAAAGCCCTTGTTTCTGATGTAAAGATTATATTTACACCTAAGAGTCAGGAAGTAAGAGGTTCGCTAACTTCCATTATTCAGGATTGGTATTCTTCTTTAAAGGACACTACTATACAACATCTTTTTACTAATAGTGAAAATCAGATTCTTGATTTGATGAAGACAATCACCAATGACGAGATTACCTTTATTCAACGTCTTGCTAAAGCAGTTACGGCTTTAAGAGTTGAGGATTGGAATGAAGGCACTATCTCAACCTTTATTAAGGATTTGATTGTATTTAAAGAGGCTATAGAAGATTATGATTCACAGATTATTGGCGAAACTTCTGCTGCTGATTCTTATAAGTTGATTACAACTGATAGTGAGGGCAGAGAGATAGTTAAGACCTTTAACAGAAGTGAGTATAGCACAAGAGCCCAACTGCTCTATAACGAAATTACTAATTCAATTGATGAAATGGGTCAGTCTATTACCGAACAGGAAAAGAGACAGATTCTTATCGAAATTCTCGAAACATTGTGTTAAAGAAGGTGTGGTATGAGCGAAGTTTATGATATGTGTAGGGCAATTAAGATCAACAGTCTGCATTTTACTTTAAATCCGCAGGATTGTTGGCATACTGTAGACAAGGAATTAAGTGATATTGTCAATTCCAACAAATGGCAAGAAATAAAATTTATGGATGACACCGGGACTGCTATTAATCAAATGATTAAAACTGTTCCTGCAGATATGGGCGGAATTTATATTTTTTTCTTAAAACCCGATATAGTTCCTACTATACATAAGTACATATTATATGTGGGGAGAGTACAATTAACGCAATATCAGAATCTAAGAAAACGTCTTAGAGAATATGTTACAGATACACGAGGCGATATTGAATTTATGCGGGAAACTTGGGGAAAAGAACTTTATATACGCTATTTACCTTTGACAGACAATAATCTTATTAAATCGTTGGAAAAGGAATTAATTAGAGTTATTGTTCCTCCATGTAATACCGACTATCCTGGTGTTCTTAATAAAGCAACTAGCTCTGCATTTTAAAAGGAGAAAAATATGAAAATACCAGCCATTAAATCTCAAATAGGAACATGGGTATATTATGTTTCCACTATGTCATTTAAACAAGTTCAGGATTATGTAAAGAGGATTGACGACGAACTGCATAAATCTACTTTGCTTAGAGAAATGCTTCAAAGAAGCATTTCAGATAATTATAAAAGCATTGCACATTATATTGAAACCCAGGAAGAGCATTTTTTTAATGCACTTATTCTAGCTGTTTATGATGGTGACCCTAAATGGCACGAAATAAGGATAGAAACAGATGAATTGGACGAATATATTGGTTTAGGTGTTCTTGAATTATCAGGAAATGAAAAAATCTTTCCAATTGATGGTCAACATAGAGTGGAAGGCATCAAGAAAGTTATGTCTTCATCAGATAAATATTCTAACGAGCAAATTCCCGTTGTTTTTATTGGACACAAAAAAGATGCAGAGGGGATGCAAAGAGCAAGACGCTTATTTAGTACATTAAACAGGTATGCAAAACCCGTTTCTATGCGTGATATTATTGCTTTAGACGAAGATGATATAATCGCTATATCCTCTAGAGAATTAATTGATAATCATATTCTTTTTTCAAATGATAGAATTCTTGATTCAAAAACAAAAGCAATACCAGAAACCAATACTACCGCATTTACTACGATCATCACTTTTTATGAGTGTAATAAAATATTATTGTCGTTATTTTTATCAGACAGAGAGGTTTTTAACAGCGACAACAGAAAATTAAGAGGAACCTCTAAAATTAAAGAGTTTATTAGAATTAGACCTAATGACGAAGATATTTCAGCATTTTATGGTTTATGCAATGACTTTTGGACAAGTGTTTGCAAGGCTTTTAAAGATGTTTCAGATTATATTAATTTAGATATTGCAGATACGCATTTATTTAGAAACAAAGAGGGAGGAAATATATTATTTCGTCCGGTTGCCTTAATTCCATTTGTCAAAGCAAGTGTTAGATTTGCAAATCAAAAGAGGTGCACTTTTGATAAAGCCTTTGTCACGTTTCCTAAAACAATTCTTGCCTTAAACCAACCAATTTGGAAAAATGTATTATGGAATCCTCAAAGAAAAACAATGGTTATGAACAATCAATCTTTGACAGAATTAATTATATTGTATTATTGGGACAAATCGTTATTAACAAAAAAGGAAAAAGAAAAAATGTTCCAAGAATTACAAATATTAAACCAATTAAATAACATAGATGATGTTACGGATTTAGTTAATGGAGTTTTTTATGAGTGATTTTAAAAAAATAGCATACTTCGATAATGCTGCAACCACATATCCAAAACCTGAAAGTGTGTATGATTTTACTGACAGGTTTTACAGGGAATGCGGTGTTAATGTTGGAAGAGGTCAGCACAAACTTGCTTCCAAAGCATCGGCACTTGTTCAGGAAACAAGAGAGTTGATTTTAGAACTGTTTCATTGTCCTGCGAAAAAGGTTGTGTTTACTCATACTGCAACCGAGGCAATCAACTTTGTATTAAGAGGTCTACCTGTTAATAACAAATATACAGTTTATATTTCTCCTTTTGAGCATAATGCTGTTACCCGTGTTCTTTATCATTTGCAGTCGATGTATGATATTCAGGTTGAAACTCTCTGTTTTGACAAGTCGACAATGACTTATAATTTTCCAAGGATTCGTAATCAGTTTGCTGAGAAGAAACCGAATTGGATGGTTGTAAGCCATGCAAGTAATGTCTGCGGTGTGGTATCTCCGATAAAAGAACTTTGTCATTTATCTAAAGAATTTGGTGCAATCAATCTTATTGATATGTGCCAAACAGCAGGTCTTGTTGATGCCGATCTTAGTGGTGAAGATATAGATTTTGCCGTGTTCGCAGGACATAAGACCTTGTATTCACCCCTTGGTATTGCAGGTGTTGTTAGTAGTTTTGCAATCAAACCGCAACCGCTGTTATTTGGTGGAACTGGTGTAGATTCTGCTAATCAAGCATTGCCCGAAAGTGTTCCAGAGCGATATGAGGTTGCAAGCCCTGATATTGCTGCTATTGCAGGATTAAACGCCTCTCTTAAATGGATTAAAAAAACAGGAATTCAAAACATCTATGAAAAGGAACAGGAAAATTTCAAGCGTCTCGTTGAACTCCTTTCTAGGTATAAGAATATCAAAATTATTGATACAATCGATGTAGAGTCGATTGGTGTTGTTTCTTGTTTGTTTGAAGGATATAGTAGTGATAGTATAGGACAAATTTTCAGTGAACAGAATGTTGCTGTCAGAACCGGACTTCACTGCGCGCCAACCGCACATAAATTTATAGGCACTTTTCCTGCGGGAACTGTTAGATTCAGCGTAAGCTACTTTAACTCTGATGAAGATTTTGATGTTTTAGAAGCTGCGCTTGATTATATTGAATTAAATTCATAGTTGAGCATATGAGAGAAGAAAATTTTGAATAATACTTACTGTTTGATGAATCAATTAAAAGCAAATTGAAGGCAGTCAATTCAAGACTCATTGAAAGAAAATTTGAAATGGATCTTAATGAGATTGTATCTGACGACGATAAGATGTACGAAATGCTTATTAGAGCAAAGCAGGAGACGAATGACCATAACGGTAACAACTTGACTTTTTTCGAAAGTTTTATAAATTATCGAACAGAACAAGATTTCAAACATTAGCTAAATACAAACATAAGGTGGTGTGATACTGTGAGTTTTCAAGAACTCGATATAAAAAAAGAATATCGTTCTCTACTTGACAGTGTTGTAAAGGACTTTTATATTCCCTTGCTTAGCCAAGCAGTAAAATATCAAAGAGCAGTTGGCTTTTTCTCGTCTTCTTGCTTGGTAGAAATATCGAAGGGTATTTCTGAACTTGCTAAGAATGGCGGTAAAATTCAGCTGGTTGCATCGCCTTATCTGTCTGATGAGGATGTTGAAGCAATTAAAAGCGGTTACGCTATAAGAGATCAGGTTGTAAAAGAGGCAATCCGCAGAGAAATGACAGAAGGAAAGACGCCTTTTGAAAAAGCGAGACTCAACCTGTTGGCGAATCTTATTTCGGATGGTGTTTTGGATATTAAGATTGCCTTCACAGAGGACTCAGATCGTATGGGAATGTACCATGAAAAGATGGGAATTATAACAGATGCTAAAGGGAATCGAGTTGCGTTTGCAGGCTCTATGAATGAATCTGCAACTGCCATGACGCTGAATTATGAGGCCATTGATGTATTTTGCTCTTGGAAGGGCGAAGAGGATCGTGTGATCGCAAAGGAAAATGCCTTTACTTCTATTTGGAATGATATCGAGCCGAATATCAAGATAATCGATTTCCCCGAACTAAAGCAGGAAATCATTGAGAAATATAAACGATCTGTTCCGGACTTTGAGATTGATAAAAAGGAATACTCACCTAATATTGATGCTGTTTTGCATACAGATTTAGGTACTCATACTGAATATGGTCCAAAGTTTCCTGAGTGGTTTAAGCTCCACGACTATCAGAATGAAGCAATCACCGAATGGCAGAAACACAATTACAGAGGAATCTTTGATATGGCTACCGGTACTGGTAAGACATATACTGGACTTGGTGCCCTGACAATCCTAAGTAAAAATATAGATTATAAGTTGGCAGCAATTATAGTTTGTCCTTATCAGCACCTTGTTGAGCAGTGGGTAGAGGATATTCTAAAGTTTAACATTGACCCGATAATAGGATATAGTGATTCTTCTCAAAAGGATTGGTCAAAGCGCTTGAAGGACGCGATTCGAGACCAAAAGTTAAAGGTAAGGGGAAAAGAATTCTTCTGCTTTATCTGTACTAATGCAACCTTCAGTTCCGACTATGTTCAAACCCAGTTAGCGAGGATAAAATCAGATATATTATTAATGGTAGACGAAGCACACAACTTCGGAGCACCATACTTAAGTTGTCTGCTCTATGATAATTACAAGTATCGTTTGGCGTTATCAGCAACACTCGACCGTCATAATGACGAGGAAGGAACAACTAAACTCTATGATTTCTTCGGCGAGAAGTGTATTGAATATACTCTTGACCGAGCAATTGAAGAGAAAAAACTAACTAAGTATAAATACTATCCTATCGTTGTCACTCTTACCGAGGAAGAACTTGAAGCATACGATAATCTCAGTTATGAAATCGGAAAGTGTATTATGAAAGGTGAAAACGGCAAGATGAAGTTAAGCAGCAGGGGAGAAAAGCTTGCGCTTAAGCGTTCGCGTATTGTTGCCGGTGCCAAGAATAAGTTGAAAATGCTCGAAAAGGTGATTCAGCCATATATCCACGATAAACATATTCTTGTTTATTGCGGTGCGACTAAAGGTCTTGAACAAAATCAAGATCGATCTGATGTTGACAGTGAAGATGTTAGACAGATTGATGCAGTAACTGACTTGCTTGGAAACAAGCTCGGTATGGAAGTATCACAGTTTACATCAAAAGAAAGTGTTGAAGAACGGGAGATTCTCAAACGAGAATTCTCTGCCGGTGATACATTGAAGGTCCTTATTGCCATTAAATGTCTTGATGAAGGTGTCAACATACCGAAAATAAAAACGGCATTCATTTTAGCAAGTACGACCAACCCTAAAGAGTATATACAAAGACGAGGGCGTGTGCTGAGATTAGCGGAGGGTAAGGAATATGCAGAAATTTATGATTTTGTTACCTTGCCATATGATACCGAGTCGGTGACCTCGTTGACTGAGACACAGGTCAAAAGGAGTTCGACACTTGTAAAAAATGAATTGAGGAGAGTTGAGGAATTTTCCCGAATTGCTGTTAATATGGTTGAATCTGCAAGTCTTGTTGATGAGATTAAAGATGCATATGGAATACAAGAATTAAATTGGAATAACGAAGAGGAGGATTATGGTTATGGCTTCTGAAAAGATGGAAGTTAATGGTGTTGAAATAGATGTTCAAAAGGCACAACGTATGCTGCAACGCATAATCGTTCGTGAAAAAACTAACATCAAAACAAAGCAGTTCAATGATACCGAGATGGCAAAGAAAATTAAAAAGATGATTGAGGAGGAAGTACAATGCTATTAAAGTCGTTAAAGCTGAAGGATTTCCGCCAATTCAAAGGTGAACAGGAAATCACCTTCTCAACCGATCCAATTCGTAATGTAACCGTAATTATGGGTGAAAACGGCTCCGGTAAAACTACTCTTGCTCAAGCATTTACATGGTGCCTTTATGGGGATACTGACTTCGATGATAAGTCTATGCTTTGCAAGGCAACTGCCCAATCAATGCTACCCGGAAACGAGGAGAAAGTTCGTGTAGAGTTAGCACTTAAACATAATAACATTGAATATCTTTGTATTCGTGAACAGCTCTATTCAAAGGATAATTCTGGTTCTATTAGAAGACATAATCAGACCACCTTCAAAATTGCTTACAAAAACACGGATGGTCAACGTGAGTATGTTCCTGACGGAGAAACGGAACTACGTATGAAGGAAATTCTTCCAAAGGAACTTTCAAAGTATTTTTTCTTTGACGGTGAGCGCATTGGCAATATGAGTAAGGAAATTCGCAAAGGAAAAAGTGCTGAATTTGCCCAAGCAGTTCGTAGCCTTCTTGGTCTGAGTGCTTTTCAATCTGCGCTTGACCATCTCGGTGGCCGTAATTCGGTTATAAAGATGTATAACGAGAGTTATGACACCAAGAGTGATAGTAAGATAGCTCAGTATACCAAAGAAATTGAAGAGTACGAAAAAAAGCTCCAGACTATTGAAGAAAGACTTGCTGCTATTGACGGAGAAGAAACTATTGCTACAGATAAGAAGGCAGAGCTTGAAGAAGAAATTCGTCAAAACAAGGATAGTGAAATTCTTGCAAAAGAACGTGATGAATTTGTACGTAAGACCAAAGAATTAGTTGTACAAAAAGCTTCTAGTGAGGATTCATTGCTTAAAGTGTTCAATAACAATGCGCATTCTTATTTTGCTAAAAAGTTGATGAGCGATGCTCTTTCTCAACTTGCCGCTGCAGATAAAATTGATACGGGTATTCCTTATATTCATGCTAAGACTATTGAGTTTCTTATTAAACGCAAGAAATGTATTTGTGGTGCTGATATTGAATTTGGCAATGAAGCTTACAAGGAATTAAATGACCTGCTTGAGTTTATTCCACCACAGTCTATTGGTACATCTATAGGCCAGTTCGTCCGTGAGTGTGAGCTTAGATGCAAAAGTTCTGATACACTTTTTGAGGATATTTCTACTAAATTTGGTTTCATTAGAGAGTTTGATAATACATACAACAGTTATCAGAATCAAATCAACATTATTCGGGAGAAACTAGAAAAGATGAAAAATGTTGGTGAGTTACAGGCGCGTTTAAGCACCTATGAAAGAGCAATTCGTAATCTTTTTGTTGAAAGACGAGAACTTGACCGTAATCAGGCCCTGTTAGAAAGAGATAAAGAGCGCAGAGAAACTGAGCGTAAGGAGCTCTCTTTGAAGGATGAGAACAACCGTAAGATTGAAGTTTATAAGGCGTATGCTCAATATATGCACACTATATTGCTTTCTCTTTATCAGGAAAAGGAAACAGAAACTAGGCAGCAACTTGAGCAAACTGTCAACGAAATTTTCAAGAGTATTTATAACGGCGGTTTCTCTCTCAGTATCGATGAGAAGTACAACATTCAGGTTATCGTCAACGAGTTTGAGGGCGTTAATGAGGATGTTGAGACGTCTACAGCTCAGAGTATATCGGTAATCTTTGCATTTATTGCCGGCGTTATCAAAATGGCTCGTCAGAGTCAGAATCCCGAGAACGAAATGCTTGTGTCTGAGCCTTATCCTCTTGTGATGGATGCTCCGCTTTCTGCATTCGATAAGACCCGAATCCGTACTGTTTGTAATGCACTTCCCAAGGTTGCAGAACAGGTTATCATTTTTATTAAAGATACTGACGGTGAACTAGCGGAAACTTATATGGGCGATAAGGTTGGAAGCCGTTTTGAATTTGACAAGAAAAATGAATTTGAAACTAATTTGGTTACGAGGTGAGAATGATGTTTGATAAAGAATATTCTTTTAGAGGAAAACACGCTGAATATGTTGTAAAACTTACGGCGGAATATGACGATAAACATCATAAGCTCTTCAATACCAACTATGATGTTTATGCTGTTGCTCCTATTATAGGCTTTTTATATCAAAGAAAAGCAGAACTTGATAAAACCGGAGATGCAACTAAGATATTCCCGGACAAACTTATAAAAGAGCAGCAGAATCTTCTTTTTAACTATAGATTGATTATGTTGCTTGATGAAAAGCATGAACCTGATTTTAACGAGCGAATAAACAAGGCTTTTCGTTATTATGGACAAGAAAAGGCAACACCTGATGAAGAACTCTATGAGAACTATGTTAGAGGCGGCGTAGAAGTTCTTTTCGAAAAATTGATTGAACCTGCAAGAAGTGCTGAAGATTATTTGACAAATCTTTATGACTTCATGGAAGAGTTTGATGAGAGATACAATGACTCGGTTACAACCGAAAGCATTGTTGATCTGTGCCAGTTAGCAAAAAATTAATCATATGAGGTGCGAAGGGGGCAAAATTGTGCACGAGGATATAATAGAAAAACTCTATCAGGAATATACTGTGCACGGTTTTATCTCCGAAGACCACATCTTTGATGTACTTGAAGAGAGTGGGATTTCGTTATTTGATGTAGAGCATATCTGTGATCATCTTTTGTCGAAAGGTGTCATTATTCGTGATGATACCTTGACCGATGACGAAGAGGATGAGTACGACAGAAGCAATGTTGATTATGAAGCAGTATTTTCAGAGGTTTTGGAGATTGACGATACCTTCATGGATTTCATTGAATACATTCGTAGGATAAAACCGCCACAGCACAGAGAATGGATGAATCTGATGCCACAGGTGAAACTTAATAATTCATATGCTCGGAACCGTATTTTTGAAATGTATATGAAAGTGGCTGTGAGAATTGCACTAGTACATGCAAAAAGATATCATCTTTCCTTGGACGAAACCATTCAGAATGCAATGATGGGTCTTTATGTATCGATAGATAAATACGAAACTGCCTGTCAGGAAAACTTCGTATCATACTTTCCATTATGGGTCAGACAGTACATAATGAGAGATGCTCCAACGTTGAATCCGTTAGTTTATTTTCCAACTCATATCAAAGATAAACTTTTCTCTATCTATGATAATATGGAAGATTATTTCGAGAATATTGATGATAGAACAGAGCCTGGAATTGAACTTTTTCAAAGTATTGCAACAAAATTTGAGTGCAGTATAGAAGAGGCAAGACGACTTTTTGATTACCTTGCACCCTATGAAAGTATTGAGGAATTGTTGGAAAATGAAGAAAATGAGTTGTTGTTCTCGGATGACGGGGTCGGTTATGAGAATATGATTGCATTAGCCGAGAGAAATTTTGACAAAGAAGGCCTCTACAAAAAGTTGTCACTTCTTACATGTCGAGAGCAAGAAGTGCTTAAATTTCGTTATGGCATAGGTCTTGATCATGAATGTACGCTTGATGAAATTGGCCAAAAATTTAATATTACAAGAGAACGTGTTCGCCAGATTGAAGCTAAGGCAATGCGAAAAATTCGTAGAAGCTACGGGATAAAAGAAGACGACAAAGATTAGTATTTGGTATAAATATTTGAAAAGCTTGGGAATTGAAGAAATTTAACGGTCGCTCAAAATCCCGAATTTGCAGAGGTGGATTATGAAAATAACATACATTAACCACAGTGGATTTTTGGTTGAAACCGAGAACTGCTACTATGTTTTTGATTACTATAAAGGCGAGATGCCGAGGCTTGACAAAAGCAAGGAAGTTGTCGTCTTTTGCAGTCACTTTCACCAAGACCATTTCAATCCGAAAATTTTTGAAATTCTTGTTGATTTGGGTATGAATTATCAGGCTGTTTTGGCGAAAGATATCAGCAAAAAGAAGTATCCTGCTGGTGTGAAAGTTACGACGGCTTACCACGATCAAACCTATATTCTTGACAACGGTACACAAGTTAGTACGCTTCTCTCAACTGACAGCGGTGTTGCTTTTATCATCAAAACAAGCGAGGGCAAGATTTATCACGCAGGTGATTTGAACGATTGGCATTGGGAAGGTGAGACGGAAGCCGACAACCGCCATATGACCTCCATGTACCGTGCCGAGATTGATAAAATCAAGGGTGCTCATTTTGATGCAGCATTCGTTCCCCTTGACCCAAGGCAGGAGGAACATTATGCCGACGGTATGCTTTATTTTTTGAAACATGTCGATTGCAACGCCGTTTTTCCTATGCATTATTGGAACGAGCCAAGCGTGATTGATAGGTTTATCACCGAATATCCGCAGTATAAATCACGAATAAAAAATACAGAATCAGCAAAAGGAGAAGAAATATGAGCTTTAGAATGATTCACGAAAACTATAATGTTTCCGATTTGGATAGGTCGATTAAGTTTTATGGTGACGCACTTGATTTGCACGAGGTCAGGCGAAAAACCACCGACGATTTTATTATCGTTTATTTGAGCAATGATTCAAGCAATTTTGAGCTTGAGCTCACTTGGCTTAAAGAACATCCGCAGCCGTATGATTTGGGTGAATGTGAATTTCATTTGGCATTTAAAGCAGATGATTTTGATTTGGCACATAAAAAGCACGAAGAAATGGGTTGTATCTGCTTCGAAAATCCTGAAATGGGTATCTATTTTATCGAGGACCCGGACGGCTATTGGCTCGAAATTTTGCCGTGATTAAGTTACACTATAATAAAAAGAGTTGAGAAACACAATTTCTCAACTCTTTTATGTTTATGCAAGCAGTTCGTTTAATCTTGAAACTATTTTTTTCGCCGCTTCCTGTTGTGTTCAACCGCATTAGTGGTAAGTCATACTTTGCGAAAATGCCGTCTTTTAAAATATCCCTTTGATAAGATTATACACAAGGTTTTAGGAATCATAATAAGAAACTTTGGCATTTGAAGAGTTGTTTGAGAGTAGCTTTCCGAATAGAATCAAGAAAAACAAATAACTATAATTAACCTTACGGAGCCGTTCGAGTAACAGCTCCGTTTTGCTTTGATTTTTTCTTGCTTTTCCCTTATAAATCCGCAATAATCATTGATTTTAAGCGTTCTGTGTGATATAACAAACTTGTATAATTGTAACTATCTGAAAGCGAGGAAAATCTAATGGATTCTAACATCGAGCGCTGGTACTCAATGAAAGAAATATGCGAATATCTTGGCGTCAGCCGTGATACCGTACTTGATTGGATAGAAAGAAGAAATATGCCCGCAGCAAAAATCGGACGCCTTTGGAAATTCAAAGTCAGCGAAATTGACGCTTGGATGAAATCCGGTATTGCAGCGGATAAATAATCAAATTTCGGAGGTGCAATATGGTGCTTGAAAATAAATTAGGGCTTACCAATTCTGCCAAACTCGCACGAGAGGAAGAGCGAATCAGTAAAAAGAAAGCTGTTAATTTATTTGACTTTGCCATTCTCAAGCTACTTTCTGACGGAACATATAAGACATTAGCCGCTATTCATAAATATCTTTTTGAAGATATTTATGACTTTGCAGGAGAACTGCGTACGGTAAATTTAACTAAAGGCAATTTCCAATTTGCACCGCTTATGTATCTTGAAACAGCACTTGAAAATATCGATAAAATGCCACAGTCAAATTTTGATGAGATAGTAGAAAAGTATGTTGAGATGAACATTGCTCATCCATTCCGTGAGGGCAACGGTCGCAGTACCCGCATTTGGCTTGACCATATCTTGAAAACCGAAATCGGTAAAGTCGTAGACTGGAGCAAGGTCGGTAAAGAAGATTATCTACTCGCAATGGAACGCAGTCCGATTAAAGATGTAGAGATTAAAGTGTTGCTAAAAGGTGCGCTTACCGATGAAATAAACAGCAGAGAAGTCTATATGAAAGGCATCGACCACAGCTACTATTATGAGGGGTATACAACTTTTAAGGCTGAAGAATTATGACATTGATTTTCCATTTAATAAATGCTTTATGATGAAAATGATAAACTAAAAAATAGTTAATCAACATAAAAAATGTGTAATTATTGCTTGTCTGTAAATATGTAAACTCCAGAGAAAGGCTTGGTAATATTAAAATGAGTGAAGATATTTTTGATATAAAATGTAAACTGATACCTTATGATAGTTTTATAGGCTCAAAAGAGTTTGATTTTGATAAAATCATTTATGATCTAAATAGTCAAATCGAACTTTTATCAAATCAAGCTGATAATTTGGATTATGTTGTTGCAATTGCAAGTGGCATTGTTTGTGGGTTGTTAGATATTCTTTGGGTTGGAGAGTTTAATCTGCAAAGAGAACGCAATATTGCCAGTGATAAGGTAGACTCTTTTGTAAAAAAGACAGCAGAGATGCTGGAAGGAAAAAAGTTCGATGATGTGAAATCGGCGGTGAAATCTTTGGAAAAGAGATTCCCGATTCCAAGTGATGGAAACACTTCCGATTTCGGTGGAGGAAAACAACATCATCTGAGAGATTTTGCTCATCACCCAACAATTGTAGGATTAGCATTTTCTTTATTGACGCAGTTTACGGAGAAATCCTACGGAACAGATGTTAATGGGGTATTCCTTGTTGTTGATGTTCCGGAAAAAAGCAAACTTTTCATCGGAAAAGATGTTCCGCAAAAGATTTTAATGGGAACTATAACGTGGTTCTTCCATCTTGTAAGTGATATTGCAGGATCGAGCAGCACGGCAGGTATTACCGGAGGCACAGGAATTCCGGGACCAATTCTTGCTTTGGCAAAGGAGATATCTGCAATACCGTTTTTCAAGAATATAAAGGTCGATGGTGATGTGTCATTATCCCTCTTCCTTTCAAAATTATTTAACGGCACTTTAATGGCACAACGTGACACAAATGGAAAGATTATTAAGGAATCTGTTGTTAAATTTGATTTACGCAGTGAACTTGGTGTTGCCGTGGAACTGTGTAAACAAACTGTGCCGGTAATTGCTAACGAGTGCATTGTGCGTACATTTTATTTTATAAGACATCTTGCTATGGCAATGAAAGAAAATTGTGTGAGTTGCTTTGCAGATATGAAGAAGATTGATTGGAATACTGTTAAACCGGCAAACAATTCGACAATTGCTCGTATGCTGACTGTTTCGACAGGAGTATTTACTGCACTTGATATCGGAGAAGCAATTGCAACACAAAAATATTGGGTATCAATTAATTATGTCGGAGTAGGTAGATTTGCAGTTGCTATTGGTTCTGATGTGAATTGGGGACTTAAGGCTCGAAACATTAAAAAGATTCGAGATGTGTATGAGAATATAAAACAGCAGACATTTAGAAAAGTCGATGTAGATATGTATAAAAGAATAGGAGCAGAAATGGATATACAGATGGATAAACTCGGTCTCTCACTGGATCAGACAGAAATACTTTATAACCTTGAATATTACAAAACGCTCAATGATATTGAACATACCAACATTCCCGTAACCGGAGAAAATATTAAAGAACTGAAAACTGCATGGCTTCAAGATTGGCAGAAGTTTATTTCAGATGGCTTTGAGAGCTTTACGCAAGTTTCCGGAGCAGAGATGCACTGGTATAGTATGGACGAGTTACTTCAATGCATTTCTAAACATAATCCTGATATACCTTGGTATAGGTTAATTCTTCTGGAGACCATGTTATTTGAACCATATTACCCACTTGGAATTGAGAAGGACAAGAAAGGCAACGATATACCAATTAAAAAATACAAGCACTTGAACAATCCTGTTAATGGATTTAAAAAAGGTGAAGGAGATCAATTCTTAAACGAGCAGTTTACAGGCAAGTATTGTGAAGCAGGATATGTAAAACGGTTGCGTAAATCCTATAACAAGCGAATGAATGAGCTTAATGAAGTTTTAAAGACCGTCATTACATCACTGTCCATTACCGCAGTCATCGCAATTGTAACTGTTGTGACTGCCGGTTCCTTAGCAGGACCAATTGCGGTAGCATTAGTAGGATCGAATTTTGCAGGACTTAGCGGAGCAGCACTAACCAGCGCCTGTCTTGCGTATATCGGTGGCGGTGCTATAGCTGCAGGCGGTGCTGGAATGCTCGGTGGAACAATTGCTATCGTTGGAGGTGGAGCCGCACTTGGATTAGGTGTTGGTGCCGGAGTTGGTGGTGCTGTTGGTTCAGCAGGACTTCTGGGTAAGAAAAATACCATTATGCAATCAGCAAAACTGCTCACTTCTGTAAGAGAGATTTTCCTTAACGATGAACATGACATTGAGTTTTCTAACAGTGTGTATGAGCAATATCTTCAAAATATAGCCGAAATTGAAAAGGGACTTGTTGAACTCAGATTAAAGAAAGATGTTGCAAAGGGCAAAGAAAAGAAGAAAATTGCCGAAACTATAAAAAGAGCAGAAGAATCTGTTGAAGCAATGAAAGTTGCTCGCAAAAGCATGCTTAAATTCAACAGTTCTTTTGCCGAGGGATTACAGACAAATCAGTAACTGTGGCAAAAACATTGTGGTAAAATATAGAGATTGCGATTACATACAAATTTCAATAAAACGAATATTATGTCCGATATAGTTAATTCTTTGTTGGTGTCATAAATAAAAAGTAATATAATTTTCTATATTTTTAGAAGAACTTATGTTGCTGGAAGTGTGCACAAAAATATTGTGAAATTATAGAAAACAAAAGAAAAGGAGATCATTATATGTAACCGTATAAAGTATGGTTATTTTCTGATTTAATAGAAAAGAATAAAAGAGTATTTAAAGTTCCTGTTTATCAGCGTAACTACGATTGGTCAAATATACAATGTGAAAAACTATATCAAGATATTTTAATGGCAAACGAATGTGATCGCAAGCACTTTATGGGAACCATTGTTTATATTGTAGGACTCAACGCAAGTACTTTAAGTGAAGTGTTGATTATAGACGGACAACAACGTCTTACATCTATGTATATTCTCCTCAAAGCACTTTATGATGCTGCTAAAGGTGTTTCTGTCAGAATAGAATCTGAAATAGAAGAAGTAATGTTCAATAGGAATTGCGACGAAAAATATAAATTAAAGTTGAAACCTGTGAAAACAGATAATGAACAATTACTGCTTTTAATAAAAGGCAAAATTGATGAAATGGATCGAAACTCCAACATTTATAAAAATTATATAACTTTTAGAGACTTAATAGAAAGAACAACATCAAGCGGTTTAGAATTATCTGATATTCTTAACGGAATTAAAAAATTGGAAATGGTTGAAATTGTTCTTGATAAATCCCAAGGCGATGAACCACAAAAAATATTTGAGTCAATTAACTCAACAGGTTTGGAGTTGAGTTTATCTGATCTAATACGAAACTATCTGCTCATGGATGACATTAATCAAGATGAATTATACGAAAATTATTGGTCTGCCATAGAAAAGAATGTTGGCTATCGCAATCTTGGGGATTTTGTAACAAATTTCTTAAATTCTCAGATTAGTGGTTCGGTAAATAGCAAAAATGCTTATCGGTTGTTCAAGGAACATTGTGAGTCTGAAAATTTAACTCACGAAGATGTCTTAAAAGACCTTTTAAGAACATCGAGATATTATGGTGTGTTTATTGGAGAAAAACAGTATTACTCCCAGAAAATAACATATTTGTTGCGTTCATTTTATACAATCAAGCAGACAACAGTCATTCCGTTTATTTTTAAAATTTTCAATGACTACGAAGAAAATTTCATTGACGAAAAGACTTTGTGTAATGTTTTAGAGTACTTATTGACATATTTTATAAGAATTACATCTTGTGAAATTAACAAAAATTTATCAAAGTTTATGAAATCACTCTATGATCGCATTTATGATGGTAATTATGAAGATTACTACGAGAAATTTGTAAAATTTCTTAATGATTTGAGAACGAACGACCGTATGACTACTGATGCTGAATTTAAAGATGCACTTATTCGCAAACCATTGTATAAGAAGTCTATTTGCAAATATGTTTTATCTGTTATTGAAAATTCAACAAAGGAACCAATTGATGTTGCAAATCTCACTATAGAACACATATTACCGCAGAAAATAAATGCTGCTGTATGGAAAAAAAGGTCGGTGATAATTATGATATGGTATATGAAACATATCTACATACACTTGGCAACTTAACTATTATTGGCTATAATAGCGAACTAGGTACAAAGTCTTTTAATGAAAAGAAAAAAATTATACGTGATTATTCTAAAGCTAATATATTAAACAAGGATGTTTTATCAGCTGAACGATGGGATGAAAATTCGATCGTTGAAAGAGCGGATTCTATAGCAAATATTTTAATAAATGTATTTAGTTATGTTGAAATACACTCGGATGTTAGCAAAATTAATGAGTTAAGTTTTGGAGTTAACAGTGATATCGATCTTTCAAATACTAAACCTGGAGGATTTTCATTTATTGGAGAATACACCGCTGTATCAAGTTGGGTGGATTTGTTGACTAAATTTATTGACATTGTTTATGATTTGGATGGGGATTTGTTAAATGAACTGGCAACAAAAAATTATTCGATTCCAAATGCCGACAGAAGAGTATATATAAGTAATGACGAAAGAATGTTACGAAAAGGAAGACAAATTAACAAAACAGGTATATTTTTTTGAGTCAAATCTTTTGTCAAATAATATACTTTCATTTATAAGAGATTTGCTCTCTAAAATGGATTTGGATTCAGATGAATTTAGCTTTTCATTATCAGAAGCACCATTCGATATTAACGATGAAAACACTTGGATGGAAGGTATGCTTCCAGTTGCAAAATTATTTTATAATCTAATTGATGATTTAATTAGAAATTCAAAAATTGATGCAACAGAAATTGAAAAATTGAAAACAAAAGAATACACAAAATCCCTATTTAAATCGACCGACTATCCTGCAATTGCTAACAATGTGGATGATAATAAGGGCAATTCGTTCACAAAAGATACAGAACAAAAGAACTTTATTTTAACAATGACGCTATATATGTTACAACACAATTCTTTGAATCTGATAGAGATGCTGTTATTGCATGGTATAGAAATCATTTGTGATAATTCTAAATGTTGACTTGATTTGTTTAACTTGAAATTGATTTTTATGGTTTTAAAGTATTTTAGTTTTAGAATGTTTCGTGTAGAAAATGCAAAACTTTTCTGATTATACTTGTTAAATCTTTCGAGTTTGTATATAATTTGTAATATTATTATCATAGAAAAAGATTATAAATTAAGTGAATGAAAAATGAGCCGAGAGGAAATACCTCTTGGCTCATTTTTGTGGGTTATTGAGCTTTTATACCGCTATGCAAAATTCGTATGTAATCGGCTGAAGTTGGTTATTTTTAGCCCAATTTGTACGCTGAAATTGCACGGTTCGTACAGGACACATTACATTGAATATGATGCAGCAATAGAGGATACATCTGAATTAGCTATCAACGATTTTTTGAAGCTCAGTGATGAAGCGGATTACTTGATTTGTGAAGATGCGGATTTAGAAATCATAAGAGATATGGAGAAAAACAAATTTTTCATTTATGTTCTCTGATTGTTATATGTTTGTTTACAATAAGGAAACATAGAAGATGTTTTACAATTTAATCTTTAACTTTATTCACTTCAGTCCATATACTTTTTCGAAATAGATTTTTTTGGGAGGCTCTACAAATGTTATTTGATGATAAAGATTTATCAATATTTGAAAACAATGAATCAAAAGTGTATTTTAAAGAAATTGTACAGCTGTATTATAGTCAAAACTATCGGTCATCTATAGTGATGTTGTACTCATTTGTTATATACGACTTATATACGAAGCTCCAAACAATGGCAAATGAAGGAGACGAAAAAGCAACAAGAAAACTTGCAGAAATCAACAGTATGATTTCTGATGACGCCAAATATTCTAAAGTTGAAAACAGTGTTATACAGTTTTTCCTTGACAATTGCGAATTGTATTTCAAGAGATTTGTTGAAGATATAGAGTATCTTAAAACGTGCAGAAACAAGTGTGCTCACTTAAAGGTAAATGATAGCTCGTTGTATATTCCTAAAGATTATGTAGCTCGTATGCTCATTTGCTCTATGTATGATAATATTCTTTCAGTTAAAGCTCCATTTATTATGGATTTATTTAATGTAGTTCAATCGGATATAGAGTCGTATTCAGCGAGCTCACCGGGCATAACTAACGAAAGATACAACTGCTCGGTTAGCGAAAAAATACGCAATAAGTATCTTAGGAGAATGACTTATGATTCATTAAAAAAGTCATATAAAACATTCATAAAGCTCCTCTGGGTTGTAGAAAACGAAGATACGGATAAAAATATAATTGGAATTTTCTTATTTGCATTTTCTATAACTGATTATGCTATTAAACAAGGTTACCAACAACTATTTTCTGAAGATCAAATAATAAACGTTTATAAGAAAATAGACAAAGACACAATAAAGAATAATCAATCAAGAAAAAAGCATTAATAACAATGCTTACTACTTATCCAATACTTGTGAGTAGAATCCGAGAGAATGAACCAGTATTTGAATATATATGTGAAAACTATGTTAAGTCGCCCAATGGTCTTAAGCATTATCATCTTTTCTATCCCAACGATAAAAGGAGTATTTATTCTTTCTTTATAGAAACTCCTTCTCTTCACAAACCTTTATTTATTGTAAAACTATATAATATTATAAAAGAGAGTGAAGATTTTAATATTGATCAGTTTACTGAGTTGATGTTTACAAAAGTTCCTACATTTTACAGATTTGATGAAGCAGATGAAGTTACAGACTTCTTCATTCATCACATCAAGGAATTATCAGATGATTCAATTAAAAAATTAATGAAAATCTATAATAATAACAATCAATTTAAAAATAGATACAGGCATTCAAAGGATATGAAAATAATCAAAAACATTTAGAAAACGAACATAAAGAAGTTGAAAAGAACTCTACTAATAACGATAACTAATTGAATAATAGTATGAGCGTGTAAGCAGAATCAACTCTTGTTTACACGCTCATTTCATTTTATCTCTTGTTCAGTTTCATCAAATAGCGGATTATCAAAGAATTGACGATTTTTTCTTGACTGCCGTTATCATATATGATAACATATAATAAATGAAGGTGATCGTTATGACAGACAGCAACAGCATAATCCGCAAGCGCCAGGAAATTGTTTCAAAACTAACGCAGGCAAGACTGGAAAAGGGCTTGTCACAGGCACAGCTTGCCGAAATGGTCGGTACACAACGGTCGAATATCTGCCGCATCGAGAACGGCGGTCAGAATCTATCCCTCGATTTATTGATCAAGATTACAGACGCTCTCGGTAAGGATGTAAGCGTTTTATTGGAAGAAAAGAGTGTTGAAATGAGCAACGTGTATCACTTGAAACTATATGACGATATTCTTGTGACGTTCTCACTTGAAGAAAAAGGCTTAGAGGGCTTAGGTGTTGACGTTCTGTCTTTTGACGAAAGCAAAAAGCACCTCCTGCCAATCAATATGGAGCTGACTCCCAAAGGTATTATCAAGTGGCTTTCCAACCGTGTTATCCCGAAGAACAGAGCCTTTGTTGACGAGATACTAAAGACGTTTGGATTGAGCGTAAACGACACAAAGGGCATTATTGATATTTGCCTTGGCTTGTCACTTAACGACAGCTATTGGGTAACACCTGTTGAATTCGAGGGCAAATTTGCAGATTACAACCTGTTTGAAAAACCATTTTCGGAAGCGTTGTCGCTTGTCGCCTATACGGGCGTGGGAAGCGCTGAAAAAGCGTTCTCAACCTCTCCGGAGTTCACAACAAACGGTATGCTCCGCAAGGCTTGGCGGCATATTGAGAACGACGGTATCTATCTTTACAAAGGCGGCACAGAAGGCGCTGCCAACACCGGAAATGAGCCGTACAGCGAGTTTTACGCCTGTCAGGTCGCTATGGCTATGGGCTTGAATTGCGTTGAATATGACCTTGAAAATTGGAAAGGTATCCTCGCTTCAAAATGCCGTTTGTTTACGGATATCAATACCGCTTTTGTGCCGATCAGCAGGCTGATAAAAGACAGAACACTGAAAAACGCCCTAGATTATTACGCCGGGCTTGGCAAAGAGTTTTATGACGAGCTTTGCAGTATGCTGGTGTTCGATGCTGTGATTTACAATGAGGATAGACATTTCGGTAACTTCGGCATTTTGCGTGACAATCACACAGGTAAAATCATAAAGCCCGCTCCGATTTTCGACAATGGCTTATCGCTGTTCAATTTTGCGATGGCGGAAGATTTAGAAAACCTCGGCGAATACGCAAAAACAAGGACACCGCCCTACGGCGTATCGTTCGACGAGGTATGCAAGGCTGTTATGGGTAGTAAGCAAAAATCTCAGCTCCGCAAGCTATTGAATTTCACTTTCACAAGACATTCGTCCATCAACTTGCCCGAAGAACGTCTGACAGCGATTGAAACGCAAATCTCAAAGAGAGCACGGGAATTGATGTCGATTCCCAACTCAAAATAAATATAAAGAGCGTGTAAACAGACATCACCTGCTTACACGCTCTTTTTTCTTTTTCATTGAGAACTTTACTAACAAATAAGTGAAGTTCTCAATGGAGTTGTTGATAAAAGTCCTTAATTGTATATCATCTCGGCATTTATAACCTCTCTCGCTCGTTGGACAGCATTATTCATCTTACGCACCCATAACATTTGATTGGTGGCTTTGAGTTGTTCGGTGCAGCCTTCTTCCTTTGCGAAAGCCTGCACAAGCTCGTCGTACATCTTCTGCGCCTGTTCATCAATGTCGGCAAGGTATTCGTTCAGCCTACATTTTGTGAGCAGGTTGGTATAAAGAATCGGGCGACTTCTTTTGATATAGCGAAGGTGTTGTTGTCCCCACAAGCCGATTGGTCGGTTATCCTGTTCGGGAAGTGTTAAATTCGGCAGCAAATAATCTCCTTGACGAGTATATGTAATCTCCATTGTCAACCCCCCTTAATCTTAATCTTTTTAGCTTTGGCTTTTGAAATTCTAATAAGCAGTTCATCAACTAAATCGGTGTACATTCCTTGTGAAATAAGGTTGTTTCTCAAATCAATCAGGCTATTGATAACAACTCTGCGTTCCTCGGCGGTGAGGTAAGTATGATATTTAGTTCTCATTATTGACCTCCCGAAGAAAGTCCTCATACAGCGCTGTGTTGTCCACAAAGGTATCGTAGATAAACCGTGCACCAAGCCTGAAACCAACGATAAAGCTGTCAAGCTCTGATTCTCCCAAAATGACATTGGAAGCATTTGCAAAGGTGAAAAAAGCTTTCTTTTCTTCACCATCGAACTTATCTGTCAGCTCAGCTTCGCACTTGGATAAGATACTCATTTGCTTTTGCAAATAACTGTCCTTCTTAAAGCCACGAGCCTGCGGATCAACGTTTCCGCAATACAACTCGGTTATGATGTTTTTCATAGTAAAAACTCCGATTTCAGAATAATTCAGCGGGCAATTCTTCTACCATTTTTCTACCAAAATTATACCAAAATGATTTTACATTATCATTTAAACTGTTATGCAGGGGTATCTGATTTCCAATCAAAAAACAGAATATAAAACTATATAACAGTGTGGGTGATTAAATAACATTTGATTAAATCCCCATTCCGCTTCAAGTCCTTCTGCCCCCTGCCAAGGAAACCAATCTTACAAAAAAAGATTGGTTTCTTTTTTTATATGAGAGTTAAGAAATTAACGCAGAAGGACTGCGCCTGAGCAAAGCGAGGAAGTGCCCTTGGGGTACGACCGTTAAGAAAACAGTCCGGTGGTAGTCTTGCGACCGCCGCCGGTGGCGGATAAAGGGAGCAAAGTGCTGTCTGAAATAAGGAGCATAAGGAAGTGCATTTATATACAACGCAATGCGACTATATTTCAGACGGGAAAACATTTAAGAGAGCGTTGATGA